>SMTZ1_10005180_pt1 | contig 19352 bp, 15 predicted proteins | sample DeeMarSWOR136_30_FD_25667 | JGI IMG/M metagenome (IMG submission 25667)
CGAATATGCCCTTGCTCAGGCAAAAGCGCATGACACACCCCGGCCGCCCCTATCTTGTAATAATGCTTTATCTTATGTCGCCTCGCCCACTCATCTAATCGTTTATGAAGCTCGGCGCTCTTAATGTCCTTGGCCGGCTGAAAATGGTCCGGCGTCACTACGATTTTCTCCCTGTCGAACACCTTGTCCATCCCCTTCTCAGCCAACATCGAAGCCGCCGGCGGCCCAGTAACATCAATAAACAATACAATATCAACATCCGCATTAATCAACTCCCCCGCCACAACCTTCTCTTTCTTTGCCGCCTTCGCCAATATCTTTTCCGTTATTGTCATACTCATAATCTTTCTATCCTTAATTCACCTTTCTTTTTTCCCTTCTCCCTTTTCCCTTCTCACTTTCTATTTTCCCTTTTGTTTTCTTGACAATAGTGGTCAAAATAGCTATCAGTTCTCCACACTCCTTGATAATCCCGCTTATTTCTTCCTCTCTGCAAATTTCACTGCCCACAGCAAGTCTAAGCCAATATCTTGTCTCTCTTGCCTCCTTCAAAGCAATCGAATACTTTGACAAAAAGTCGGCTTTGCTTTGCCCGTCTTGTCCCTCTTCCACGTTTGCCCCTATTGACGTCCCGCTGTCGAAAAGTTGCCTCCCGATGGCCCTTCCAACTCCCGGCTGTTCACTCAGCTTCTGGCAAAGCCGCGTTATCCGCAAGGCAAACTTAAACGTCCTCTCACACAAATCACTCTTCATTTTTTCCCTTTTCACTTTTCCCTTTTCCCTTTATTTTTCCCTTTTCACTTCTCACTTTTCCCTTCTTGGCTTAGTTCACTAAGCCAAGTCTCTACCTCCTCAACCATATACGGTATTCCGATTCTTTTGAAAAGTTCCACAGCCTTCTCTCCATACTCCCGCGCCTTTACAATTTCTCCCCTCTTTTCATAAGTCACCCCCAAATTGCCGTAACTAAGTGCTTGACCTTCAAGCCTTCCAATCTTCATGTCGATCTCCAGAGACTTCTTATGCATCTCTTCGGCCTTATCTAAGTCTCCCCTATCCATATAAATCAGTCCTAAATTGCCGTACCCACTTGCCATCCCTTTGAAACGCCCAAGCTTTTCATCGATCTCCAAGCCCTTCTTCTGCATCTCTTCAGCCACACATAGATTACCTCGCTTTCGATAAATCGCTCCTAAATTGCCGTAATTACTTGCTATCCCTTCCTTCAGGCTAAATTTTTCGTCTATCTCCAGTGACTTTTTACACATCTCCTCGGCCTTGTCTAATTCGCCCCTCCTGTAGTAAACATTCCCTAAATTGCCATAACTTTTTGCCATTCCTTCCAAACGCCTTAACTTCTTATTAATCTCCAGCGCTCTTTTATACATCTCCTCGGCCTTATCTAAGTCGCCCATGTCTTTATAAATCAGCCCTAAATTGCCGTACGCATTGGCTATAGTATCTTGCCGACCGAGTTTCCACTCAATTTTTAGAACCTTATTATATATCTCCTCGGCTTTATCTAAGTCTCCCTTCTTATAATAAATAATCCCTAAATTGCACAATGCTACTGCCTCGAAAGTCTTTTGTTTTGTTTTTTGAGATAGTTGCAGAACTTGGATACATGTTTTCTCTGCCTCACTCAGATTGCCCCTCAATCTATGAATATTCGCCTTTCGATTAAGGGCATCCATATCATCATGCTTCAATTTCAATATCTCATCAATTGCATCTTCTGCCTTATCAATATCTCCTTTTAAAAATGCTACCGCTGCAATCTCCCGATTCCTCTCAATCAATTCGTCCCTATTTTTATCCCGGTCCTTTTCTAAAACCTCTAACAGTCTAGTTGAATCCCCGCTCTTTCGCAATTCCTCAATGACACCCTTGGCCTCTGGAACGTCTCCCCTCTTTTCCACCTCCATCACTCTTTTAACTGCCTTAGCCAATTGCTCTTTCAGTTTCCCAATTTCTTCATATGCAACTTTAAGTTCCTCGAGAGACACTGTTCCTTTCTTCAAAACTGTATCTACCGTCTCTTTTATAATTTCCTCTTTCGAAGGAGAAACCGCTTCTCTTATTAATCCCACTGTTCCACCAATAAACGCCAGAATTACAAGTGCTATCTCAATCTTTTTTACCAGTTTAGACTTGGCTGGCACTATTCGTTTCCATATCTCAAGTGCTGCAATTACCGCCAAAAACAAGACACCTATAACTAATACTATTATCTTCATGCTTTCTCCAAACGATCTATCCAATCCTCCACCTCTCGTGCCCTGTGCTTCATGCCTATCTTTTGAAACATATCATGCGCTTTTTGCAAATCCTCCTTGGCTTTTTTTCTATCGTCGTATGTATAGTAAATCATTCCCAAATTGAAGTCCAAAGTCGCCATTCCTTCAATATTACCAACTTGTTTATAAATTCTGAAAGCCTCACGCCATATTTCCTCAGCCTTATTGAAATCACCGCTGTCACCATAAATTTTCCCTATATTGACTAAATATCCAGCCACTATCTTAGGATCCCCAATTTGCGAAAATACTTCTCTTGCTTTCTTCAACATCTGTATAGATAGTCCCTTATTTCCTCCATTGCTGTAAACAAGCGCAAGGTTGATGTAAGTATATCCTTGGCCTTCGACGTCCTTAAGGTCCACAAAAATTTGCAGAGACTTTTGCAGCATCTCTTCGGCCTTATCCAAATCTCTTGTTTCCAAATATAGAAGCCCCAAACTTCCATATTGATTCGCAACCCCATTCAGGCGTCCGAGCTTCTTATTGTTCTTTAAAGCTTCTTTATGCAATCTTGCTGCTTCCTTATAGTTGCCTAACTGACATTGGATAATCCCAAGGTTTCCTAACAAAACTGTTTCCGCCTCAGAACCTTTTTTGGCAAACTTCAATCCCCGCTCCGACAATGAAATCGCCTTATCTAATAATCCGAGATTCGTCAACGGATCATAGCATTGATTTAAAAACGCATAAAAGAACGCCTCTTCTCCCTCAGCCGCCAAAACATGCTCCGGCAATCTCATCGCCACAAGTGCATCCGGCTTCGTCTGTGCCTTTTTGGCCTCCGCAAGTTTCTCCCGATAAACCTTCACCGCCCGCCCGTGATATTCTTTTTTCTCAGCTTCGCTGATCTGCCCAACTATATAATCTGCCAATATCACATGATATATCCGCCCGCTATTCTCCTCCCTCAATAGCCCTCTGAGAAATTTATCCTTCAATAACTTCTTTCTTTCAGAAGATTTGAGTCCACTGACAGCTTCAACAACATCATCCGGTACAGCGACTTCTAAAATCGCATAAGCCTTAAACAACCTTACAGCTCCATCACCCCTCTCACATATACCTCGCCATTGAGCTTCTGCAACATCCTCCTGAGTGAGATATTGTGCAAGGTCTTCAGCCTTCATACCCGCGCTGGTAATCAGTTCTAACGTTCCTGTTACTGCATAAGGACTTTTATCTGATCGCTTTACACTACTTCGCACTTCTTCTTCCAGTTCCGGCGTCCTTTCCAACTGAATACTCACTAATTCTTCAATATTTTGCTCATCGAATGGTTTCAGTTCACCCTCAGGAATCCGGATCACATTATCACATCTGTCCAATCCTTCCCCTTGAACCAGCACATCCTCCGGCCGTTGAGGAAAAAGAAACTTCACCTTATCCGGCAGTCTATCTACGACAAGTCCCCATGCATAATCACTCTCCTTCTGTAGATACTTTTCCGGATCGATTATAAACACCGCCCGACCATTCTCCGGCATCCGCTTCGATACAAGCTCCAGCCGTTCCAAAAACTGTTCCCTTGTATTCTTTGCCTGATCTCTCCGCAGACTCATCGTCAAATCGCCGATATTAAAAACATTCAGGAAACTTCGCCATTGTTCCAGCCGTCTTTCTGTTCCATCAAAAGACCCTTCTGTTACCTGTGCCGCCTCGAACGCATTATCCATCATAAGTGCCATCGTCGAATCAACACTGTCTGTCGGCGTTACCTCGTATCGCACCCAGCCGCATTTCAGGTCGGGATGGTTCTCAGCAACCTCAGCCATTTTATTTACCAGCCACGTCTTCCCCATACCCGCCTGCCCGACAACAATGACGGCTTGTCCTTTCGGCTCCTCAAGTACTTTCCCGAACTGTTCCAGTTCTTTCTTCCTACCTACAAATATCCTCTCTTCAGCCATCTCTTTTTCTAATCCTGAACGCAGTGAAGGATCTCCAATAATTAATCAATAATCATTCATCATTAATCATTTATATGGCCTGCCCCTTCGGCTCCTCAAGCACCTTCCCGAACTGCTCTAATTCGTCTTTCCTACCGACAAATATCCTCTCTTCAGCCATCTCTCAATTCTCCCATAGCCATCTCTTATCCTCAGTCTGCCCGACTACCCGGTTCAACATCTTCATTCACGCATCACTGCTATGTCATCTCTGAAAGCGAAGCAATCTAATTTTTACTTTTACGCTGTGGTTTTTCACTTTTAGTTTTAACTTTTAAACTTCCCTCTGTCCCTATCAATCACATGTCATTTTTGCTTTTTAATATGTAGATTTGCATTTTGATTTTTAATTTTTTTATATTTCCGGTTTTTCTTTCGGCTGCTTGCCTTTTTCCTGTGCCGCGACCATCCTATTAATCGCATCAATATAGGCCCGGGCACTTGCTTCAATTATGTCAGTCGAGATACCCCGGCCGACAAAACTTCGCCCGTCTTCACTGATCCGAACGGTGGCTTCGCCGAGCGCCTCCTTACCGCCGGTCACAGCCCGTATTGAATAGCTTTCGAGCTTCGGCGATTGCCCGGTGGCTTCTCGTATGGCTTCATAAGCTGCATCGACCGGCCCATCCCCGCACGCAGCCGCCTGTTTGGTTTCATCTTTGGTTTTTATTTTTACGCTTGCAGTAGGCAGCGTCCCTGTCCCGCAAGCAACGTGCAGGTACAGCAGCTCGTACGTCTGTTCTATCATGTGAATCTCGTCGCTGATGATCGCGGCGAGATCTTCATTGAAGACCTCTTTCTTCTTGTCGGCGATGGCCAGAAAGCGCTCGTATGTTTTGTCCAGCTCTTCTTTAGTTAATGTATATCCCATATCTTCGAGCCGATGCCGAAGCCCGTGGCGTCCCGTCCGCGCCGTCAGTACGACCCGGCTTTCCGCCAGCCCGATACTCTCCGGCCGCATAATCTCGTACGTCTCACGCTTCTTCAAAAATCCGTCCACGTGAATCCCGGAACTGTGCGCAAAGGCATTGCTGCCCACAATCGCCTTATTTGCCGGAACCGGCATGCCAAGCATGTCCGCGACCATGTGGGACGTCCGGTAGAACTCGCGTGTGTTGATGCCGGTTTCCACCTCTTTGAAGAAGTCGCGGCGGGTATGTATTGCCATGACTGCCTCTTCGATGGCCGCGTTGCCGGCCCGTTCGCCGACGCCGTTTATTGTTCCTTCTATTTGCCTTGCGCCGTTCTTGACGCCAGCCAGCGAATTGGCCACCGCCATTCCTAAATCGTCGTGGCAGTGCACGCTGATTACCGTCTTATCAATATTCGGTACATTGGCCCTTATGTCCCGGATAAGGGAGCCATACTGTTCTGGTATGGAATAGCCCGTTGTATCGGGGATGTTGACAGTAGTGGCGCCGGCATCGATCACGGCCTCGAGAATCTCATAGAGAAAGGCGCGGTCGGCCCGGCCGGAATCTTCGGCGTAGAATTCGATGTCGTCGGTGTATTTGGCTGTGTGCTTTACCGCCTCGACCGCCATCTTCAGGATGGTTTTTTGCTTTTGGCCCATCGTCTTGCCGTACTTGTCATCTGCGAATTTTCCCGCGATGTGGATCTCGGAGACGCCGATACCCGTATGGATACGGAAGCGCTTGGCCTTGGTCAGGGCTTTTTGGCAGGTCTCAATGTCCTGCTCTATGGCGCGTGTCAGGCCGCAGATAACGGGGCCTTCTATCTGCTGCGAAATGAGGCGGACGGCCTCGAAATCTTCCGGTGAGGAGGCGGGGAAGCCGGCTTCAATGACGTCGACCTTCAGCCGGGCCAACTGGCGAGCGATTTCGAGCTTTTCTCTTGCGCCGAGGCGGGTACCGGCTGCCTGCTCGCCGTCACGTAACGTCGTATCAAATATTATTATCTTTTCTTTAGCCATCTTAATTTCTCCTGCTACGGTCTCAGTTTTTGCTGAGACGAGTCCAAATTTTTAGCTTAATCGCGGCTGATTATGGCCCAATTGGCGCTAAAATGCCACGAATTTATCAAAAAACGAAAGGTTATATAGATTTTGTGATTGTAGAGTTTATTGCGCCTGACGGCGCAGGAGCAGACTAAGGCCGAGAAGGCCTTCGCTCGTGCTTCGTAGCGGAAGGAATTGGCTACTTCGCAGAGTAGTAAAGTGACAACGAATTGTGCGAATTTCGTGAGCACAAGAGCATAAGGGCACAAAAAGAGTATTAATCGCGGAGAACGCGGAGAGCGCAGAGGATTTTTAGACAGGATAACAGGATTCACAGTTATTTTATTTTAGCCGGCTTGGTGTTCTTGGCAGATTTTGCTTGTAAAGCAAGCTTTGTCGCAAATTCATGCCTGCGTCCACTTGACAGCTTGAGGCTGTCACTAACGGTAAAGCCGGCTAAAATGAGCTTTTTTAAACGGGGATTTTGGGCGGTTTTTTGGGTAGATTTTCAGTTTTTTTATCAACATTTGGGGGGTTAGTGACGGCGTACATATTAGTCGTTAGTCCCTTCGACTTCGCTCAGGGTAAACTTAGTCGTTAGTATTTAGCTGGTTGAGGCCCTTCGGACGGAATTAGATTAGTCGCTGGTCGCTCGGGGCTTGTTTAGCGGATAGCGTATGGCGTATAGCGTATAGAAGAAAGAACGGACAAGGAAGGTAAAAAGTTAAAGCGAAAAAGGTAAAACCACAGCTAAAAATTCAAAATTGTGGTCAGAAAATTGAACAAGTGGCCAAAAACGTTTAAAAAAGGCGTCTGGATCCCTGCCTAAAGCATGCAGGCATATAAAAAATTTAAAAAAAATTCAAAAACCCGTGTTTTCCACGATAGACAGATAAACAGGAATTCCCATAATTCTTGGGAATATTATTAGTAGATATTTGCTGGTTTTAGGATTGGTGGATATAATGTTGCTGACGACTTTGAGGATACAAGCAGGGAAGCATTTTTTAAGAATGCGGTATTAGTGTAATCATTTTTTTCAATAGAGGTAAGGCTTCTTTGTTATTTGGCCGGGGAAAAAATTAAAAAAAATCCAAAAATCCCATAGTTTCCACGATAGACAAGAAAATGACAATTCCCATAATTTTGGGACTTTTATAGATAAAGTGTTGCTAGTTTTGGGCGTTGTGGTTGTTATGTTGCCAGCTTCTTTGAGTAAGTGAGCAAGGAAGCAATGTTCCGATCCGATGATTCTTACAACAGTATTATCTTCTGTAGTGATGGACATGCTAATATTCTATTTTGATGGGGATAATAGTTTTGAGTATTTTTAACATTGCTTTTGGTTTTAGGACATGAATGTAATTGTGTGTTAACTTTGATAAGGTGTGTATTCAAGGCAGTTTGCAAAGATGAAATTTGAAGAAAAAGATAAGCCCTGGCCATTCAGACCTAATCATATCACGTGTGACGGAAAAGAACGTGGCCTCAAAGGTACGGGTATTATCACCAGCAGGCACTTACAGGGCATCCAGTCGGAGATATGCCATGCTGTACAGCATCCAACAACCATCATTGAATTTGCCGAAGATGGAATGCCCGTTCGTACCGACTCACCACTACTCACGTATGTGATGCATACGGCCTGTGATAGATTTCGCCTGAGAAATTTTGAAGTGGATGAGAATAAGAAAGTCATCATCGACAAGAATGGAGAGCCTGTTACCAGTGCTCTTTGCATGTTTTCTGATAATTGTCATGCCTGTATCTTCCAATGGTTGTGCGAGGATGAACTCACGATAGAAAGTGTCAAAGATCGGAAGGGACAAGTCACAAATCTTAATGGTTTGTATACTAGTGCCTCCGAATGCCTATTTGAACCAAAGATTTGCAACGAAAGATTATTTCTGCAATATGATTGTCCGTTGCTTGGATATCGGGAGTTACTCTTTCCAGTAGTCTTTGAGGGCAAAGTCATCGCAGTTTTTTTCGTGGGACAGATTACCCTTGAGGGACAAAAGAATTTCATTGAAGACATGATAAGGTCTATTTCCAGCCGCTTCCCTGACTGTTTCAATCCCTATCTTCAGAGGTACAACGGCACTAAGACGCCGGAATCAATTGCAGAGGAGATTCTACAAGCGCATAGAAGTTGGCTGGACGAAGAGCCTGATGAGAGGATTTTGTCCATCTCAAAATACGAGGAGATCATATGTAATACTATAGAGGAAATTAAGAATTTCGAAGGTCTTCTTGCAGAGGATGTCGATCATCAACGGATTGCGTACATAAGGAATAACGTTTCAAGGGAAGTTGAGGAATTTGTAAGGTCTTCCGAGCCATTGGGTGGGTCTGAGAAGGTTGACGACGATACTCTCGAGAGTCTATGGGGTCGTGTGCAAGACTCAATGGACCGGTTGGTTGATAGCTTCAGTCTGCGATATGCGTTTGTCTTTGGGGTGAAACGTATAATCCATGCACCGCAAGAAAAACTCGAAGTAGTGGCGAAGACCCCACGTTGGAAAGAGGTTTTTCATTCAGAAAACGAACTTTTAGAACTTTGTATCGATACTGAGGACTTTCCCGATGGCTATTTGGTATGTTCTAGGGATGAGAATGAGAAATACGTGGATTGCTTGGAAGGCTGCGATCTCAACGATTTGGGCGATTTCCAGCTTTTACTTGTATCGGTGGCCACATATCGCTATAGTTCCATTGCAATTCTAGTGGGATATGATGAGGAGCATCCACGCACGTCACCCGAAAACCAGCCCGGCAGCGTTCTAAACTCAACCTTGCAGTCATTTGACACTCTTGTCGTTTCGTCTCTGGCGGCGATACTTGCGCGTGGAGCGGAAGACAACGCGAGGAGGCAGTTACTGTATCTTGGTCATGAAGCTGGCCAGTTGGTTGAGGGTCTCGACTGGCTCCGGATGTTCTACTTCGAAAACGCCTGGTCCTTGAAGAGCCAGCCGATAAAGAAGATCCGGGACATGTGCAATGACTTGGAAGGATTCATTGGTCAAATGGCTTTCATCTTCAACATGGCATCTCAGATGGGAACCGACGCGCTGCCCGAAGTCGAGATGGAGGTATTCAAGCCTTTTGGTGAGGTGCTGTTTAAATGGAAGGACACATATCGTCATGATATTAGAAAGAAATGCCTTCAGATCCGCGTAGCAGATCTCGATCCACGGGATCCATGGCGTCCGGAAATCTACGCGGATAAGTTTCTCTTTGAACAAGTTGTTTACAATCTTGTCAACAACGCGGAGAAGTACAGCTATCGTGGTACGAAAATCGACTTGGATTGCAAACTGAAAAGCCTTGATGATGATCGTAGCCCACATGTTTTGACCGTAACGAACTACGGACGATATATGGCCCCGGGGCGTGATGTGTATCTCCCGTTTACCCGTCGGGAAACTGAAGGGGACGTCGCGGGGCTTGGATTAGGGTTGTACATCGCTTGGCTCATCATAGTTCGCGTTCACGATGGGGAAATATCGCACTATTGCGATGAAGAACCAGTCTCTCGGTTCAACATTCCGCTCATCAAGCCATATATTGAAAGAATCTTTGAAGGCAAGGATCTGGATCTGGCAGTCGAGTTGGAAGATGAAATGGATAGGTTGAGAGCCTTGCAACAATATAACAGCATAGTGGCTTTTTCAGATATTAAACGAACACCCAAATATTATCCATCAGATGACGCGCTTAGCAAAGAAATACATAAGTCGACATACAAGGTCACAATAAACGCGATAATACCTCTTCAAGAAAGGAGAGATAAATGAACGTTCTACTATTGGAAGACAGGGGTGCTGCCTCATACTATGTTGTGGAGTGGTTGAAGAAAGAGGGACACACAGTTTTCGATGAGTTTAATGTGAACGATGCTCAAAGTCGTTGGGAAAAACGTAATGAGGTTCCAATTCACTGCATTATTCTGGACCTCAATTTACCTACGGATGGGCTGAGGGGAGAGCAGAGAGAAAAGAGTGCGGGGGGACTGTTGAGCGGTTGGGTGTGGCTGCATGACGTGGTCCTTACTGAAGCACCGGAAATGAGGCAGCGCACTATTATTTACTCGGACTATATCTCAACGCTGAAGGAGCGTGTTTCAGAAGAGGAATTTAAGGAAATTACTTTGATTCCCAAGAGGAGGCGAAGCAGTTCTGCGAGAGAGGTGGCCGCTCGTATTCGTGAAATAGCACGGATGATGTGAGCAAAGAACAACGGGACATTATTGGAAGCGGATTCATGAAAGTTCTTTTAGTTGAAGATTTGCGATTTTTGTGTGATTCTTGGTATGAACTAACTTTGTCTTATATACATAGCGTTCGGGTATACAGTATCATACGGAGTAGGGTAATATTGGTTCTAAAAAGATATATAGACGGAAGGGATAATACGTGCCTAGATTAAAACCACTTGTAAAAGCATTCGTGTGGTGTGGAATAGTGCTTTTTTTTGGTCTTCTCCAGTTCTGGTATGTCTTGGGCTATTCTTTTCTTGATAAAGGGACTTCTTTTAACGGCGATAAATTCTTGATGGATTGTGGTCTAGTTTTTTTCAGTACTGCATTGGTCGCTGGTTTTGCTATAGATTTTTTTTGTAAAGACCGAAAGCGCATTAAAAGCCTTGGTGTGATTGGATTGCTCTATGCATTTTACCCCGGATTGATTTTGTGTCTTTCTGTTTGGGTTTACAGTAACTGCTTTCTGGGACAACCAGACATGGAGAGGTTATTGAGTACACAGATGATAATACTATTTATGTCAATGCTCTATGCGCTTGTACTAAAGACAAAACTATTTGCAAATTTGAAAGGTTGATTAGAATGAATGGATTTTTATACAATTTCTTATTTCCATTTTTGGCGTGTACATCTGCGGCATTTGTGATTATTGCTTTCTATTCCAGACGTGTTCTTCAGTATCACGAAAGCCGTGAAAGAAATCTGAGACGTATGGTCAGCATTACAAGAAGTAGAACAATTGTTCTCGCTATGCAGTTTTCACGGCTACATACGCTTGGGCAGATGTATTTAATATCAAAAGGGAGGCAGCGTGAAAACCTGCGAATTAGGATGTTGGATTACCTGAGTGATGCCTTGCGGCATCTCAAAGATGCTTTACGAGAGGGTGATGGATTTGAAGAAGGTCTATTCATTGACGTTGTGTTAGAGTCGGCGACAGAATTCAACGTTGAATTAAAGGCGATTCAGGAGGAATGCAAAGACCTTGAGGAGAGTAGTTTCTTTGAACATGTTCTTGGATTGAGTTCGCAATGTCTCGGAATGCTACGTGAGAATGGTGAGGAACTTGTCGGTAGATTCAACGAGCAATGGCTGGAAATCAAAGGGAAAAACGAAAAGAGTTGAGGTATGAAATAATATTAAATATCAAAAATCAAAAAGCAAAATTACAAAATAAGACCCCCGGCATAAAGCCGGGGGCTTTTGGAGTATGATGTTAGACATTGGATTTTTGGTTATGGTGGTTAACGTATTGGATTAACTTGTTTAACTGATCCTCATCGAAACAATAGCGGACACTGAAACTCTTCGTCCATAACCTTCCGGCAAAACCATTACTTTGCAGGGCCAGTCTAGCCGCGTTTTTGTAATGACTCGCAGCAGAAGCGGCTGAGATGAAATTACAATCCGTTACCAAATGGATGTGATTGCTCCTGACAGCAATCGCGTGAATCTTCTGGTTTAGCTCGGTGGATTCATCGATTATGGCCTTTTCGATGATTTTTCTTTGCGCAGCGTTCAAAGTAACTTTTCGGTACTTCATATTTTTCTTGTTTTTGGTTTCCAGAGAGGGATTAGGGTCGAGTATTCGGCCGTTGTTGACGTATTTGCGTTTGTCTCCCTGCAACCAGCTTCCATAAGCGGTCCAGGTCAGCATATACCCCAAAACCTTTTGCATTTTTCGCTCTCCGAAAGCCCTGTGATTTATTCACAGGGTTCACAACTAAAGTACAATAATATGTCAATTTATACACAATGGCAATTGATGATTTAGGGATTTGTAATGAAAAATTAAGTATTAAAAAAAATGAGGCCCTGAGCGAGTCATGAATTAAAGTTCAAGACGGCGAAATCGCCGTGGAATTTTCGGGCGGCTTTGTCGTATGCTTTGGCGGCTTCGATTTCGTTGTTGAAATAGCCAACGAATTTGTGTTTGCCGGCGTAGCATATCTGGACCTGCCATTTCTTTGTGTATTTGTGCCAGGTGACTCCTTTGTATTTCGAGGGGGAACCCTTTCTTTTAAAGGTGTATAACCTGTTGAGCGTGTTCTGTGCGCGAGTGACGGGGCGAAGGTTTGCCTTTCGATTGTCGAGGCCGTTACGGTTGATGTGGTCGTTGATGAGGCCCTTTGGAGGCCTGATTACTTCGTTGTGCATCTTGATGTATCGCCGTTTATTGTTTTTGTCGCGTTTGGAGTGCCGGCCTGCGTAATAAGTGTTTGGGGACTTGATGGCATACCATTTGTATTTGTTTAATCGTTCGTAGTCTTCGGGATCGACGATGGCGTATTTGTCCTGAGTGAGGGGTATTCTGCGGAATGGGTAGCCGAAGCGCAACCACCGGTACTTGAGCGCAATGAAGACAAGCAGATTTTCAATCCATGGCGGGATTTTGATACGCAGCTCTATGGTAACCCTCCGGCGGATGAAATTCTAAATTCCAAGCACTAAATTCTAAACAATTTCAAATGACAAAAACTCAAATGATCAAAACAACACGTTTATGATTCTTGGCCGTTTTTGGCCGGGAGGGAAAAAACATGTCCCTCTATAATTACCCGAATGTTCACTTTTGATACGAAAAAAGTGCTCGATTCTTGACGCTTGATTCTCGTAACTCGAAGCGAGAAAGGGAGTTAAAAATTTTTTATTTTTTCGGATTTTGGTCGGCGCTATGGTCGGATTTGATCGATAATTTTTGTCGAGTGAATGAGTAGATGCGGGAATAAGGGGAACCACATATTGGATGATGCGGAGAAATTTGACCTTTTTTGTTGTGTTTGGAGGGGCTTTAAGAGATGATAATATAGACATAATATGCGGGAATTTGCCAGCTTTATGAAGGCTGAAAGATGAGTGAAGAAGAGAGAAATGTAAGCGGTTCGGAGGCGGGGGAGGAGGAGCAGAGATTTGAGGAAAGCATTTGGGCGGATGTTGTATTCAAGTTTAGCGATATAAGCTGTTTTGCCAAATGGCCATTACTAATTTTAGCCGTAATCCTGTGGCTTTGCTCGATAATGACCTGGTATGCGGGAGCAAGCGGCGGGCTGGTTGGTGGAGAAATTGCTTTTCTTAAGAAGTTTATGTATTTGATGAACATAGTGTTTGTTTTTCTGGCGGCCGGTTTACTGTTATGCTTTGGTATCGTTATTGCAAGCCTGGGTATTTATAAATTCCTGCTGAAAAGAGAAACCTATAAATACAGAGTACTTACAGAATCAACGGGAGTTTTGTTGTCAAACTCGTTCTATTTTGGAATTGCATTGGTATTTGTTTTTCTGACCTTCCTGAGCAGACAGGGAAAAGCATATAAAACGATTACGGCCGCGATAAATCAAACAGAATGCTCTCATAATTTAGAAAAGCTTTATGAGGTACTGGAACGCTATGCGGAGAGAAATCATTACCATTATCCGGCACCTGATAAATGGTGCGACCTAATTAAGGTGTATTCCGACGTGAGGGGGGAGCATTTTGCCTGTCCATCCGCAGGGGAAGGTCAATGCCATTATGCTCTGAATCCCAATGCAGAACCTCTGTCAAAATATGAAGATTTTCATAATTATCTGGAGAATTACGGTTATTATGATGGAAGTAAATCTTCATGGAAAGAACGTATAGAATTACGCATCGAATATTATGAACATGATAGATATAAAGGAGAAGAATTGTCCGACGTAGTGCTTCTGTTTGAAAGCAAGCCGGGCTGGAACCGGTTTGGCGGGCCGGAGTTATTGACCTTTGATAATCATGGCGGGAGAGGTTGTAATATTTTATTTTCTGATGGAAACATCAGGTTTATCAAGCCAGAAGATGCTAATGATTTAAAATGGAAGCCTGACGAAGCTCAAGAAGAGTGAATACATAGGCGATAATCTTCACAACTCTATAGGCTGGAAGATGGGCGATGTTAAGTGATAAGGGAGAAGTGAGAAGGGCGGGGATTGGAGTTTAGAGCAGTAGAGTGGTAGAATTGGTGCGAAATATCGCGCCCTATGTGATTGATGCTTGACAGGTAATTCCGCATCGATACAATACGATAATATACCGAAGGTTCGATTCCGATAAGAAAAACATTGCGTTAAGGTCAACATGGATACATTGATGGATTGGATGAAAGTTCTTAACGGCATAATCGTGCTAATATGCCAGTTTCTCGCTATGGTTGTACTCTCTATCGGCATATTGAAGGCCCTGAAGATATACCTGACAGATGTGCTGACCGCGGGGCGTTCAGCGGATTCGGTGAAGGCAAGCCGCCTTGAATTGGGACACTCTTTTTCCCTGGCACTTGGATTTCTCATAGGTGCAAGTATCCTCAAGACGACCCTTGCTCCGACCTGGACCGACATTGGCCAGCTGGCAGCCATAATCGCAATTCGGACCATCCTGAACTACTTCCTTCTTCGCGACATTGCGGTCCACTCGGAATCACCGAAGGACAATTCTGTGGATAATAAGTAGAAGTGGTGCGAAATGTATTACCCTATGTGACTACAGTTAAGGGAACAAAGCCATAACAATAGTACAGACAATATTCATAAAAGCTTCCACTCTTCGGATATCCCTGGACACATCATCTTCGCCGAAAAGGTACTGACCGACCTCATAAATCATTGGGTCCATCTTCAAGTGCCCGGCAACCTTAAGGATTTCCCCGGCATCGGTCCATATACCGCCGCACTGAGGACATTTATCAAGAAAGATATTCGAATCGTAAGCAAAATTGAACTCTTTCATTGCCGCCTGGCATTCCGGACAAAGTCTCGGCCGATTTTTGGGATCAGGGAAAGCAACTTCTCTTGGCTTAAACAATTTTAGATAATCGTGGTCGGACTTGTCTACATTCACTGCCAGGATGCTTGCAAGCCGGGGAAAAATTTCTGCACTAAGCCAAATACCATCACACCGTGTGCAGGGAAAAATCTTACAGTAATATACTTCTTCAAAAGTAAGACTTGATTGACAGCTCGGACAAATCATTGCCTTATTTGCTCACAATCTTTATTGTATTTTCTTAAAAGATATTACCTGATGTTTACCATTTATCAACAAAAAAGAGGCAAAATCGGTCTATATGTTTGTTAACAATTTGAGAAGTTGTGAAAAATGCTAAAAATGTCAATATTCTTGCTTTTAGGCGGTAAAAATATTACTATTAATAATATATAGGTGAGATTTTCTATGTGATTTATAAGGGTGAAAGATGAGCGAAGAAGAGAAAGAAAAACCGTCTTTCCTAAAGAGATATATTATTGTGATAATACTGTTTGTGTTTGTAACTTATTTGTTACCTGTTTCTATTCATTTATTTGTGCATTTGACTGGTCTGTCTAACTACGAAAATCGGCTTATTTTGCAATTTTACCTGTTATGGAGTGCTAATTTACTTTTGCTGATCGGTATTATTTCTGTCTTCATTGTTTCTGGAGTTTGGATATTAAAAAACATAATAAGAATGAGTATTAGTCCGATTTTAAAGATAATATCAATCTCATCTCTGCTATTTTGTTTCATCGTTGCAATGAAGATATGTTTCTCGTGTATAATAGCTAATTTGAGAATGTTATTTTTGTTGAAATGATAAATAATGGCTTATTTATCTTTAATGCTATACACGCGGGAAATTCACGGCTTTATCAAGGCTGGAAGATGAGTGAAGAAGATAGAAAATAGTTATTAAAATTAGCAGATTATGTTTGTAGACGAAGATTACCAGCGCGAAAGATTGGCGGGAACAACAGAGCCTAAATACCTTTTGGGGAAATATTCCAAATGGACGAAAAAAGACTACGTAATGCTACCTTTGCTTATTGTTGTTGTGGTGGCATTCTTTGTGTTTTTTTCCTGGAAAGCATGTGTTCAGCATTTTAGACTGAAAAATTGTGTACCTGTAGAGGCAGAAGTTATAAGCGCCGATAAGAAATTTTATAAATCTGTGAGGTTAACTGAAGGGTACAAGCCACAGATATCCTTTAAGTATAACGTAGATGGCCAAATCTATACGAATGACTGGTTAACAAGCATGAAAGGACTTCCATACCAGAGTAGAAGCGAAGTTGATAAATTTCTTGAAGGCTATCCTTTAGGCAAACGAATAACTGTTTATTACGTTCCGGGAAAACCAGAGAGAGCATTCCTCTTGAAGTACAGGCATTGGAACTCTTTTCAAGGTCTGGTTGTTTGTTCTATTCCTCTTAGCTTTTTAATATGGTTGGTAATTCCAAAGAATTATAAATACGCTTTTTGGGGAAAATTTGCTTTGTGCATTTTCTGGTTTGTGGTTGGTCTCATATGTTACGGTTACTATTTTAATTATGCTAAAGAACCTTATTCGGTTGGTATTATTATCAGATGTGCGATTTTCTTCTTTTTCGGTCTTGTTTGGGTGTATAACCTATTTAAGCCAAAAGTGCAGACAAAAATCTCATAGACTTATAAAGGCTGGAAGATGATCGAAGAAGAGAGAAAAGAGGAATCCAAAGCACACAGTATTATATTATTCATCGCATTTGTTATAGGTATCGTTATGTTGCTGATAATATCATTGATTTAGAAAAAGCCTGGAAAAGCCGGCTTAGAGCAATAATTTATGATAAAATTCCTCTGTAAAAATTGCGGTCAGAAAATAAAAACCTATGAGAAATTCGCAGGTGCACGAGCAAAATGCCCAAAGTGCAAACATTCACTTGTCGTTCCACGTTTAAAAAAAGTGAGAAAACCAACTACAACTAAATTACTTTCCATTAAAAGCAATCCTAACCAAAGTTCTCACACGTTGGCGAGTAAAATTGATACACAAACCACTAAAGACCCGATGGGCTTAAAAATCTTTGAAGAAACCACAGACAAAAAGCAATTCAGTTTTCTTAAACCTCATTATACTGAAACCACCCTGTTTATCATGAGTACGATGCTAATTTCATTGTTTTTTGTCAGTAAGACAATGCGAAAAGACCTTAACGCTTTAGTATCCTGGTGGTTGGAGGACAGAGACTTTCGAAGCTATATAAGTTTAACAGGACTCGCTTTATTTCTACTACTTGGTTTTTATAAATCCATTTACCATGCATTTAGTATTAAGCAAAAACAATATGTAGAGAAGGCGACTATGTTATTTTTTGCAGTTTTAGTTAGTACAGGAACAGGTTTATATGCAGGATATTACATGATAAGAAATACAGAAGGCTGGCTTCTTCTATTTCCCATATGGAATGTTATTTATAGTGGCCTGTTGCTCATAAAGTTTTGGTTAATGTTTCGTGGGCTGAAATATGATCGCAAATTAGATGTAAGTTATATTAGTGATAGAAATGCGACCTTAGCTGAAGTCATCTTGGCCTCTGCATCAGGTATAATTATCCTTACTATTTGTCAATTTGTCTTTAAACTCCACTGGGCGATAACTTTTTCAATCTGCATATCTTATATGACCAGTTTCGAAAAAGCTGTTCGGGGTGTTTTTTTAGATTGAGGAAGAATCGGTTCAATAAAGGCATAAGAAGCACAGTAAGAACTTTTGAAAGGAGATGGATAAGTATGTAGGGGATGAGAAAAGGTTGAGAAACGGTTTGACGGTGAGTGGATTTAATGAAATACGATAGGCAGATTTCTCCACTCCGCAATGCTTTGCATTGCTCCGGTCGAAATGACACGGGTTGGGAAACATGCGGGTAATTCACTGCTCTATAAAGGTTGAAAAATGAGCGAAGAAGAGAGCACAAGTCATCTGATAAACCTTCAAGGCTGTAAAACGAGAGATTTTACAGTCGTAGCACTCATCACAGGCATTGTTACATTCTTAAGCGGATTTTTATACATCCCTGCCATCTTGTGGATTGCCTTAACTGACTTTACTTTTACCTACTCCAATCGTCATGATATGATTTGGGTCTTATTGAACACGGTGGTCATTTTTACAATATACCTCTTTCAGTTCAGCTTTCTTTTGAGCCTGCCCTTATCCATTGCTGCTTTCTTTACAGAGACAAACAAGTATTTGAGACTGTTGCCGTTGGTGTTCGTAGTGATTGGTGTTTGTTTCTGCTCGTTGGGCTACTATTTAACAGATTGGCTTTGAGTTTCAAGCCATCTTATTACCCTTATCCTCCGTCCTTTTCAAGCACGCACAAAAAAAACTGGATGGATTTGTAATTTGTCGAGCTTGACGGATTATGAAAGCGAGGGAAATACAAAAATCAGGGTTCAGGGGTGGATTTTGGGCGGAATTTCAGTCTTATCTTGACAGGTTGGGTGGAATTAGGGTACTATCTGAGTTTGTTGATAAGGGATTTGATACATAATCGGCTATAGATAAGGGGCTGGCTTTTGAAGTCCAAGCGTATCGCTATACTTGGTTCGACGGGCTCGATAGGTACAAATGCACTGCGCGTAATCGATGCGCTTAATTCGTCGTGCGTCGTGCGTGATGCGTATCGCGAGAAGGGAAAAGCACAAAACGCAAAACACAATACGCGGTACGAGGTGGTTGCGTTGAGCGCTCAGAGCAGCGTTGGGCTTCTGGCGAAACAGGCAAAGAAGTATCAGCCGGGGTATGTTGCTGTAACAGATGCTGATTATGTAGAGGAGCTTGGCGAGCTGGTTAGTGGTCTGAATGTTGAGGTTTTAGGCGGGGCTGATGCCCTGACGGGGATAGCGGAGCTTGAGGAGGTCGATATTGTTCTTACGGCAGTTGTGGGGGCGGCGGGATTGCCTGCGCTTCTGGCGGCTGCCCAGAAGGGTAAAACACTTGCTATCGCCAACAAGGAGCCTCTTGTTATAGCCGGCGAACTGCTTACGGGAACGGCGAAAGAAAATGGCGGTACAATTTTGCCGGTGGATAGCGAGCATTCGGCGATATTCCAGGCGATGCAGGCAGGGAAGCGTGA
>SMTZ1_10006457_pt1 | contig 19352 bp, 11 predicted proteins | sample DeeMarSWOR136_30_FD_25667 | JGI IMG/M metagenome (IMG submission 25667)
GCTTCTTGTAATCCATGCCTTCGTTTATACCAGAAGACAGCGGCTATTTCCATCCACCAGTCTTACTGGTGGTATTAAAATCGGAACAATAAAAATCGCATGAATGCACGCCCTAATGTGAATGGGCGTAATCCGTGAGCACACGCAGGTTTTCACGCGGCGTGTTGCGAGTTACTTCACAACCGGCACCAACAATAAAATTGCCACCCGCCTCCTTATGACACTGCTCTATCGCCTGATGTATTTGCTCCGGAGTACTATTCTGCAAAACCGATACAGGATCAATATTGCCGCAAATAACCTGGGACTGCCCCATTTTTTCCCGACCTTCTAAAACCGGGACCATATAATCCAGGTCAACGATTTCACAGCCCAGCCGCCCAATACCTTCCAAGAGGTCTCGTGTGTTGCCGCAAATGTGCAGCCGGACCGCCACCCCCAGCTCGTGGACACCGTCTATCAGCCTCTTTTCATAAGGCCAGACAAATTCTTCATATACTTTGGGGCCAATAAGAGATGCCGCGGCATCCCCCATACCCATTACATCCACACCCGCCTCAACCTGGAATTTAGCAAAATTCAGCTCCATTTCAATTACAAACTCGAAGAGGTCACGAATGAAGCCAGGTTCATCGTAGAAATCCATCATCAGAGTATTGATGCCGCGCAGGTCGGCGCCCTCGGCACAAGGACCTTCAATCCAGCCTTCGATGATCTTATCGCTGCCAATTTTTTCCTTAAAAAGTGCAACTCCCTCGACCCTGTCCTGCATTCTTCCGCCACCAAGGACATCGGGCATTTTCAGAGATGCCAGCTTTGTTTTATCAGCCAGCAGGGCATTATGATTATCGATAGCGGGCGGGGAATCTTCTGTATAGAGGATTGAGGCCCCGCAGTCCGCGGCCTCACGGGTAGGGTCTGATATGACGGAGACGTGGTCGAAATCAAAATCCTCCGCAACCTTTAACTGGCCTTCAACCAATATCCTGTGGTCGGTTGCGTATTCCTTATATTTTTTGCCGATACTGTCAGAGGCTAATTGCATGGTGATGGGCATAAGAGGTAAACGGTCTGTCTGCCCGCCTTCGAAGAGATTAAAGATGCGTTCACGGCTGTTCATTTTTTACCTCATTCATTGTTTTCAGATTTTGCATTCAATCGTACAAAACTTAGTCTTTGTTTTCCAGGTGTTTCTGTTCGTCTCCGCCACGGTCATTTTTTTGCCTCCAAAATTGGCTTTGTTCCTGCTTCGCCAGAGGCTACGACAGGATAAATTGGGTTCGTTTTTTTCATCGTTCATAGTTCTTTGTTCGTAGTTCATTGTTAGACAAACAGTTACGTTCATTTTGGCCTTTTTGGAAATTGGGTTCGTTTTGGCTTTGTTTGGGTTTGTTTGGCTTTGTTTTTTCCTAATTGACCAAGTGTCCAATTGCTCATAATCCTTTGTTAATACAAAAAAAGTTTATTTTTTCGTACGTAATCTTTCGTAGTCGTAAGTCGTTTATTAACCACGGATTACGCCATATTAGAAACAAAAAACATGTTTTCAACGGAGTAAACAGATTTCGCGGACCTACTTTATAAGCAGGCAGGGACCGATTAGTCGTTAGTATATAGTATACAGTATTTAGCTTATTGAGGCCCTTCGTGCAGACTTTTATTTCAGCCGGCGGAATAAGTGTTTTTTTGACCATTTATACACCAAAATGTTCAAAACTTTGTCATTTTTGATGCAAAATAATGCATTTATCTCGTACTGCGTATTGTGTAGGGCGTATCGCGCATAGAATAGAGAGATAATTTCATATTACAAATCTCAGATTTCAAATTGGCAATAAAATTGCCGTGATGCCTGACGGCACCATACAATATTACCTTGGCCTGCTGGCCGGAAGTGTTCTCCGCTATCTGCCACTTCCCCCCAATTAGGTAGGGGCAAGCTACTGGCGATTGTAATTATACCAAACCTTGCCGGAATGTTCAATGAAAAAATAACAATTTTCTAAAAATTTGCCACAGAGGGCAAATTTGTAAATCGTATCTCGTGAAAGATAATATAGCATTTCTACCGGAGGCCCCCCAAAAAAGGCTGGTAGGGGCAAGCAGCAATTCGCATCGCACAGGTACACGGAGGACGGATCCCTGCCGACTGCATACAGGGAATGGCGGTGCCGGAGTGAGTAAGGAAAATGCGAACCGCAGGTAGAAATACGAAGGGAGAATTTAGAAATGGTTTGCGGTGCACGTCCAACCGCTTGCTCAATCTATATTGTTCGATTATCGCTGGCCGGTTATCAGTATTTTTAAATCCTTATAGTTAAGAAGATCATTTTTATGAAAATCAGCCGGGAGGATTGGGCCGGTCTTTTGCCTGCTATTTGAAGATATTGGATAATCTTTTAAGTTTATAGAACCATCATTGTTAAGAGCGGACGGAGTAGTAGTAAAGCACCAGACATCGCCCTTGTAATACTCGGGAAGAGGGAAAGGCGGCTTGCGGCCGGCAACCTCGTCAACACGCCAGTAGTACGTGGTGTTATCTAAGAGGCCGGTCACAAATATGTTCGGTTCCTCCACAGTGGCCACAAATTCCGGCGGCGGATTAAAGGGATTGTATACGACATTGTTCACATCTTCCCAACTCGTGCCCATGTAAATATCGTGCTCTTCAACAATGTAACCCGGCTGCCAGGAAAGGAGGACATCCGTTTCTACAAAGGTGGCCTCATTTGGCGGGCTCGGCTCAAAGGCATAAAAGCCCAGAATAGTAAACTCCCAGATATCACCCGGAGACGTATTGCCAAGGGCATCGGTCGCATCGACAGTCCAGAAGTATTTTGTGCCTCGAACAAGAGATTCATCAGCCGGGGGGACCTGTGGATTACCTGCGAAAAACACGTATTTCCACCCCGGTATTGATGCGTACGGCGGTGGGCCGAGGTTGGCGTCCTCGGCGCGGCTTTCCACCTTGCTGTAATCTTCGCTGAAGTAGCCGGTGTGCCCGACCGCCGTCGGGCCCGGAATGAAAACAAGCCTGGTCCATATGTAATCATCGCCATTATATGTCACGACGTCGCCGGGAATCACAACTCCATCAGCGGGGAAGTCCGGCTCGGCTGATCTGGATACAGTAGTAAAGCACCAGACATCGCCTGTGTAATACGTGATTATAGTGCAGAACCCGTCCCTGTCACAATCGACCTGGTCAATCCGCCAGTAATACCTGGTGTTATCTAAGAGGCCGGTCACTAATATGTTAGGTTCCTCCACAGTGGCCACAAATTCCGGCGGAGGATCGAAGTAATCGTAACGGGCATTATTTACATCTTCCCAACTGGTACCCATGTAAATATCGTGCTCTTTAACGCCGAAACCCGGCTGCCAGGAAAGGAGGACATCCGTCTCTACAAATGTGGCCTCATTAGGCGGGCTCGGCTCAAAGGCATAATAGCCCAGAATAGTAAACTCCCAGATATCACCGGCGAACGTATTGCCAAGGGCATCGGCCGCATCGACAGTCCAGTAGTATTTTTGGCCTCGAACAAGACTGTCATCAGCCGGGGGGGCCTCGGGGTAACCTGCAAAAAACACGTATTCCCACCCCGGCACATGCGCGAAAGGCGGTGAGCCGAGGTTGGCGTCCTCGGCGCGGCTTTCCACCTTGCTGTAATCTTCGTTGAAGTAGCCGGTGTGCTCGACCGCGGTCGCTCCCGGAATGAAAATGAGCTTGGTCCATATATACATATCGGTCAAATATCCGGGAATCACAGTTCCATCAGCAGGGAAGCCCGGCATGGCCGATCTTGATATAGTAGTAAAGCTCCAAACCTCACCTGTCGTCTCACCGCCCAAACCAACTTCATCAACTCGCCAGTAGTATGTCGTGGCAGCAGCCATAGTACTTGGATTGAAAATCGTGGCTGTCTGATAGCCCTGAAACTCACTAACGTCCGGCGTTGGATTAGTTCCAAAATATACACCGTGCGCTGCCGTATCAGCCCCGGCTTTCCAGCTTAAATCAGCGGTTATGCTTACCCCGGTAGCAGCATCATTCGGCTCGGGATTACCGGCCGCATTCGGCTCCGGAGCAATGCTCACCCAATATTTCGCCAGCCATGAATAATCAGAAGAATCAACTGCGGTGTTACGGTCTATATCAGCACGGCCGCACCAATAGTTGGAATATGAACAACCCTCGTATAACCATCTATCACAGAACACAGCAAGGTCAGTCCAATCAATGTAACCGACAATATAGGGGATAGTTGCTATCCAACCTTCATTACGGCCGCTGGGATTGAATCCAGCGCCTACAATGGTCATACCGTCATCTGAAACTCCGAATGCATGGCTCAATTTCCAGCCATCAAGATTCAGACCATAGTCGTTGACCAACACATCTTTGAGGTTTCGCATACCGTTTTCGGCGTCCCATATGAAAGCCTCTTTTCCCAAGTCTGATTTTGAACTTCCAACCACGACCGAACCGTCAGCTGAAACGTCATGTGCTTCGCTCCAAAAATTACCACCTGGCAGGTCACCGAGGCCTACCATACCATCATCTGAAGTCCATCTATACGCCTCCAGACCTGATGATGATGTACCTCTACCGACTATGAACGAGCCGTCAGGCGAAACTCCGTAAGCATAGCTATCTAAACCGCCTCCGGGCAAGTCACCTATGCCTACTAAACCCTCGCCGAATGTCCAGCGGAAGGCCTCCCACGAATCACCGGAGTCACCATATCCGACCACGACTGAGCCATCGGCTGAGACACCATAGGCAAAGCTGTAGGAATTACCGCCCGGCAGGTCACCGAGGCTTACCATACCGCTTGCTGAAGTCCACCGAAAAGCCTCTTCGCTTGAGGACGAAGTACCCCATCCGACCACGACTGAGCCATCGTCGGAGACATCACTACCAAAGCTTCGGAAGGAACCGCCAGACAGGTCACCCAGGCCCACCATACCGCCGGCAGAAGTCCATCGGAACGCCTCTGGGCCTGATGAAGAAGTACCATCTCCCGCCACGACCGAGCCGTCACCCGACACGCCGTAAGCGATGCTGTAAACACCGCCGCCCGGCACGTCACCCAAAGCTGCCATCTCCCCACCTGATGTCCAGCGGAAGGCTTCCCCAACCGAGGAGGAGGACCAGCTCCATCCGACAACGGTTGAACCGTCAGCCGAGACGCCCCGTGCCTCGCTCCAATACTGACCACCAGGCAGGTCGCCAAGACCCTGGAAACTGGCTGTAGTTCCAAGACTTATTGGCGTAAGACTACATACCAAAACTAAAATCACCAACATAAGAATTGATTGCCTTTTCATTTGTTTTCCCTCACAAAAAAACAAAAAGACGATACAATGTAAATATTTCCGCTGGTGTAATTTATTATTATGTGTGTTTATGAATGAAAGTCAACTGATTTTTTTTAAACTTTAAAGAGAATCTCGCTTAGATAAGGCTTACTATTAAACTGGTTTTGCGTTGCGGAGGATATCGTCGACGTTTGTAATTCCAAGACCGGGGGCGGTTGGTACGTTTATGGCGCCGTTTTTTAGCCGAAGCGGCGGGTCGTACCAGGGGCCAGTTTTATCGAGGCCGCCCTTATACTCGTGGAAATCGCCGATGTTAGGTGTGCACGAGGCGAAGTGAAGCACATCGACGTAACCAACGCCGTCTCCCGACATGTGCGGGATGACGGTCATGCCCGCCTCGGCGGCCATACGAGCCACGCGGATGGCACGGATGAATCCCCCGTTATAATGCAGGTCCGGCTGGACGACTTGCACCGCATTGTTGTGGACCATCCAGCGGAAACGACGAAGGCTCGTTTCCTGCTCCCCGCCGGCGATTGGAATCGAGAGGGCATCGGCAACGCACTTTGTCTGCTCCAGATGGTCGAAGGGACAGGGCTCCTCGAACATATCAATATTGCTATCCTGCATAAGCTTTCCTATTTCGACGGCCTTGCGGCAGTCGTAGGAACCATTTGCGTCGGCGTATATTTTGACCTCATCACCAAGGGCCTTACGTACGATTCGAATCAGGCCCTCGCTTCGGCCGGACATCGAGTCGGCATTATTACTCATACGCCCGCCGACCTTAAACTTGATTGCCCCTGCGCCGGTTCGCTCAATGTGCTTTGTTAGAATATCGACTTCCTGCTGCGGGGTGGTGTGGCGGTTGCCGCTGGCTACATAGATGGGGATTTGGCGGCGAATCACACCACCGAGCAGCTCACCGACGGGCTTGTTGGTTACCTTGCCGAGAAGGTCGAGGATGCTGAACTCCACCCATGCAACACAGCACCACAGGGCCAGGCCGGAGAGCTTGTAATTGCTGCGATAGACATACACACCGTCAATAAGTGATTCAAGATTACGGGTATCCCCGCCAACGAAATATGGTATGACCAACTGCTGTAGAATCGTGTGTAGATATGCAGCGCGACCATTTGTGACGGCGACGCCGACGGCACCATCGGTGGATGTCGTGCGAACAAAAAAGTCTCTTCGGTTACGCAGCAGCTCAATGGAGGCGATTTTTACAGGCGTTTTGATAGATGCAACCTTCAATATTGGTGCGGCAGCAGCCTTGTCCAATTGGGCAATAGTTGTTTTGCGAGAGACGGCGGATACACGGCCCTGCGTCATCGCACATACACCGGCACCGAGACCTGACTTGATAAAAAGACGACGATTAAGGTTCATTGTGAACCTCCTGATATGCTAAAGTTTGCGCCTGGTTTTCGGATTATTCGAATAAGCCGGAACCACTGACGAGGCGTTTTCGACATACAGCAATTTGTCAGATATACCAAAATTCAATGAAAATAACAAGCCCGCGCTTCCCTGTATCTTCATTTATCCAAGAGGGTACATACCGTCTAAATTTCGCTGGAAATATGACAAAAACCTGCTATACTGCCGCTGTCATATTTCGTTTTAATTTTAAGGAAGTTTCGGAGCAGGCGCAGGAATGCAGCCGGACAAAAAGACCCGCGGCTCGGCACACTGATGAAATGCCTGTGAGAGGGTAAAAATTCGAATGGTGACAAAACAACATACGAACAAGAAAAATACCCGGATATACCTTTTTCTCATATTTGTCGGCTTCAATAGTTTTATATTGACGGCCCAAGCCGGCGAGGAATATCTCTCGCCGTTCGCTCTTGTCGCAGATAATGACGGCAAGAACCTGTACATAGCCGAAGCCACGGCCAAGCAAGTGGCCGTTTTCAATACTGGCGAGGGCAAGGTTACGAAAGTTATATCGCTGCCAGAGCAGCCCATGGGATTAGCCCTCGCTCCTGACGGCCGGGTTGCTTATGTAACGGCCGGCGGCCCTGAAGGCAAAGTTTATGTTGTTGACTTGAAATCGGGGAAGGTACAGGAGACACTATCCGCCGGTCATACACCGGTTGCTCCTGTAATCAGCCCCGATGGTAAAATTCTCTATGTCTGCAACCGATTCAATGACAACGTCACGGTAATAGACCTTGCATCCAGGAAGGAATCAGCAACAATTGACGTGCAGCGAGAACCTATCGCAGCGGCCATTACACAGGACGGCAAGCTTCTTTTTGTGGCCAACCACCTGCCTGCGGGAGCAGCAGATGGAGCATACACGGCAGCAGTTGTTTCGGTCCTGGATACAACCACAAAAAAGGTGATTAAAACCATCGAGTTTCCCAACGGCAGCACGGGTCTGCAGGACACAGTTGGAGCGTGGGTGGATGAATACCAATGCCCTCAGCGTCATAGATGTATCGAAGAAACAATTGTTGAATACTGTCCTTCTCGATGATGTCGATTTGGGAGCGGCCAATCCCTGGGGCGTGGCCTGCACTGACGACGGCAAATACATCTGCGTCACCCACGCCGGCAGTCACGAGGTGAGTGTCATCGACTCAACAAAACTTCACAACAAACTGGAGAGCGTTGCAAAGGGCGAGAAGGTATCCGACGTTTCGCTGTCACCTGACGATGTTCCGAATGACCTGTCATTTCTTGCAGGTTTGCAATGCCGGCTCAGGCTCACGGGCAACGGGCCGCGAGGTCTTGCCATAATAGGGTCCAAAGTTTACGTGGCTGAATACTTCACGGACAGTCTCGGGATTGTGGACATCGACCCGGAAAGATTTCCTCGAGCGCAATCTGTTGCACTTGGACCAAAGAAACCTTTGTCTACGATAAGCAAAGGTGAGATGTTATTTCATGATGCCTCGCTGTGCTTTCAGCATTGGCAGAGCTGCGCCAGTTGTCATCCCGGCGGCGCACGAACCGACGCCCTCAACTGGGACCTTCTAAACGACGGCATTGGAAATCCCAAGAATACAAAAAATCTGCTGCTCGCACACAAGACTCCACCCTCCATGTCAATGGGGGCTCGTGCTAATGCCGAAGCGGCAGTTCGCGCCGGCATCAGGCACATCCAATTTGTCGTGCGTCCAGAAGAGGATGCCGTCGCGATAGACGAGTACCTCAAGTCACTGGAACCTGTTCAAAGTCCTTATCTGGTCAATGGAAAGCTCAGCAAAGCAGCGACGCAAGGGCACACAATTTTCAACAAATCAGGATGCGCTTCCTGCCACACTCCACCACTTTATACCGACCTTAAGAAATACAATATTGGGACAGGAAAGGGCCTGGACGAAAACCAGTCTTTTGATACTCCCACTCTGATCGAGACGTGGCGGACCGCACCATATCTGTATGACGGTCGCGCCAAGACAATCAAAGAAGTGCTGACTAAACACAATCCTGGTGATAAGCATGGAAAAACATCCGCTTTTACCGACGAGGAGATAAATAGTCTCGCTGAATTTATCCTTTCTCTTTAACATATCATAGGTCAAGAACCACAATTGCAAAGAACCGGCACGGATGAACCGCGCACCCTTATCCACCCAATCATCAGCGTACTCACAGCAACGAAAAATTTCCCCGGAGAGTAACGGGATCAAAATTGGTCCAAAGGCTTGAGGATGGGAATTCCGACATAAGCTACCGCAGCAAATATAAACTTGTGAACAAGCTCTCAAATCTTAGAAAATATGCAATTTTTTCGCAAAAATAGTGATTTTTTGCCAAAAAATGACAGAATTATTGACATATACTATTTGACTTTTACGTACCCATGCAATAGCATATCCGACTATCGACTTCTATAGGTCTGTTAGATTATAAGGAAAAACAAAAGATTTAGAGTTTTATTCAGGAGAAATTAAGTGGAAAACATTAAGATTCTCTTAGATGAAAGTGACATTCCCCGACAGTGGTATAACCTGGCAGCAGACCTGCCAACGCCGTTACTGCCTCCTCTCGGGCCCGATGGAAAACCTGTTTCCCCGGACATGCTTGCACCTGTGTTCCCGATGAATTTGATTGAGCAGGAAGTAAGCCCTGAAAGATGGATAGATATCCCGGATGGAATCCTCAATATCCTTTATCGCTGGCGGCCAGCACCGCTGCGAAGGGCGGTGTATCTGGAAAAACACCTCGATACGCCTGCACGCATATACTACAAGGATGAAAGTCAAAGTCCGCCGGGAAGCCATAAGCCTAACACGGCGGTTGCTCAAGCATGGTACAATAAAGAGTTCGGGATAAACAAGCTAACCACCGAAACAGGTGCCGGTCAATGGGGCAGCGCCCTTGCCTTCGCCTGCAAATTGTTAGAGCTTGAATGCAAAGTTTTCATGGTCAGAATAAGTTTCGACCAAAAACCGTTCAGGAAAATAATGATGCAAGTCTGGGGGGCAAACTGTATTGCAAGTCCCAGTAACGAAACAAATGCCGGAAGAAAAGTGTTGGAGGAAATGCCCGACACTCCGGGCAGCCTGGGAATCGCAATCAGCGAAGCCATAGAGGAAGCGGTAACTGATTCAACCGGCAAGACACGTTATTCGCTTGGAAGCGTGCTTAATCATGTGCTGCTGCATCAGACAATAATAGGGCTGGAAGCAAAGAAACAGTTGGAAAAGATCGGTGAAAAACCTGATATAGTCATTGGTTGTGCGGGTGGCGGCAGTAATTTTGCAGGTTTGTCATTCCCGTTCGTTGCAGATAAAATCAACGGCGCCGAGATTACAATCATTCCGGTTGAACCGACGGCCTGCCCCACTATGACCCGTGCACCATTTGCTTATGATTTTGGAGACACGGCCTGTACAACACCACTTTTGGCAATGCACACACTTGGTCATGCCTTTATACCTCCTCCAATTCACGCCGGAGGGCTTCGATATCACGGCATGGCACCTCTTGTCTGCCAGGCTATCGTGGAAGGCCTGTTAGAACCGAGGGCATACCATCAGCTTGAGTCATACAAAGCCGCCATTACCTGGGCCAGAAGCGAAGGATTTATCACTGCACCGGAAACCAGCCAAGCTATTGCCGCCGTAATTGAGGAAGCCAAGAAGGCAAAGGAAGAAGGCAAAGAAAAGGTCATTCTATTTAACTACAGTGGGCATGGACTGATGGACCTTACCGGCTATGATGCATATCTTTCCGGAAATCTTACTGATTATGAACTACCGGAGGAAGAGATGCAAAAATATCTCCAAGACCTTGAAAAACTGCCAAAGGCGGAAATGAGAAAAAGTGGTAAATGGTAAGACAATTTTGGGGTTTATAGATATAACGTTAGAGTTAAGTGGTTAATAAAGAACAGTTTAAGGAGCGATTGATATGAAGAGAGTAATTTTAATGGCTGTTGTATGTTTGTTAGCGGCTGCAGGACTTGCCAAAGCCCAAGCAGGAGAACTGAGCGGAATGGTGGATGTTACTTATCAGAGTAAGTACATCTGGCGCGGCTTCGATGTTTACGGAGATAAGAGTGCCATACAGTCTTCCGTCAATCTGGATTTATTTGGCACAGGCTTTGGCGTCAGCGTGATGGGGCATAGAGCAAACTCGTCCGGTTATGAACTCGGTGAACGGTGGGATTACTACGCGTATTACGGCAACAAGCTGTTTGAAGACGAACTCTATGCGATCAACTGGAGATTGGGGTACGTGTACTATAACTTTCCAGATCTTAGCAGTCACAAAAGAGGGAGCGCAGACTTGCAGGAGATACACTGGATTCTATCCTGGCCAAACGCCTTACCTGTTAAAGGTTTAGTTCCCACCTATATCCTTGTCAAGCTGTGGCCATCCAACGCCGGCAGCCTGCAGAGGGAGACATCCGGTTTTGCGCACATATTCATGCTTGACTACGGCCTACCCATCGCTGGCATTCTGCCTGATACGGATGAGCAGGTTCTAAGATTCCATTCAGAGTTGGTCTTCAATGATGGTGTTCATCCAGCCGGCGGAAATGCGGACCATGACTGGTCAAATATCGTGTTTGGTGTTGAAACCGACTTTGCCCTTGATAGTAACTTTAGCCTGACTCCGGGAATCTATCATCAGATATCAATGGATGATTCTGTAAACGATGAAGACGAAACCTGGGCCAACCTGAGTCTTAGATACAAGTTCTAACAGCTTTTTTAATGAATTCTCCGGGCTCTGTCGTTTATGGAAAACGACAGAGCCCTTCGCCAATGCGCCGTGCTGACGCTGATAAACACAAATTACATGCTTCCTGCAATCGGCCCTATAGGTTTGGACTATATAGCCGGTTGTACCACAGAAGCAGGGATAAAAACAGACATCATCGATTTATGCCTTTGTCCCGAACCTCAGAAAACAATAGAAGAATATTTTTCCACGCATACTCCACAATTGATCGGCGTTTCCTTCCGAAATGTAGATGATTGTTTCTGGCCCAGCGCCGCCTGGTTCGTTCCGGGACTAAAAGATACAATAAGAATTATCCGAAGCATGACTGATGCACCGATTGTAATCGGCGGCGTGGGATTTTCGGTTTTTGCCGAGCCCATTCTGAAATATTCAGGTGCCGACTTTGGCATACGCGGAGACGGGGAAAAAGCAATCGTATCGCTTATTAATCAACTGCAAAAGGCAAAGAATTTCTCTGAAGTCCCCGGACTTATCTGGCAAAAGGACGGCAGGCTTTACAGTAATTCACCTTCTTGGCCAGCCCCGATATCACTAAGTACATCTCGTGATTTCATTGATAATCGCAGCTATTTTAACAACGGCGGACAATGTGGGGTGGAAACCAAACGCGGCTGCAATCGCCATTGTATATATTGTGCCGACCCATTGGCAAAAGGAACTAATCTCAGATTGAGAGACCCTTCTGAAATTGTTGAGGAAGTTGAATCTTTACTGTCGCAGGGAATAGATGTTCTGCATTTATGCGACTCCGAGTTCAATGTTCCCCGAAGTCACGCTTATGCAATTTGTGAAGAGTTCATCAGGCACTCGCTGGGCAACAGGATTCGCTGGTACACCTATATGTCACCGACACCTTTTGATGAAGAATTAGCCCAAAAAATGGCCCAGGCCGGTTGTGCAGGTATCGACTTTACAGGCGACTCGGCATGTTCTTCGATGCTGAAAACATATCAGCAAATGCACAATAAAGAAGACATTTCCTCCGCGGTAAGACTTTGCCGCTTAAACAATATCGCCGTCATGATAGACCTTCTGCTCGGCGGTCCCGGTGAGAGACCTGAAACAGTACGTGAAACGATTGAATTTATCAAAAAGATTAATCCCGACTGCGCGGGTGCCGCATTAGGCGTAAGAATTTACCCAAATACCGCCATGGGAGAACTCGTCACCCAAGAGTTAAAAGCGGGAACAGACCGCCACCTCCATCGAAAATATACCGGGCCAATTGATTTATTCAAGCCCACTTTCTATATATCCAAGGCTTTGGGTGAGCATCCGGCCCAACTCGTAAGGGATTTGATCGGCGGTGACCAAAGGTTCTTTGAGCCTACCGTTGAGACTGACCTTGAGGCCACTGACAACGGCGATACTTCCAATTACAACTACAACCAGAACCTGCCGTTAATAGAAGCAATCCAGAAAGGTGCACGCGGGGCATATTGGGATATCCTGCGACAATCTCGAAAGGGCCAATAACCTTGTTTATCCGGGGGGAACAAAGTGTCAGCCCACACATCAGAAAGAAATCCACTTGATTTTTGAAACCTGCTGTATATGATAGAATTATTATAACTGAAGAACAGTGGAAATCCGGCGAAATCCAAGCAAGGAACTAATTTTGAAAAAGATTCACTATGGGCGGTAAATATAAGATTGTCCCGGTCGATGTTTTAGTCTTGGCCGGGCTTTATGCCGACAGTCTTCTGAATTATGTTCTGTTCCACAGGCTTACTGAGAGTTTTTGCCGTTGCAGTTACAGCGGCATCACTATGCCCCTGAGACTGTCACCGGCTCACGGACGCTAATTATGTTATATTGGTCTGCGCCGCCTATTTGTTAATCTGATGTTTTGATTGAATCCACAACTTGACAGATCAACTTGAACAATGAAAATTCGGAGAGGACAAAAATGGGTGATAAATCAAGAAAAACGGCAATTGACATCATCGGTGATGTTCACTGGGGCACCCACTTCTGCCAATTCTATCAGACCAAAGAGGACCTGGTTGACATTTTGGTTCCTTATTTCAAGGCAGGGCTGGAAAACAACGAATTCTGCATGTGGATCACTTCAGAACCCTTAAACAGCGAAGACGCGAATCGAGCGCTAAAGCAGAAAGTAAACAACCTGGATGAATATATCACCAAGGGGCAGATAGAAATACTCGACTATAGACAATGGTACACGAAAACAGGAAGTTTTGATTCCAACGAGGTCTTACAGGGTTGGGTCGAGAAAGAAAAGCAGGCTCTCGAAGCAGGATTCGAAGGGCTGCGTCTTACCGGAAATACTTTTTGGCTTGATCAAAATGACTGGAAGCGATTCACAGATTATGAGGCCGCTGTGAACAGTGTAATAGGTCAACATCGAATGCTGGCCATCTGTACTTATTCGCTTGAGAAGTGTACCCCTTTGGAGATTATTGATGTTGTCAGTAATCACGAATTCGCTCTCATTAGACGAACAGGCAAGTGGGAAATCATTGAAAGTGCCGACCATAAGAAGATGGCTGAGGCCCGGCGGCAAAGCGAGGAGGAATTCAGGCTGGCATTCGAAAATGCGGTCGATTCAATTTTCTGGGCAGACCCTGAAACAGGTTTGATTACCAACTGCAACAAGGCGGCGGAAATTCTCCTTGAAAGGAAAAAGAAAGATATTATTGGACAACACCAGAGGACAATCCATCCCCCGGAAAAGTCAGAATATTATTTGAATCTTTTCAGAAAACACGCCGAACAAAAAGAGGTTTCTAATGATTATGCCGAGGTCATAACCAAGTCAGGAAAAATAAAGCCGGTTAACATAACGGCCTCTGTAACAATGGTCGGCGGAAAACCGATAATGCAGGGAATATTCCATGACATAACCAAACTCGAGCAGATCGAAGAGGCACTGCGGGAGTCGCAACGGCAACTGAGCATCAGGAACAGCATCGCAGAAATCTTCCTTACCATTCCGGACGACGAAATATACGGAGCAGTGTTGAATGTACTTCTGGAGGCCATGGAAAGCAAGTACGGCATTTTCGGATACATAGACGAACATGAAAGGCTGATTATCCCCTCTATGACCCGAGACATCTGGGAGAAGTGCCAAGTTCCAGACAAGACGATAGTATACCCTCGCGAGAAATGGGGCGGTATCTGGGGCCGGGCCCTCAAAGAAAAGAAGAGCCTCTATGCCAATGAAGGTTTAAATGTACCGGAGGGCCATGTGCCTATAACCAGGGTTCTGGTTGTGCCCATTATTTATGGTGGGCAGGTAATCGGACTCCTGGAAGTTGCAAATAAATCTATCGACTACAGCCATAAAGACCAGGAGTTTCTGGAGTCTATCGCCGGAAAAATAGCACCCATCCTAAATGCAAGACTGCAAAGGGACAGAGGTGAGAGAGAACGCAAACAAGCTGAAGATGCGCTGCGGGAAAGTGAGAACAAGCATAGAACTCTGCTTAAAAATATTCCTCAAAAGATATTCTATAAAGACCTAAATTCAGTTTACGTATTGTGCAATGAGAGCTACGCCGATGATTTAAAGATAAACCCCCCCGAAATTACAGGGAAGACAGATTATGATTTTTATCCCAGGGAGCTGGCTGACAAATACATATCCGATGATAAAAGGATTATGCAATCAGGGAAAACAGAGTCTATAGAAGAGAGATATATTCAGAATGGTCAGGAAGGCATTGTCCAAACATTCAAGGCGCCAGTAAAAGATGAAAAGGGCAATATCATCGGGATATTCGGCATTTTTTGGGATATCACCGAGCGTAAACTTATGGAAGAGACGCTCGAGCGCAGTGAAGAGCGTTATGCACTGGCGCAACGAGCAGCCAACATAGGCAGCTGGGACTGGGACATTACCACGGGCAAGCTTGTCTGGTCGGAGCAAATAGAGCCGTTGTTTGGCTTCGACCGGGGAGAATTTGGAGCGACGTATGAGGCATTCCTGGAGTGTGTTCATCCCGATGACCGTCAACACGTTGCAGACTCGGTAAACGCGTGTGTGGAAGCTGGTACAGATTATGCAATCGAGCATCGCATTGTCCGACCGGATGGGACAATCCGATGGATGTCCGAGACAGGTGATGTAGTAAGAGATAAAAGCGGCAAGGCAATAAGGATGCTTGGTATCGTGCGGGACATTACAGAACGTAAGGAAAGAGAAAATCAACAAAATCTTGCAGAGCTGGTGCTGGAGAGGTTAAACCAGAAGGAACAATTACCGGATTTAATCCATGATGTTGTCAAACTCATAAAAGAGTTCACTGGTATTGAAGCCGTTGGAGTTCGCCTGCATGAGGGCGAAGATTTTCCATATTTCACAGCAAATGGTTTTTCTGAAGACTTTATTGAAGATGAGAATTATCTCTGTGTTCGGAATGAAGATGGCGAACAAATCCTTGACGAAGAGGGTCGTCCGATTTTGTCCTGCATATGCGGCAGTGTCATAATTGGGCGTGCCGATACCTCCTTGCCTTTTTTCACGGATGGGGGAAGTTTCTGGACGAACAGCACAACAGAACTACAGAATTCCGCATCGTTGAAAACTCTTCACGTTCCATTAAGAAACCGCTTTAACCAAGCAGGTTACGAGTCTGTCGCACTGATTCCGTTGCGTAGTGGAGACGAGATAGTAGGATTGTTGCAGCTTAATGACAGGAGGCCGGGACGTTTTACGCTTGAAATGGTTCGTTTTTTTGAGGGAATAGGTGCCAGTATAGGAATAGCACTGGCAAGAATCAAGGCAGAGGAAAATATTCATAACCTGGCGAAGTTTCCTTCCGAGGACCCGAATCCTGTGCTGCGGATTACAAATGACGGTACGGTGCTTTACGCCAACGCCGCCGGTTCTGAATTCTTGAAAAGCTGGGAGTGTAATATCGGAGAACACATACCCGAACATTGGTATCGGTACGTTTTGCGAATACTCAAGTCGGGATCGAACGAAGAGCTTGAAGCATCATGTGGTGACAGGGTCTTTTCGCTGATATTCGCACCTGTTGTGGAAGCCGGATATGTTAACATCTATGGCATTGATATCACCGAGAGAAAGCTTGCCGAAGAAGACCTGAGGAAATATCGCCAGCATCTCGAAGAGCTGGTTGAGACACGCACAGTAGAATTGACAGAAGCCAACAGGCAATTACTTCAGGAGATTGAAGCACGTAAAGGTCTGGAAAAAGAGATACTTAACGTCAGCGAGCAGGAACGTCGAAAGATTGGACAGGAGTTGCACGACAGCCTCGGACAACAGCTCACGGGAGTGGCATTTATGACCAAGGTGTTGGAACAAAAACTGGCCAAGAAGTCTCTGAACGAAGCTGATGATGTTGCACAGATAGCACAACTTGTCAACCAGGCGACGAATCAGGCGCGCAGCTTAGCAAAGGGACTTCAACCCATCGACTTGGAAACAGGGACTTTGATGTCGAGCCTGCAAGATTTGGCAGAAAGTACAGAAACACTCTTCGGCATCAACTGTACTTTTAAATTCGACAAACGCATTCGAGTAGACAATCCCGAGGTTGCCGTTCACCTTTATCGCATAACTCAGGAGGCGATTACCAACGCGATAAAACATGGTAAAGCAAAGAATATTCAGATAGATTTGACTTATGACGCTGATAAATCCATACTAACAGTTAGAAATGATGGTATAGATTTTCCAAAAGAGTTCGAGGCAAGACACACGGGTATGGGACTACAGATTATGGACCACCGAGTTGATATAATTGAAGGCTCACTCGATATTCATAAAGGCCCGAAAGGCGGAACAATTATAACCTGTACGTTTCCGAACAAAAAACATTGACAACCGTATGGAGAGTAATTATGGCGCGAAAAAAAGAAGAGCGGATTCAAGGGATTAAAGATAAAACTAAGGTCCTAATTGTTGATGATCATCCTATAATCCGGCAAGGTCTTGCCGAGCTTATTAACAACGAGCCGGACCTTATAGTCTGCGAGCAAGCCGAAGATGCTCCTGAGGCATTGGTGAAAATCAAAGAGTCAGAGCCGGACATGGTTATTGTCGATATTTCGCTGAAAGAGACCAGCGGTATGGAATTAATAAAAGATATTAAGGCCAAGTATTCCAACCTTCCTGTTCTGGTTCTTTCTATGCACGATGAGGCTTTATACGCCGAGCGTATTCTTCGAGCAGGTGCCAAAGGCTATGTGATGAAAGCTGAGGCAACGGAGAAGGTTATTGTGGCAATTCGTAAAATTCTCGGCGGCCAAATTTACGTAAGTGATAATATGGCGGCAAAGATGGTACGGAAATTAGTCGGAGGCGGTCCCGATGTGGGGGTTTCTGCTATAGAGCGTTTAAGTGATCGTGAACTGGAAGTGTTTCATTTAATAGGCCAGGGTTATGGAACCCGACAGATAGCAGAGCGGCTGCACTTGAGTATAAAAACCATCGAAACTTACCGGGAACACATCAAAGAAAAGCTAAATCTTGCAGATGCCAGCGAACTGCTCCAATATGCCATTCAATGGACACACAGCAAGGACAAATAGGAGATTGACCGCGATTTGTAGTCATATCTTCAACATATATTTTGTCAACTCCCAACTAAAAGCTTTCCAACAGTTTATATGCATTCGTTTTTTCCGGCTTGTGCTATAGGGGATTCCCCGATACTTACAAAAGGGTCTCCACCTATAGTAAAAACGGATTTTGCCCCGATTTACAGAAAACGAACTTTTATTTACGATTTAAATATAAATCAAAAAGATTAGAAAAATGATAATTTACAGCAATAAATTTAGAAAATTCAAAAAGTTCTTCACCCCCCTCCATTAGGCTAAGGTGGCCAGCCATGCAGGAGGTGTGGCTGGCCAACCTTGAAAAGCAGACGCAGGCCTTAAGGCCAGCGGTTGATATAGATTTTTTTATTCAAGAATCCTGCCTGCATAAACTTCGGCAGGCAAGATTAGCTGACCAATAAAGGAATTTGAAGAAGTTGGTCATAAAAAGCAACAAAGACGATTCAACAACTAATGTACGAAAAGAAATGAAGTTATGAAGAAAAGAGAAGAAAACCAAGATAAAAGTAAAAGCAGAATTTTAATTGTTGATGACCACACCGTTGTACGCCAGGGTTTAATACTACTGATCGACCAGGAACCTGATCTTGTAGTTTGTGCCGAGGCTGAGAATGCCAGCCAGGCCCTGGAGGCCATCGAAAAACAACAGGTCGATTTGGCTATTATTGATATTTCCCTGGACGGCCCAAACGGCATTCAACTGACGGAAAGAATAAAATCACAATACTCGCATTTGCCGGTCCTGGTGCTCACGATGCATGATGAAGAACTTTATGTTAAACGCGCCTTTCAGGCAGGAGCCAAAGGATATGTTACCAAGCATGAAGCCTCTGGAACGATTGTGACTGCAATACGCCTGATTCTTAAAGGAAAAGAATACATCAGTGAGACAATGACACAAAAGTTATTGAAAAAACTACATCCGAGCAACTCCCACTGTTGAGGCAAGAAACCTTATGCTTCAAGTCAAAATGGCCCGTTAACCGTTCTTTGTCTTTGGTAATGGCCCACTTTGGGAGTAATGACTTAAGAGTTTCCAAACAAATGTGTATCTGGTCGATTCATAGGAAAGGAACTTATTATGGCTGTAACAGCATCAAAAATGCTTGCACTGGGGACACCGGCACCGAATTTCAGTCTTCCCGATACCAAAGGTAATATTGTATCACTGGCTGATTTCGAAGAGTCACCGGCCCTACTGGTAATATTTATGTGCAACCACTGTCCGTTCGTCAAGCATGTCTTAAGTGATCTTG
>SMTZ1_10009486_pt1 | contig 19352 bp, 13 predicted proteins | sample DeeMarSWOR136_30_FD_25667 | JGI IMG/M metagenome (IMG submission 25667)
GGTAAAAGATTAACAAAGGGCGTGGAACAGCGAGTTGAGGAACTTGCAGATCGTCCAGTAGGGTTTAAGCCTGAAGGTGCAATAGGTTATATGCATCTTTTACCGTTGTCAGAGATAATTGTCACTGTTTTAGGCGTCAGCTATCCGGGTGTTCAACAAGTTTGGGGCATCTACAACACTTTAACTGCAAAATTCGGTAGCGAATACGCTGTGTTGATTGATGCTTCCCGAGAAGAAATGTCAGAGATTGTCGATTCCAAAATTGCAGAAGCGGTCATCCGTGTGAGAGAAGGAAAAGTTGATGTCTTCCCTGGCTATGACGGTGTCTATGGGCAACTCTTGATATTTCCTGAACAGAAAGAGACCGTTCCAAAGAGAGAGAAAATTGGGCAACAAAGCCTAGCCGACTTCATCTAAGTTTTCACTTGAATAACGGTAGTTTTAAATTGTAGAAAGAAGCCAAACTAACAACTCCAAAAAAGAGGTAGTTACATGGATTACCTTAAGCTTGTGGAATTGATTCCAAGAGATAAACGAAGAAACGCTGCGGACAAACTTGTTGACGCAATTCTCTCATCTAAAAACGACAATAAAATGCCTAGCGACTTGGCAAACACAATTCTTCATCAATGGCAGCAAAACCTTCTCACAAGCGAATTTGGGCTTTCAGCACTTCTTAAGGCAGCAGTTTTGCTCGAACAAGAAAAAGTCCTCACAATTTTGAGAGAACTTCAACTAAATGAAATAGCTGATAAAATCTAAGGAGAAGTCGAGAAATGGTTAAGTTTGGAATAGAATTTGTACCTAAAGAGCCCTACTGGAAAATAACCTACTACGCAATTCAAGCCGAAAGAGGTGGATTCAGCAACCTCTGGATAACCGATCACTTCAACAACCGCAACGTATACGTTTCGCTCACCGCAGCAGCAATCTACACAAATAAAATAGCCCTAGGTCCAGGAGTAACCAATCCATATATGGTGAGTCCTGTTTTTACTGCCCAAGCCGTAGCTGCATTAAACGAGTTAGCTCCAGCGCGTGTAGTTTTAGGCATCGGGGCGGGAGACAAGACGACACTTGCCAGCGTAGGAGTTGAAATGCGCAAGCCGCTTACTACAGTCAAAGAAGCTGTTAGCATAATTAGAAAGATGACCAGTGGAGAAAATGTTGTTTTCGAGGGAGAAGTTTTCCAGATAGCTGGTGCCAAATTTTTCTTTAAACCGAAGGGCAGAATTCCAATTTATATTGGGGCTCAAGGACCAAAAATGCTTGCATTAGCTGGAAAAATAGGCGATGGTGTCCTTATAAATGCTTGTCACCCGAAAGATGTGGAATACGCTGTTTCATGCGTGAAAGAGGGAGTTCGTGAGGCAGGCAAGCAATTCAGCGGCTTGGATGTGGCTGCGTATACTTCTTTCTCTGTACATGAAGATTTAAAAAAGGCAGCAAAAGCAGCTGTTCCAGTTGTTGCTTTTATTGTGGCTGGGAGTCCAAGTCAAGTGCTGGAGAGACATGGAATAGGCGTGAAGAAGGCTGAAGAGATCCGTGAAGCTTTGAAAGCCAACGATTGGGGTAGGGCTTTCGGTGCAGTTTCTCAGGAAATGATTGATGCTTTTTCTGTTTGTGGCACACCTGATACATGCATTGAACGCGTAAGTCAACTTCTTAAATCCGGCATATCTCAATTCGTTGTAGGTTCACCTATTGGACCTAAGGTGCGGAAGGCGATAGATCTCATAGGTCAGAAGATAATTCCAAGCTTTGCGACGTAGCCAGCTTGGACTTAAAGCATTTCTTCGTTTATCTGAGGGGCGACAGTGATTTTAGTTCTCTCTTGAAGAATTTTGAAATCATTTCTCTGCAATCCAGCTTGGAACATGGAATTTGTATTATATGGTCTGCTAGGTTCTCTGATGAAATGAGATTTGGTTTCGGATTCGTGTCATTTTCATGTTTTTGAAGAGAATTATCTGATGTGTTGGATTACAGGTATTCTCTTTGTATTGCAACTGTCTAGAAGAGGAAACACTGACTATTACGTTTCTTGAGTTGCTAAGGTATATAAACCTCGTTCAAAGTATTCTAATACGAGGGAGAAGACGTGGCGGCTTGGAAGTTAATTACTGTCAAGCCTAATCTTTATAGTCGTCTTGAAGGGCAGGTTAGATGCACCAGATGCGGTGAACTTTTTTCCGTCGGAGAGAAAGCGTGGGCGCACTTGTGTCCACGAAAGGGCACTTCTTACACGGAATACTACTGCCTAATGTGTTACACGATTCTTTGGATAAAATAGGAGAACTGTAAGACCCGAAATTAGAAATTTGCCCAATATCAAGGCGCATTTGCATTAGGTTAAGTTTTAGAGCCTTCTAGTTTATGTGATTGTTAAATGAGGAGAGACGATGAGAAGATTCTGAGTGTTGGAAAAAAATTCTTGTATGAAAATCAATTTCCGAATTGAATCTTGAGATGAACATCAGAAACTAAAACTTTAAAATATCTGTTGAGGAAGTCTTGCTTGGAATTAGATGTGGTTCAATGCAAGACAAGAAAAATTTACTCTATGTGAAGAATCTTAATCTCTCTCTCTACGGGAAAGAAAGAATTGTAAAAATCGTTGATGGGATAGATCTGAGGGTACATGAAGGTGAAACAGTGGGATTAATCGGAGAGACAGGGGCAGGAAAAACTGTTACTGCTCGTTCGATCATGGGAATACTCCAACCCTTAGGGGAAGGTAAACCTTTGTGGAAGATTGAAGGAGAGGTTTTGTTCAAGGGAAAAGATCTATTGAAATTGTCGGAGGAAGAGTTTAGAGGATTGAGAGGACAGGAAATATCGATGATTTTTCAAGATCCTGTTCCATCACTTCATCCAATGGATATAATCGGGTACCAGACGGGTGAAGCGGTAGAAGCGCATGAAGATATCGAGATTCTGGCTAAAAGGAAAGAGATGGAAAGAATAAAGCGTATGGTTTTTGATTATCTGGGTAAGGTCGAAATAGCAGACGCTAAAAAACGCTATTATTCTTTTCGGAATGAGTTCAGCGGGGGAGAGGCTCAACGCATCTTGATAGCGATGGCGTTGATAGCTAATCCATCTTTACTTATAGCAGATGAGCCGACTCACTCACTGGATGTGACTGTGCAGAGGCAAGTTTTAGAGCTTTTGAAAGAGGTAAAAAAGGAATTTGGTCTTTCGATGCTTTTGATTACGCATAATCTCGCGGTTATTGCTGAGATGTCAGACTACGTTTACGTTATGTATGCTGGAAAGATCCTGGAACATGGTGATGTCTATTCGATTTTCAAGAAACCAAAACATCCTTACACAAGAGGATTACTGTCCGCTACACCTAGAATCGATGCAGATTTTTTTGAATTCGGAGGAGTTCCAGGAGAACCTCCATCACCACCCTACGACATACCTGGATGCATATTCCATCCAAGATGTAAGAAGTATGCTAAACCAATTTGTAGCGAGAAAGAACCCATGATGATCGAGTTTGAACCTGAGCATTTTGTGGCTTGTCATAGGGTCAATGAAATATAAAATGCTAAAAGCCTGTCTTCATCTGATCCCTTAAAGTTATGAAATCTATTTATGAATCGACCAGAATATTTCATTAATCATGACTGTAGCTGTTTTTTGGTTATTTTTCCTTGTTGTTAGAAAACCTTTGCACTTACACTAGTGCTGGCATAGTTAGATGTTATTCTTAATTTCTTTGGATGAGTAAGACCGTATGTAAAGGTAAAAAAGTATTTCAGAAACGCTGAAGCCTGTTATGAAGCCAACCATAAGTATAAACCATATATATGGGTCAAGTGCCCACGCCAATATGAGTGGCGTTAAGAAAATTACAATCAACATGATAAACATTAGTATTGGTGCCTTCCATCTCTGTGTCCATTTTTTGGTTTCAAAGAGATCTTCTTGAGTGGGCTCTGACATACTAAGGGGAGGGAGACGTATTCTCAGTGTAAAGACGATTGCGACCATGACGATAGTCAAGAGGAGATAATATAGTAAGAACTGAACGTGGTCCTGAAGCATCAGAACAGCTAGGAGAATGGCTAGCACTGCTGCCACTACATTCAAAACGAGTCTTACTACGCTGTAATGTTTAGGGGGTCTTTTCTCAGTGCTGAATGTCAGGAAGAAACTCTCCAGCGGAACAGCGGTCTAACTCTTATACTTGTGGCATGCCACGTATCTGCCTTTCCCAACTTCGAACAGTGGAGGCTCTTTCTTTCTGCAAATTTCCCAAGCGTAGGGGCACCTAGAGCTGAACCTGCATCCTGGAGGTATGTTGATGGCGCTTGGGACTTCACCTTTGATCACCACTTTGATTCGTCTAGCCGTTGGATCAGGGACTGGCACAGCGGCGATCAGCGCTTCGGTGTAGGGGTGTAATGGTTCATGGATCACTTTTTCAGTGGTTCCCTTCTCTACAATTTTCCCCAAGTACATCACCCCTAGGCGATTGCACATGTACCGGGCTAATGCGATGTCATGTGTTATGTAGAGAAATGAGGAATGGAACTTTTCTATTAGACCCAACAGTAGTTTTAGGACTTCGGTTCTGATAGAGGCATCAAGCATGGAAACAGGTTCATCTGCTACTAGAAATTCAGGTTTCAGTACAAATGCTCTGGCGATAGCGATTCTCTGTCTCTGTCCGCCGCTGAGTTCATGAGGAAACCTGTACATGAATTCCTCGGGCGGCGTCAAATCCAACTCATTCAGAGCCTCTTCCACTCTCTCTGTAACTTCTTCATCACTTTCTGTGACTTTCTGGATTCGCAGGGGTTCAGCTATGATGTCAAAAATACTCATCCTTGGACTTAAGGACTCGTAGGGGTCTTGAAAGATTATTTGCATTTTGCGGCGAAGCGCCCTCATTTCGCGTTCGATTTTGATGGAGGCTATGTCGACATCGTTGAAAAAGATTTCACCTTCAGTAGGCGTGATCAATCGGAGCAGTAATCTTCCTGTTGTCGTTTTTCCGCAGCCGCTTTCACCTACGAGACCGAAGATTTCTCCCTTAAATACTTTGAAACTTACACCGTCAACAGCGTGAACGTGGGGGACTTCCTTTGCAAGCATTGTTTTGAAAAAACCGAGTTTAAGAGGAAAATGTTTAACTAGGTTACGTGCTTCAATCGCTACATTTTCTGACAAGACGTTTCACCTATTGGTATAAGTGGCATGCTAAGTAATGCCCTTTTCTATCAGCGCTAATGAACGTGGGTTCTTTCCTTCTGCAGATTTCTTTGGCGTGGGGGCATCTGGGATGGAATCTGCATCCTGGGGGAGGGTTTAAAAGGTTAGGAGGGAATCCAGGTATGGATGATAGTTCCATCTTTTCGCCTGCTATGCTTGGGAAGGCTGTTAGAAGCTTTTGGGTGTAGGGGTGTAATGGTTCTTTATATATGTCTTTGAGATCTCCGTATTCCATGATCTTTCCAGCATACATTATTCCAAGTCTGTTACAGGTTTCGGTGATCATCGAAAGGTCATGTGTTATCAATAACCATGAAAGGTTTAGCTTCCGTTGTAATTCTATCATAACTTTCAGTACTTGAGCCTGTACGATTACATCAAGTGCTGTTGTTGGCTCATCCGCTATAACTAAGTCAGGGTTACAGGCTAGAGCCATCGCCGTCACCACACGTTGTTTCATGCCGCCGCTTAACTCGTGTGGGTAACGGTTTATTTTCTCTCGTTCCAATCCTACGATTTCCAACAACTTTCCGGCTCTTTCCATCGCTTCATCTTTAGTGACATCTTCGTGAGTAAGTATGGCCTCAGCTATCTGGTGTCCTATGCTATATGTGGGGTGAAGAGCGTTCATTGCACCTTGAAATATCATGGAAATTCTCTTCCACCTGATCTTGTTCCGTATATCCTTGTCGCTCATTTTAGCAATGTCTTTGCCGTCAAACATGATTTTTCCGCCGACGATTCTAGCGTTCCAAGGTAGCAGCGATAGAAGAGCTAATGCAGTGCTGGTCTTTCCGCAACCAGACTCGCCAGCAAGTCCCAGGGAATCCTGCCTTTCCAATTCAAACGTTACGTCGTCAACGGCCTTAACGTAGCCTCTTAAGACTTTGTAGTACATCCTTAGGTTTTCAACTTCGACCAGCGGCACTTAACGCCGCCTCCTTAGCCTTGGATTCACAATTTCGTCTACTGCGTGACCAACGAACACAAAGGACAGAGTGAGTGTCGTAAGGGCTACTCCAGGTGGAAGTATCCAATGCCAAGATAGGAATCTGAAAGCACCATAGTTAAAGGCGTGGTTAAGCATTCTTCCCCAAGTGGGAACGAGAGGATCACCGAATCCGATGAAGCTCAGCGCAGCCTCCGTAAGGATTGCTCCTGGAACGCTAAGCACCAGTGATGCGAGGGCCACTGGAATGACGTTTGGTAACAAGTGTTTGAGCATGATGTGATACTTGCTTGCACCGGCAGCTCTTGAGCACTCGATGAAAGGCATCTCTTTGAGAGAGAGAACTTGGGATCTAACCAATCTTGATAGGCCTTGCCACCCGAACACCGCTATTAGAAGAACGAGGTAAAATACGTTTGGCCCCCACAGCATGAAGAATCCCAACAGTAGTGGCAACACGGGTAAACACAAAAGTATGTCTACTATTCGCATTGCGACGTCATCAACGATGCCGCCTACGAATCCTGTGATTATGCCGACAAGAATGCCTATGGAGGTTCCAAGTGCGGCTGCCATCAATCCTACTGCGAGTGAGATTTGAGTTCCCCAGACTAGCTGTGACCATATATCTCCTCCAAGGTGGTCAGTCCCCAATATCCCGTGAACGAGGCCCGGTATTTTGAATCTGACATCGGTAACGGATATCTTGACTGTTCCGTCTGATGTTGGTTTGAAAACGATTTTGAATTTCCATTTGTAATCCCCTTTTTCCATGAAGAATTTCTTAGCCACGTTTTGGTGTGACGGGACTCCAAGTCTGTCATAAATTTTTGGAGCTAATGCCTCTGAGCGTATTGCAGCAACCAGCGATGATATATTCTTGCTTGTAAATGATGGCATGACAGTTTTGTCTTTGTAACTGCTCCAGACAATGTACTCCACTCCCCATGGACTGACAATGTATGTTTCAATGAAGATTTTTGTCTCAACTGCCTGAGAATCCCATATGAAGTCGAAAAGGAATTCGTCAGGTGCGACATGAGTATAGGGAAAGCTGGCCTGAATAGCAATAGTTGCACTTTTGTTTCCACTGTATTCTGCTACGAACCCATCGTCCAAGGGTGTGACACTAACAAGGTCGGAGTCTTGTGCAACAGTCCAATCTAATGAAGGCTCCATTGTCGTTGGATAGTTCTTAAACTCTGGGAGGATTCTCACCCACTCAGGCATCGACCAGCCGCTGGCCAGACCCCATTCGCGATTCGGATCATATTGCGTCAGTAGAGGCGCAGCGAAGGCCAAAAACACGTAGAAGAATATCATTGCCAAACCTACTAACCCAATCTTGTTGTGACTAAATTCTTCCCAGAAACCCTTGACCTTTCTTGAGAACACAGTTCTTTTTTGTTTGCTGAACAAGAACCCCATGGATTTGACCTCCTTATCTTCCCATACCAACACGTATACGCGGATCCAAGAATGCGTAGAGGAGATCTGCTACAATGTTGGCTATTATCATCAGGACAGCGTAGATGAACATTATTGATTGGACCACAGGGTAATCACCTGTTTGCAACCCACTAATGTACCAGCTCCCAATTCCCGGCCACGTAAATATCGATTCGGTTATCAATGCTCCTGTGACTATGCCTGGTATGGCCAGAGCTATAATAGTAACGATTGGCGGAAGAGAGCTTCTGAATGCGTGCCTGTACAAAACGGTTCTTTCACTTAATCCCTTTGCACGCGCAGTGACGATGTAATCTTGTGTGAGAGAATCAAGTAAGATGTTTCGCGTGTAAAGGGACCAAGCCCCGAACCCAGAAACCACCAGAGTAAGCAATGGCATGGCCATATGCCATGCCACATTGGCCATGTAAGGAATAGCTCCCTCAGGGGGAGGCACATCGTGTAGACCTGCGGGAGGAAACAGTGGAAAACCAAAGTATACCTTGAAGTAGTAAGAGAAGAAGAGTAGACACAATAACTGGATGAAGAACGTTGGTACACCAAAAGTGAAGATACCCGATCCTATAGCTATCAGATCTGTTTTGGTTCCTCTTCTGGATGCAGCTAGTATTCCTATAGGTATGCCCACGGCTATTGTGCATATCAGCACTGACCCTAGTAGAAGCACGGTGTTCATCAAGCGCCACGACATGTCCTCGGCAACTGGTCTCAGCGATCTGAATGACCAGCCGAAGTTCCATGTGAACATGTTTCTGATGTACTTTAAATATCGGATATGCAGTGGGTCCCTGAGGCCGTAGATTACTCTCATCCGTTCCATCGTTTCTTCAGACATGTTTGGGCTCAGGTTGGTGCTTGCAGGATCTATGGGTGAAAATACTTGGAATATTAGGAAGTTAAGCGTCGCTATCACATATAGGATGAAAAGACCAAAAATGATTCTTTTAGTGAGATATCCTCTTAGGCCCATAATCTTTCCTCGCAAGATAGATTTTATGGATTTTCTGACCTTTAGATTTGTTAGGAATAGAGGCAAAAATCCATTTAAAGTTATCTCATACGTCACAGATGGTTGAATTAGGCTCTTGTAGGCTCCCCAGATTCTGCTGGTAAATGCGCTTGTGTTTAGAGCTAAACATGTGAAGCAACAACGACAAGCACTTCTCTACAGCGCGATTATACAAATATTCGTGTGTTCGCATGGTGGCTGAGGGTTTTTTATAGAATTAAATATAGGAAAGCCTTAAATGATCGGGCAAGAGACACTATTATTGCTGAAAAAAAAGAGAGGAGAAGGAGAGAATTTCATGAAAACTAAGCATATTGTAGCAGTATTGCTAATGTGTCTCTCAGTAGCGTTTCTTGGGACCATAGCCTTTGCTCAACCACCAAATTATGAACTCGAAAAGGAGTATGGTGGATGGTGGGATGAACATTGGCGAACCATAATTTCTGGTGCTGAAGCGCAGATGGTTACATTGATGAACCACGATGTCGATGCTGGTGGTCCACCAACGCCAGATGACATTCCAACATTGATCAGTGCTGGATATATGATGGCCAGCACAGGGGGTTTCTCTCTCTATTGGTATGCTCTTAACATGAGAGTGGAACCTCTGGACGATCCAGTGTTCAGGTTAGCCCTGGCTTACTGTATGGACAAAGACACGATCTATCCAACGCTGTACGGTCCGTTGGTTACGCCCATATACAACTGGGCGCCTCCAGCTCAAGCGTTCTGGTGCGACCCAGACGTGGAAGATGCCTTCCCAAGGTTCAACCTGCAAACAGCCATCGACACACTTGTTGGCGGTGGTTACGTACCTGTTGATGCAGGCAATAACCCCGTCGCCGATCCACAAGTAGGGAACATTGATCACTGGAAGATGCCAGATGGAACTACTGACGTAAGGAACCTCGAGCAAGCTGTACCTGATACTTCAACGTTGGGCATGCAGGCGTCACAATGGATTGAGTCAGACCTTCACTCAATAGGTCTACCAATCTACCACACGCCACTGCCCTTCGGCTACATCGTGTATCAGCAATGGCTTGCACCCTTGAACTGGGACTGCACAATCGGCATTGGCCTGCTTTTCGGCGTCGACCCTGTTGCGGACACAATGTACCACTCAGATGCTATACCTTTCGCGAACATCTGGGGACTTGAAGATCAACAGATAGACGACTACATTGACGCTGCTATGTCAACATTGGACTGGGACGAAGCCCAAACAAATTATTTCGCAATGGAAGAGCTTCTCAGCGAAATCATGCCAATGATACCAATGATTACTTCTCAAACATGGACATGCGCCACTGGACCATTCGATGGTCAACCCGGCGTCTTAGGCTGGGTAAACAGTGTTGGATACGGCGGTATCAACGACTGGAGTAGACTGTACGGCCGCAGAGAGGATAGCGACGGCAACCCATTGCCAATTCAAGACTGGATTATGGGACAGGACGCTGATGTACTTAACCCACTGGTATCAGACACCACTTACGAGTGGGCCCTGATGGCCAGAATATACGATGGCTTGTACATTAGGAGTCCCTATACCCACGTATTGGTGCCTTGGGCTGCAGCGGATTACCCGGTCATTGAACTATGGAACGGCACTCACACCGCAGCAAAAGACGACACTGGCTTCACTGATCCGACATACGACCCGTCACCCATTGGCTCGCCAGGCTTAGTAACTGGTGAGAAAATGACGTGGACACTGCGAGATGATATGACTTGGCACTCCGGTGAATCAGTTACAACCCAAGACGTTGAGTTCTGCCTAGACCTTATGGTGAACCAGAACAACGAAAGATACGACGCCATCATCAAATGGTTACACGACGTCAACGTTCTTGACACCTACACATTTGAGATCTACTTCACTGGACGATATCTGTGGGCAGACAATGACATTGCTGGCATTAGCCTTCTGGCACCCTACCACGTATGGAAGCCTTACATCGACGGCAACGACGACACACTCTGGACTGGAGACGACGAGGACCACAGGTTCTGGACAGGTCATCAGTGGACTAACAATTATGGCTACGAGGCACCAGAAATCGACACACCAATCGGAACAGTACAGCTTACACACCTCTTAGGAAGCGGATACTGTGTCTATCAGTATGGTGACTGGACGCCTGGAGTGAGCATGCGAATGATCAGAGACGGTGGAAACACCTGGCACTACAACCGTATACTCAGGGCTGACAACAACTTCGACGGAATCGCTGACGTACTAGACCTATGGGCTGCATTGTACGCTTTTGGTACAACACCTGTAATGCCTAAGTGGAAATTCGAAGCCGACATGGCAAATCCATCTGCACTCATCGACGGTCGTGACATTGAAGTAGTCTACAACGACTGGGGCTACTACTGGTACCCAAGCTCAACACTACCTTAGTAGGGATTTGAGGTGAATAGAGTGAGAGTGAAAAACAAAATATTCGTCCTGACATTGCTTCTGATACCCATCGTCGTCAGCATGGCTATGGTTGGCATAAGCTCAGCTTCAAAACAGGATTCAATAGTCTCTGTGAATCCACCATTGGTTTGGGACACAGAGATGGGTCCTGGAACCACGTTTTCCATCGACTTAGTCGTGGACTACATCATGAAACCCTGGGCCTACCAGTTGACCTTGAGCTTCGATCCTGACGTGTTGAACGGCCTAGCTGTTGAGAACGGTGACTTCATGGGAAGCAGAGGAGGAACAGTCATAGTGATTCCGGGACCTGGCTTCGACAACGAAGCCGGTACGCTTGGCTTGTTCGCAGCCTACCTGGACAAGTTCCAGAGGCTCCCAACAGGCGGCGGAGTACTAGCGACTGTTACCTTCGAAGTCGTCGGTTACGGAAGCACCCTTATCGAGCTAGGAATAGAGACAGGACTCGCAGACGCGCAAGGAAACTGGATTGTACACAAAGAAGACGACCCATGCCAATTCTATGACGGCTACTTCGACAACGTAAACGCTGCTCCAGAACTTTGGATAGAGGGACCGCACGGAACCGTTGGAGGCGGTGCGTACCCAGAGTGGCACGTCAACCTCGCAGGTGAAATGCAAACCCTTTATTCCAAGATCGCCAACAGCGGATATGGAGCTGCGATGGCCCAAGTGAAGTTCGTCGTCACATGGGTTGAAGGCTCAGAAACTGCTGAATACTGGTCCAACGAAGCTGAGATTCCAGGAATCTACATAGACCCAGACACAGGCAAGAAAGTCTTTCCACTAGTCACTGTCCAGACTGAAGGATTTGAGCCAGGACCAGAAGGAAAGTACACAGTCACCGCCAGCCTATATATCAAGGTAGGCGGCATGGCGAAGTACGTTCCATATGAAATGGTTGAGGCAATTCTGGGCGGCGACGGAGCCGGGAGAGACATAGCTACAAAGTTCAAAGTCGCAGAACAAATGTAGAGCCATCATTAAAGGCTCAACCAACCCCCCATTTTTTTATTTTTTTCATCATAATAAAATCATTAGATAGGTTGGGAACTCAACTTGAAGCAAGCTAAACAAAAAAGAACTGAAATCCGCGCGACAACAATTTCACTCGCGATCATCCTCTTATTAACCGGATTGTTTAGCACTGTGGTTACAGTTGTCTTTTCAATTGACTGGTCCTCAGACAACCGACTAACCACCAGTGAAGCTTATGACCGAAGCCCATCCATCATGCAGACTCAAAACGGAACGATCTGGGTGATGTGGGCGTCAGATAGACGTTATTTTCAGTACGACATTTTCTACAAGACTTCAGCTGACAACGGCTTGAACTGGACAGATCCGATTCCGCTGGTCGGTGCAATGCACCTGAGTACCGACCAGAATCCATCGGTTATGCAGACACAGAACGGGACCATATGGGTAGTCTGGGATTCCATTAGAACAGGCAACAGCGAAATATTTTATACGACTTCCCCTAACCACGGGGAAGATTGGTCATATCCTGTCAATATAACCGACAGCTCCTACAGCGACACTAACCCTGCTGTTGCACAAAATGTAGATGGAACAATATGCGTGGTCTGGCAACGAAATGTAGGAGGAAACTACGACCTCTTTTTCAAAACTTCTTCTAACCACGGGTTGTCGTGGACAGATGCCGTCCAACTGACAACAGATCCAGACACTGACGTGGCTCCATCAGTCACCTACACTTGGAATGGCACTTTGTGGGTGGCTTGGGCATCTCACAGAAACGACGTCTACGACATTTATTATAGAACTTCTGCTGACAACGGTCAAACTTGGACAACTGCAACCCCACTTGTTACAAGCGGAAAATACGACACTGCACCATCAATAATGCAAGCTCCAGACGGTTCGATGTGGCTGATTTGGACGTATGAGAATATTGATCTTTATTACATGACTTCGCCCGACTACGGGTTGAACTGGACACCTAAAACCAAAATTCCCTTGGACGACTCTGGAGACGACACCAATCCGTCAGTCACAGGCACAAACGAGGGAAAAATATGGGTAGTCTGGGATTCTGAGAGAACCGACAACTACGATGTCTTCTACAAAATCGCGAACATCACAATTCATGATGTGGTTATAACAAGCGTCACACCTTCAATGACCGATATATATAAGGGCGAAGAAGTTTCCATCGAAGTCGTGGCCGAAAATCAAGGCACAGAGAACGAAACCATCGGAGTCAGCTGCTACGTTAATTCAACATCATTAGGGACCAAAGTGATTGATTTGACCAACGGAACAGCAACAACATTGATCTTCTATTGGAACACTCTGAATTTTCCATGCGGCACATACATCATAAGCGCGAACGCAAGTATCGTCCCCGGTGAGACAGTACCGAACATGGATGACAACTTCTTCACTGACGGAACCGTTGACATGGATATTCCTGATCTGAACGAGGATGGAATAGTTGACCTATTAGACCTGTACATTGTTATTGTTGCCTTTGGAACTTTGCCTGGAATGCCGAAGTGGGATCCCCGCGCTGACCTAGCTGAACCCTTCGGACTCATCGATGGACGAGACCTGACTGTGCTTGTCGACCACTTCGGCCAAACCTACTAGCCTGAAGAAGCTGAGTCGACAATAGAACGCCAACAAAGAATACATTGATCTGAGCCAGCAAACCGATAATTTTAAAGGAATATGTGTTGCTCATATCTTAAAGTCGCAGATTAAGATTTCAGATTCAAAGGAGAAAAATAAATGAGATTAAAAATAGCACTTCTTTTAATGCTCATTCTTCTTCCATGCCTAATTGCTATAACCCCCATCGAGGGACAATATGTTCCTCCTCCGGTTAATGTTTATTTGGAGCCGCAAAGCATCCTAGACACGTCCCTAGTACCGGGCACACGGTTCACGATTAACATGACCTTAGACTACATTGAACCTGAACTTATGTGGGCCTACCAGATATGTCTCACATTCAACGCAAGCATATTGCACGGCGTGAGCGTTGAGAATGGCCCGTTCATGGAGAGCAACGGAGGAGAAATTGAGGTGGTGGAGGGGCGGGGATTCGACAATGTCGCAGGTAGGCTAGGCATATACGCAGTCTACCTCGCCAAATTGGAGAAGTTTCCAACTGGTGGATCTGACGAGTTTGGGCCTCTGTGTACTATTACCTTCGAAGTTGTCGGATACGGGGGCTCTCCCATAAATATGGGAGCGGGATTTCCTGTGGGAGAGACACTTCTCGGCAACAGAACAGGCGGCGCGATAATAACCAAAAAATTTCATCCAAAACGATTCTTCGACACCTACTTCGACAACCGACCGCGAGTTTATGTAGATCCTGCAAAAGTCTTAAAGGTGCCAGCTGGCGGAAGTTTCAATATTAGCATAAATGTGGATGGCATGGTAGATCTTTACAGGTGCGAGTTTTATCTGAACTGGTCAGCTCCCCTGTTGGACGCTACCAACGTGTACGAAGGTGGCTTTCTCAAGAGCATACCCGGTGTGACCCAATTCACCTACGAAATACACAATGACGAAGGCTACATCAAGGTAACATCCCTGAGAACAACACCGCCAGGTGTACCAGGCGATGGAACCATCGCGAACATCAGTTTTCTAGTCCAAGACCTTGGCGACTCCCTCCTACATCTGTACAGCGTCACGTTACTTGATTCTGCAGGGGATCCGATGACGTTTGTGGCGTTTGACGGCTTCTTCGACAATTTCATAGTCCACGATATAGCGGTTACCAGCGTCACAGCATCTCCGTCTATTGTAGAGCCGGGGCATGAAGGCCTTGTATCCATCAATGTAACTGTTGAAAACATGGGAGATTTCGCCGACACCTTCAACGTCACTATACACTATGAAACCAGAGATGACGAAGGAGAAATTGACGAGGTGACAGATATATCCCTCAACTCAGGTGCAAAAATCACTATAACATTCAACTGGGACGTCACAGACCTTGAGGGAGGAGTATACAATATTAGGGCCGAAGCAAGCCCTGTAGCCGATGAAATAAACACTGAAAACAACATCCGTATTTACAAATCAGTCATCATCATTCTACATAACATAAGCATCATCACGGCTTCAACTACTTCAACCAGAGTGCGGAACGGAGATAGCGTCCACATCGATATTGCAGTTGAAAACAAAGGAAGCATGACTGAAGCATTCAATGTCACAACTTACGTTAACGGGACTGCCATTCAAACAGAGACTATGGATGACTTCAAGGCTGGAGACGTCAGAAGCTTCACAGTGTTATGGAATATTACCGCAGATGTCAAGCCAGGTCTATACCTCATTATGGCTGAAACGAGTGAAGTGCCTGACGATGTAGACACAAGTGACAACGTATTCCGATTCGCTGTTGTCGAAGTACTGGAGGTTTCTGAAGTATCCCTTTCTCAACAAGTCATGCCCATAGCTGTGGTTGCAGTTGTGATTATAGGTCTAAGCGCAGCAGTAATCGTTTTTAGGAGAATAAGGGGACCTTCAGAAGAAGCTTGGTGACAACCTATTCGTCTTTTTCAGAGTTACATTAAGATAGCTTTAGCTTTGCTAAGATTTCACCAATCTTTGACAGCAAAATTCTCAAACCAACATTGCAATTCACTGAGATGGGCAAGCAAGCCTTATCCCAAGTATGACATTACTTCTTGATGACTGCAACCTACACTTAACCTTCTAATCGTGAAAAGATTGAAATAGAGCTAATTTAATTAAGACTACTAATCAAAAAGGAGAGAGGTAAAGAGAAAATGGACTGGAAAAGAAAACTGATTTGGAGCATCTTCACAGTTACACTGCTTATACCGTTAATATCCACGACCATTAAGGTTAATATTATTCCACAGACGCATGCAAGCCCAGATAATACGATTTCCATAATGCCTTCAAACATAACCGATCTCGGTCTAGCTGTAGACGACACTTTCGCAGTCAACATCACAGTGGACTACGTTGAGCTTCTTTGGCAATGGCAGTTTGAGCTAACTTACAATCCCGATGTCATACAAGGCGAATGGTTTGATGAGACAGAGGGATACCCTGTTGAGGCAGATCCATACGGATTCCTTGAAAGCGAAGGTGGAACAGTTGTTGTTCCTTCTGACCAGACCGGCTGGAACAACACTCAGGGCAAATTGTACGGAACAACCGCGTCACTGTTATTGAAGCTGCATCCTGTCAACGGTAGCGGAGTTCTAGCGCGTGCAACCTTCAGAGTTGTAGGTAAAGGAGAATCTAACATAACTCTTACCGACTATACAGCGCTCTACACTACAATAGATGGAATAATCCCTACGGGACTGGGACACGGCTACTTCAGGAACGTTGGTCTTACTGAGTTGCCCACAGCCTCCTTCACCCATTCTCCTGTAGGCACACCTGAACCGCTTCAAGGCTATTACACAGAATTCGACGGCTCAGGCTCGACGGCAACAGGGGCTAAAACAATCGACAAATACAAGTGGTACTTCTGGACAGACTACAGCCAAAGATCATTCTTGGCTTTTGATCAAATTAAACTTAGACCTGATGGCGACGGAACCTACACAGACTGGACCAACAACTGGGAATACTGGAACGAAACAAAGGGAGATACGTACGTTATAGCAAATGCAGACACAATGTATGAAAGCTCGACACTGCAGAATCACACCACTCAAATCTATAACATAGGAAAAGTAAGAGTCACAGTTATCGCCCGAAACAGCATAACTGCCTCGGATGAAAAAGTGCGAATTATGCTTGTAATTGGAGGAACAAGATATTACGGGGACATTTTCAACGTAACATCTGTTTGGAGTAAATACACAAGTGACTGGGCTACTAACCCGGCAACAGGCTCTGCTTGGGCATGGTCAGACATAGACTCATTAGAAGCAGGAGTAGAGTCAGTGCAGAATGGCGCTTCATGGACAGGTGAAATAAGGATTTCCGAACTATACGTTGAACCTACGCAACCGCCGATTGTAGAAGTTGACTTTGATACTATATATCAAAACATCACTAGTCGTGGACCATGGAAGGTGTCTCTCACAGTCACTGACAGTGGCGGAATCGTCGGCACCACCACAAATGACGTGACAATCAAGGGTCACGACGTAGCCATCGTCCTTATCAAGACCGATGCGACCGATATGCCGAGAACAATTTGGCCGAAGGGAATGCCATATGTGGAAATCGACGAGATTGTGCCTGTCAATGTTACTGTTGAAAACCGAGGTGACTTTTCTGAACAACATTCTCCTTCAAGCAATTTCACCGTTACCGTCTTTTACACCGCAACTCTGGGCTTAGGAGAAGGAATAGAAGAGGAAATCATCGGTAAAGCTAATATTACAACTCCCATAGCCGCCAAAGCCAATACCACTCTGACTTTTCAATGGGACACATCTGGGCGCAATATCACACACCCCCGACCTCACATGTTATACGCAAACGTAACCAGGGTTCAATATGAATACAAAGTAGGCGACAACCTCGTTACAGAAGGGGGGACGGGACACAGAGTTAGGTTCCACGACGTCGCCGTCACCGAAGTCGAAGTGTATCCTCATCGCATTCTTAGACCAGATGGTGACGGAACGTTCACAGATTGGACTGGAACTTACGAAGATTGGGATGATTGGCCCGAGCACAATGGAGATACAGATTACATTTCAGTAACCGCCGATGCATTGAATGCGAGTTCAACCTTAGAGAGCCACCTACTCGAGACTTGGAGTATCGATAGAGTAAGAGTTACAATTGTCGCCCGAAACACCGACTCTGCATCGAATGAAGAAGTGAAGATTATGCTTGCCCTTGGAGGAGTAGCATACCTTTCAACTGGTGAAGAACTGACTACAAGTTATTCTGAGTACTCAAACGATTGGGAGACTAACCCCGCTACTGGTTCCGAGTGGACATGGCAATACGTAGACTTGTTGGAGGTAGGAGTGGTTTCAGTTGCAGTCGCAGGCTGGACAGGTGAAATTAGAGTCACGCAGATATATGTTGAAGTATTCGGCACTGCTGGACCTGTGTCGCGTGGTGAACTCGCGGAGGTTGCGGTAACGGTTAAGAATCAGGGTGATTTCAGCGAAACAGACATCGATGTTACCGCCTACTACGATGGAGGTTCCATCGGCACCCAAACAATCTACCTGCTGACAAACAGCTCATATGGTATACCTCCAAATTTTGCCACTGCAAACCACACTATCACGTTGAGGTTCGACTGGAACACGACAGGCATTTCAGTTGAGGATTACACGGTCAGCGCTGACATAACCTTAGTTCCTGATGAATACGACCCGTACGACAACACCTACGTCAACGGTATCATGGGTGTCATCGCTGGTCCGGAACCTTCCACGCTTTCGCTCTTGGCATCTCCAGATAACATGACAATCGGCGAGACTACAACTCTTAGCGGGGCTTTGACTCCTGCCCTGGAAGGAGAGACTATTAACATTCAGTGCAGACTCGGCGGAGCAGCGTGGAGCGACGTTGCATCGGTGTTAACGGATGGTAGCGGTCAATATTCCTACGAGTGGACGCAAACAGAAACTGCTGGAAACTTCCAGTTTAAGGCATCGTGGTCTGGCAACGCAGATTACCTTCCCGCTGAGAGCATTGTGATAACTGTTGTTGTTCGTAAGCTGAGTAGCACCATCACCATCACGGTAGATAAGACGGAGATAAGGTATGGCGACAACCTCAACTTTGCTGGGAAAATCACACCTGTGCGTGCAAGCGTGAGCGTAACCCTCTGGTACAAAGCCGGCGTTGCGGATTGGGAGGACCTTCTCTCATCTTTCACGACGGATGAGAATGGCGAATACACTCGGACGTTTGGTCCAAACAGGGCAGTAACCTGGCAGTTCAAAGCTTCCTGGGATGGTGACGCAATCACTGAAGGAGCTGAAAGCGACGTGGTGACTGTCGAGGTTCTACCAGGAGAACGGGTAGACTGGACTCTACCCGCTGTGGCTGTGGTGGCTGTGATCATCGTGGTAGTGGTTGCCGTCTATTTCCTGAAGTTTCGGAAAAACCCTGAACTTCTCTTTTTTCTATTCATTTCTTTAATGCGAAGAGAAAGGATTGTTGCTGCGTCTTTGGAGCGCCAGATGTGGCGCCAATGAACGTTTTCGAGAAAGGAAAGATGCATAGTAACATACCTTTTAAACTAGAATATAATTACAAAAGCTTCAAATATGTCATTAATGATTAATTCT
>SMTZ1_10002290_pt1 | contig 19346 bp, 16 predicted proteins | sample DeeMarSWOR136_30_FD_25667 | JGI IMG/M metagenome (IMG submission 25667)
TAGATTCCAATAAATATTTTTTTGATGCAATAATAAGGTATAAAAAATGGATAATATGTTAAATTTTATAAATGCAGGCACTTATTATTGTGAATAACCAATTTTTTATAGTAAATAAAATGGTCATTTATAGTAATGCTCTCACGTTCGACCAGGATCGATGTGGTTGGAAATTGTAAATATTAACTAATTCGATGACAATTATAGAGAAACTTAATATTAAATACTATGAATGTGTAATTAAATAGCCTCGCACTCAAATGAAATAAATTTGAGTGCGGGGGAGTGGAGAGATCTTAAGGAATAGATTTTTTCCCGATAAGGCGGGACTCGAAATGACAGTTTTACTAAATATAATATAAATAATATGTTACTATAATTATTTTCGGAACAAAAGCACTAATCGTTTAAATTAAATCAAATTTTAAAATACTATGCATTAATCTCTTTATTATTTGTGATTTGCACTTTATTTTTGGGGTAAGAAATGCATATAGCAACCGCTGAGAAAAAGTCTTTCAAGGTAAGTGATCTTATAGATATAGATAAGATCAGAAATGATTTCCCCATATTACAGGAGACATTTCTTTCTGCGAAAGGATCATATAAGCAGTTAATTTATTTTGATAATGCTGCTAGCACCCAGAAACCAAGGCAGGTATTGGATGCCATACGCTTTTACTATGAACATCAAAATGCAAATGTGCATCGGGCTATTCATAAACTTGGTGAACGGGCCACCCAAGCATACGAAAGTAGTCGGCAAAAAGTAGCGGATTTTATCAATGCCGGAAGTGTGAAGGAGGTTGTTTTTACCCGGGGGACTACTGAGGCTATCAACCTGGTAGCCAGTTCCTGGGGCAGAAAGTTTATTCAACCGGGAGATGAAATTTTACTCAGCGAAATGGAACATCACAGTAATCTGATTCCCTGGCAGCTTCTGTCCCATGAAAAACAAGCAAAATTAAGATTTATCCCTATCACAGGAGAAGAGGGGAGATTGGATCTGTCAACTTTTGATAATTTACTTAATGAAAAAACCCGTATTTTAGCGATAACCAATATGTCCAATGTATTTGGAACCATTAATCCGGTGAGGGGATTAATTCAAAAAGCGCATGAGAGAGGGATACCGGTTTTACTGGATGGTGCACAGGCAGTTCCCCACCTACCGACCGATGTTCAGGAACTGGATTGTGATTTTCTGGCATTTTCCGGTCATAAAATGTGTGGACCAACTGGTATTGGTGTTCTTTATGGGAAAGAGAAATACCTGGAAGAAATGGAACCGTACCAAGGTGGGGGAGAGATGATCAGTTCGGTATGGCTTGCTAAGGCCACCTGGAACGAAATACCCTATAAATTTGAAGCAGGAACACCGAATATGGCCGGGGCAATCGGATTAGCTTCAGCGATTAATTATTTGAATGAGATTGGAATGGAAAAAATCACCACTTATGAACAGAAAATGACCACATATGCTTTAGCTAAAATGAGAGAAATTGAGGAAATGCGTATTTACGGAAATGCTGCAGAACGCGGTGGGGTAATATCATTTTACTTAGGGAAAATTCATCCGCATGACATAGCACAGTTCCTGGATAGTGAAGGGATTGCAGTAAGAGCGGGTCATCACTGTGCTCAACCCACCATGAGGAAACTGGGGATAACAGCCACCACCCGTGCCAGTTTATATTTTTATAACACCTTTTCGGAGATAGATACCTTTATTGACAATTTACGGAAAGCCAGGGAGTATTTTGGATATGGATCTTGATGAACTGTATCAGGATATTATTCTTGATCATTATAAAAATCCTCATAATTTTGGGGAAGGTGGTCCGCAATGTACCAATGTAGAGCTTGATAATCCAGTCTGCGGTGACCACATTAAATTAATGATATTTGTAGATCATGGTGGGATAGTTAAAGATGTGAAATTTACCGGAAGTGGTTGCGCCATCAGCGTTGCTTCCGCCTCCATAATGACAGACGAAATTAAAGGTAAAAAAATTTCCGAAGTAAAAGTAATTCTAGATGATGTCTTACAAGCCATGCGTGGTCAGAAAGCACCCGAAACCCTTGACGAACATGGTGATTTGATTGCTTTGAAAGGGGTGGTTAAATTCCCGGTCCGGGTGAAATGTGCTACCTTGGCCTGGCACGCCATTAAAGATGCCATTGAAAAGATAGAGCAACAAAGATGATTTAGTAAGTTTAAAATTTTAATCCATACCAAAGACTCCGTCTTAATCAATATTTTTTCCGATATCATAAATAAATTTTCTGGATGTTCTCCATTTTTTGTAATTTCCTTTCATAAATTTCATCAGAATGAAACATAATTTATACAAAAGAGTATATATTCAAATTTAAATTCTAATGATGATGGTGCGTTTTCTTTGAAATTGTAACGAGTACAAACTTAATATCATTTTAAAGAATATGATTGTTTACTTTACTCCGATAAAATAGGATTTAAACGTAATTCCAACTGAAGCGATCCCGGCTGACAGGCTGTTACAGTAAGGTTTATTATGGGATAAAGCCCCATTATGTGGAGGAGAATTCTTTCCCCGGGCTGAAGCTCAGGGCTATTGAAGATTCTTAATTTATTTACAAATCAATAGCCCCGATTTTTAAATCGGGGTGTATGAGAAAGTTTCCCTCTTTTTTGGTTCTTTAGTGCCAAACTAAAGAAACTGTAACAACCTGCTGGCCGGAACGGAGTGCCTGTCCGGTGCTAGACTGGGAGAGATCTTCAGAAATAGATCTCTTCCCGCAAAAGGCGGAACTCGAGATGACTATTAAATGTTATATACATAAATATTTGATATTAAATTTCCCTTTATTTGTCGTTGGATTAGTTAACATCTACAGAAATGACAGTTTTACTAAATCTTATATAAATAATATGTTACTATAAATATTTTCGGAGTAAAAGCACTAATTATTTTAAAGAAAATCAAATTTAAAAAGTTTAAATTATAATTTGAAACTTCTGAAAAATGACCGTTGTAGTCATTCCGAGCAGAGCGAAGGAATCTTATAACCTCAATAATATTAGGAGATTGCTTCGTCATTTAATTCCTCGCAATGACATAGTAAAACGCATTTTTCAGAAGTTTCAATTTATTAATTAAATAAAAGGAGGTCTGTTATGATCCGCAATATATTTGCATTGCTTGCAGTCAATCTGTTTTTTGCCAGTTGTTTATTTGCAGCAGATAAATATATAGTGGATAAGGTGCATTCCACTGTCGGTTTTACAGTAACGCATCTGGTTATCAGCACTGTACCCGGCCATTTTCAGGATTATGATGTTGTATTCATGTATGACGAGAATGATACCAGCAAATCTTCTGTAGAGGCAACGATTAAAACGGCCAGTATTTTTACAGATAATCAAAAAAGAGATGAACATTTGCGTAGTGCAGATTTCTTCGATGCGGAAAAGTATCCGGAAATTACTTTTAAAAGTAATAACTTCCGCAAAACTGATGATGGGTATGTGGTGAAGGGTATCCTCACTATGAGAGGTGTCTCCAAAGAAGTGGAGATTCCCTTCAAAATTTTGGGAAAGGTAAAAGATCCTGGGGGAAATAATAAACTTGGTATTGAAGGTAACTTAACTATTAACCGACAGGATTATAACGTGAGCTGGAATAAAACTCTGGATACCGGTGGGGTTGTGGTAAGTGATGACGTGAAAATTGAACTTAGTATTCAATTCCAAAAAGAAGCATAATAAATAATATTCTATATTAAAGAGCGATGTCAACCGTGTATTGAAAAATTTCAATACACGGATTTTTTTTGTTCAATTTTAGTGGTAAAAGTGATTTTATAAATTCATAAAAAGGTTGTTTTTAATAGTTAGGATTCCTAATTTTCTAAATTATATATAATTGGAAATTGTTCAGATAGAATGAACAACTTATCGAAATCCGATCAGCAATTTGAATTGAACCAGGTAATTGTACTGACAATGGAACGGTTGTCTCAGGTATTTAAGACACTCCTGTGGCAACATGCAAAACAGGAGCTTCTAAGTCCTATTCAGATACAGTTTTTAATGTTTATTGCCCTGGATTTGCGTTCTAGTAACTGTGTGACAGAAATTGCCCGCGAATTTAATCTGACTCCCCCAACGGTCAGCGATGCTGTAAAATCACTTGAACAGAAAGGTCTCGTTGAAAGAAAGGTGAGTGAGAATGATCGAAGAAGATATTATCTAAACCTTACCAAAAAAGGGAAAAGAGTTATCAGAAGTCTGAGCAATTGGCAGAATCCTATTATGGAACATCTGAAAGAATTTCCCCTACAAGTCCGCGAAACGGTCCTGATTTTTCTTTTAAAGTTTGTTGAATCTTTGAAAAATGGAGCGCTTCTGGAAGAAGCCAGAACCTGCCTGTCATGCATTTATTTTGAAGAAGATTCCAGAAGATCGAACAACTCAAGCCGATATTGTCTTCTTCGTAAAGTACCTTTGAATATTTCGGATTTACGTTTAAATTGTTTTAATTATAAATCTTCTAAAATAGACCGAGGAAAATTTTAACATGTTACCACGTTTTTTGTCTTTAATTATATCTATTATCTTTATATCATACTTTAATGTCTTTGCAGATCTGCAGAACAATCAGCAATTACAACTTCAAGAGATAGGTATATTAGAACGTCTGGGTGAATATGCTCCCCTTGATTTAACTTTTTTAGATGAAAATGGAGATACGGTTATTTTAAGGGATTTTATCGACAAACCTGCGGTCATTTCACTGGTGTATTTTAATTGCCCGGGAATATGTAGTCCACTTTTAAGTGGTATGGTGGATGTACTTGATCGCCTCGATATGAAACCAGGTGATGATTACGAAGCAATTACCATCAGCTTTGATCCTTCCGATGGTCCATTACTTGCCAGTGAGAAAAAAAGAAATTATTTTAAGGCCTTCCAGAGGGGTCCTTTTCCGCCAGAGGATTGGAAATGGCTGACAGGTGATAGTGCGACCATAAAGACCTTTACAGATGGAGTCGGATTTAAGTATAAAAGGGAAGGACGTGATTTTGTTCATGCCGGCGGATTAATCGTACTTTCATCCGATGGTAAGATCAGTCGTTATCTACGTGGTATTCAATTTCAACCTTTCGATTTGAAAATGGCGATTACCGAGGCGTCCCAGGGACGGGTAGGACCGACCATTAGTAAAGTTTTACTATACTGTTTTAGTTATGATCCAGCCGGTAAACGATACGCGTTCAATTTTATGAAAGTCGGCGGAACGATATTTCTGTTTATGCTTGTCATATTTATTGCCTTTTTAACCATAAAAAAGAAGACAAAGAAAGGAGACAAATGAGCAATGTCTGTCAGCACAACTGAAAGTATTCCGGTGGAAAAAAATTTCCTGCAGGAGAAACGGGGTCATTCGGGTATTTGGGTATGGCTTCTGTCGACGGATCATAAACGTATAGGGATCATGTATCTGGTAAGTATGCTGACTTTTTTTCTGGTGGCGGTTGGCATCGGTGTTGTAATGAGATTGGAGTTAATATCTCCCGGTGAGACAATTATGGGTGCCCAGACTTATAATGCCTTGTTCACACTCCATGGTGTCCTCATGATTTTTCTGTTTATCATTCCGGGAATTCCTGCTGCCTTTGGTAATTTTATGTTACCCATTCAGATCGGGGCAAGAGATGTTGCTTTCCCACGGCTGAACTTACTCTCCTATTGGTTGTATTTGACAGGTGTTGTATTCGCTTTATTATCATTGTTTACTGGTCCTGGTCCGGCTGATACCGGTTGGACATTTTATGCACCGTATAGCCTCCGTACCGGAACTAATGTTACCCTGGCTGTTATGGCAGCGTTTATTTTAGGTTTTTCTTCAATTCTTACAGGCTTGAATTTCATCACCACCATGCATCGTCTTCGTGCTCCAGGCATGAGTTTCTTTAAAATGCCACTGTTCTGCTGGTCTCTCTATGCCACCGGCTGGATTCAGATTCTGGCAACCCCAATTCTTGGCATCACGGTGGCACTGGTGGCCATAGAAAGAATAATAGGTATTGGGGTGTTTGATCCGGTAAAAGGAGGCGATCCTGTTTTATATCAGCACCTGTTCTGGATCTACTCTCATCCCGCCGTCTACATAATGGTGCTACCGGCCATGGGAGTCCTCTCCGATATTATTCCAACTTTTGCTCGACGTACTATTTTTGGTTATAAAGCGATTGCGTTCTCCAGTATGGCTATCGCCTTTGTTGGTTATCTGGTCTGGGGACATCATATGTTCACCAGTGGTATCAGTGATACCTCCAGGATGGCCTTTTCATTTCTTACTTTCCTGGTAGCTATACCCAGCGCTATCAAAGTTTTTAACTGGATTGCCACTCTCTATAAAGGTTCTATTGATATACAACCACCATTTTTATATGGTATTACTTTTATCATACTTTTTTCTATCGGTGGACTCACTGGACTGGTCTTGGGATCCTTGGCAACTGATATACATGTGCATGATACCTATTTTGTGGTGGCACATTTTCATTATGTTATGTTTGGTGGTACCGGTTTTGTCTTCTTTGCAGCCTTACATTATTGGGGACCAAAGATGTTTGGCAGAATGTATAATAAAAAAATATCATATATCGCCTGGTCCTTCTTGTTTGTCGGATTTAACATCCTCTATTTTACCATGTTCATTCTCGGTTACAAAGGTATGCCAAGACGCTATTATGATGCCCTGCCTGAGTTTCAGGATCTTCATATCATTGCCACTATTGGATCCTGGGTGTTGGTAACGGGCTTGATCATTATGTTTGTTAATCTTTATCGCGGTTTCCGTAAGGGAGAAAAAGTAGGGATGAATCCATGGGGAGGAACAACCTTAGAATGGAAAGTTGCCACACCACCTCCTTTAGAAAATTTTCATCAGATTCCGGTAGTGGAATATGAGCCCTATTATCATGAACGTAAAGAAGAGGAGAAATAATGGATCAGCCGATGGATTTAGCTATAGAAAAACACTTTGATCCAATAGGCGCCAGGATCGGAATGTGGCTTTTTTTGTTCACAGAACTGCTTTTATTCGGGGGATTATTTCTGCTTTATGCAATTTATCTGAATAAATATCCAGAAGAATTTCACTATGGCTCCGGACAGTTGGATCAATTTGTTGGTGCGCTTAACACCGTTATTCTTCTCACCAGCAGCTTGACCATGGTTTTATCTGTGGCCTCTCTGCAAAGGAATAATCGTAAATTAGCACTTTTTTTTCTGATCGCCACCTTCATTTTGGGAGCTGCTTTTTTAGTGAATAAATATTTTGAATGGGGGGGAAAGATTTCCCATGGTATTTATCCAGGTTCAGAAGAATTAATGCAACATCCGCATGGTGAGATTCTTTTCTACGGTTTGTACTATACCATGACTGGTTTACATGGTTTACATGTTCTGGTTGGAATGGTCATTATGCTTTTTTTAATGTATTTTATTACTAAAAAGTCACACAAAGCATTTTCATTACCCTCCGAGGCTCTGGAAAAAATGATAGGGTCGAAGATTGTCGTGACAGGTGCAAGAGGGAAAAAACTATGGGAAAGCCAGCAGATCAGCCCAGAAGTGACCGGAATTGAACTGAAAATAAGAGGTGTTGTCACCGATTCAGAGATAAGATCTAATTTAGTGAAGTTGGAAAATGCCGGTTTATACTGGCACCTGGTGGATATCATCTGGATTTTTCTTTTTCCATTATTTTATCTGGTGGCAATGTAATAAAGGAGATCATTATGGAAAATAAACCTGAAGAACATGTCTTGATTGGTTATGGTACTTACATCATGGTGTGGTTTGCGCTCCTGATTTTAACGAGTCTGACTGTTACAGTTGCGGGTTTAAATTTAAAGAATTTTGCAATAGTGGCTGCTATTTTTATTGCCGGTTTTAAAAGCATCTTGGTATTGAATTATTTTATGCATTTGAAATATGAATCAGCGCTCTTTAAAAATATGGTTTTTTTAGCTGTTTTTACTTTGGTCATTATAATTGGCTTAACTTTTACAGATATTTCATTTAGATGAGGTGAAAAATGTCAGGCGCTTCTTCGTCAACTGGGACTGTAGACTCTGTCTTTATGTTCATTGTGGGTGTAGGTATCTTCTTCCTGGTTTTAATAACCTTCTTAATGATCTTCTTTATCATTAAATATAGCAAAAAAAGACATATCAAAGCGAAGGACATTCATGGCAATACCGCTTTAGAAATTATCTGGACAGTTATACCCACTATGCTGGTCTTGGTTATGTTCTATTTTGGCTGGAAGGGATTTAAATTTTTACGTGCTGCTCCGGAAGATGCGCTTGAGGTAAAAGTTACTGCCAGAATGTGGTCATGGTTATTCGATTATCCTAATGGTGTTCAAACAGATACGCTCTATGTGCCTGTAAATAAACCTGTGAAACTATTACTGTTCTCTCAGGATGTTATACATAGTTTCTATGTTCCTGCTTTCCGGATTAAAGAAGACGCCGTTCCCGGTTATGAGAATTATCTCTGGTTCGAGGCCAAGGAAGAGGGAAGTTATGATATTTTGTGTGCAGAGTACTGCGGTTTGCGTCATGCATATATGTATACCAAGGTAAAGGTTATTCCACCGGAAAAATTTGATACCTGGTATACGGATATGGCAGGGCAAGTTCAGCAAACAACCTTGACAAAAAGTGGCGAAGGAAGTGTACCAAAAGAAAAAAGCGGTTTAGCTGGTCAAAGATTACTACAGGTAAAAGGTTGTATGGCCTGTCACAGCACCGATGGAAGTCAAATGATAGGCCCAACATTTAAAGGAATTTACCAGCGTGAACAGGTAGTGCTTACAAACGGCGAAGAACGACTGGTTACTTCTGATGAAGAGTATCTCCGACGTGCCATATTACATCCTAATCTGGAAATAGTAAAAGGATATAATGCGCTTATGCCGCCACAGGAGGGGATGATCTCTGAAGAAGAACTGCTGGCAATCATTCAACATCTCAAAGAATTATAGAACGCGTTATGATTTCAATGATAAGATGGTTAGAACTTGTTTTGGAATTGGGTAAATTTCGCATTGCCCAGTTGGTAGCACTTTCTACTGCAACGGGTTATGTTTTAGCTTCCGGGAAAATCTCGGGAGGTATGGTACTGCCAGTCATTGGCATTTTTTTTCTTGCCTTGGGTTCAGGTGCTTTAAACCAGTATCAAGAGAGAGATAGTGATAAATTAATGCCCCGCACCAAAGCGCGTCCCATTCCATCCGGTAGATTGTCATCATCAAATGCTCTGCTGATTTCGTATAATCTACTATTGTTCGGTGTTTTAATCCTATATATTGGTACAAATCAGCTGGCATTCTGCTTAGGCATTCTCACTGTTGTCTGGTATAATGGTGTTTATACTTATTTAAAAAAGATAACTTCCTGGGCAGCTATTCCCGGATCTCTAATCGGTTCATTACCGCCTCTGGTGGGATGGGCTACTGTTACCGGAGAAATATTTTCACCACAACCATTGTTTTTGGGCCTGTTCTTTTTCATCTGGCAAATTCCACATTTTTGGTTATTGCTTTTAAACTCTGGAGATGACTATGTTAAAGCAGGATATCCTTCCTTGCTAAATTTGATGGATCGCCGTCAGTTGGGGAGATTAACCTTTATCTGGATTGTAGCCACTGCGGTAGCCATTATATTTTTGCCGTTATTTGGATTGGGGAAATCTTATGTGGCGTATTTTTTACTCTTTTTAACAGCGATTTTATTAGTAGGGAATTCCGTCCAATTACTTTACCCACAAAGCAACAAATTCTCTTTCATAACAGCATTTAAGGGAATAAACATATTTATTCTGATTGTGATGTTACTCTTAACCATTGATCGGTTAGTAATGACTTGAAAGATCTTTATATATAATAAACAATAAAAATTAGCAAATATATATTTTTCATTCTGAATACCTCAATCCTGGAATAGAATAAGATTTAATTAAGGATTAACGATGTCGAGATTTCAGGAATTTACAAAAAGAGAACTTTTGCATATTTATAGAACAATGTTACTGAGCCGTAAAGCGGATGAGAAACAATTGATTCTTCTACGACAGGGAAAGGTGCATTTTCACATTGGAGGATCTGGTCATGAGGCCGCTCAGGTGGGTGCTGTTTTAAATTTTAAACCAAATCATGATTGGGCTTATTGTTATTATCGTGATCAGGCTTTTGTTATTGGATTTGGTATGACTATCAAAGAGATTTTTCTACATTCTTTAGCAAAAGCAAATGATCCGAACTCTGGTGGACGTCAGTTACCACATCACTGGGGGAAGAAGGATCTCCGTCTTGTTACCAAATCCTCCAGTACGGGCGTACAATTTTTGCAGGCAACTGGTACTGCTATGGGTGCTATAAAAGCTGATACTGATGAAGTGGTGTACGTCAGTGCTGGAGAGGGGACCACCAGTGAAGGAGAATTTTTTGAGGCATTGAATTGGGCTAGCCGGGACAAACTACCTATTATTTTCCATATAGAAGACAATAAATATGCCATTAGTGTGCACCGCTCAGAACAGACTGCCGGGGGTTCAATATTCAAGCTGGTAGCCGGTTATGAAAATCTGGCCCGTGAGAACATCAATGGTACCGATTTTTTTGAAGCATACAAAGCCTTTCAAACGGCGGTTAAACGAGCGCGTCAGGGAAGAGGCCCAACCCTTATTGTGAGCGAGGTCGTCAGACTTTTACCACATTCTTCCAGCGATGATCACCGCAAATACCGGACTCCTGAAGAATTGGAAGAAGATCGGTTAAAGGATCCTATTCTTCAATTTGTATTGAAATGTACTGATAATGGTATTATCAAAGCTGAAGAGCTTGATAAGATTCAAGAAGAATTAAAAGGGCAAGTGGATGAGGCTGCAGAATGGGCTGAAAAACAGTCAGATCCGGTGGCTGAGACAGCCACCGATTTGGTTTTCATGGAGTATCGATCTCCTGATCCACCAAAGGAACCAAAGCAACTGGGAGAGCGAATTGTGATGGTGGATGCGATTAATCATGCCTTACATGAGGAGATGGAACGGGATGAGCGTATTGCAGTCTATGGAGAGGATGTTGCAGATCCTAAGGGTGGCGTATTTACTGCCACCAAAGGTTTGACCAATAAATTCGGGAAAGAACGGGTTTTTAATTCGCCACTGGCGGAAGCCAGCATTGTAGGAACAGCTATCGGCCTGGCCATCTATGGTTTCAAACCAGTGATTGAAATCCAGTTTATGGATTATATCTGGCCGGCATTCATGCAAATACGGAATGAACTATCCACCATTCTATATCGGTCGAATGGTAGCTGGAAATCACCTGTTGTTATTCGAACACCGGTAGGTGGTTATATTCATGGCGGATTATATCACAGTCAGACAGCCGAAGCCATTTTTGCTCATACTCCTGGCTTAAAGGTTATTTATCCCAGTAACGCTGCTGATGCGAAAGGATTGCTGAAAGCCGCTATCAGGGGTGAGGACCCGGTAATCTATTGTGAACACAAAGGACTTTATCGTCAGAGTTTTGCAGCCAGACCTGAACCAGACCAGGATTATATTCTTCCATTTGGGTATGCCAATATTGTTCAGGAAGGCAATGACGTCACCATCATCACCTGGGGAATGCAAGTGCAACGATGTCTGGAAGCAGTCAGAAGTTTGGGTGAATTAAACCCATCAGTAGAGATTATAGATATTAGAACCCTCATTCCTTTAGATATGGATACTATTTTACAGTCTGTAAAAAAGACCGGAAAAGTTTTGATTGTACATGAAGATAATTTCACCGGTGGTTTTGGAGGAGAAATTGCGGCTCGCATTGCCTCAGAAGTTTTTGAATATTTAGATGGACCTATACAGCGAGTGGCTGCTAAGGATACCCATATTCCTTTTCACTTCAAGCTGGAAGAATATGTATTACCTTCGCCCTATAAGATAGCGGAGGCCTTGAAGAAATTATATTTGTATTAGAGGTAATTAAATAATTTTACAAAAACTACTCCTTTATTTCCCTGTATGGCTACCTGACAGAATAGCTTCTGCTAGATAAAGGAATGGAGGAGAAAGAGATAATTTTGAATCATAAGTCTCCAGGTTTATATGAAAACAGAAATTAAAATGCCCAAGTTAGGAGAGAGTTTAACCGAGGGAACGGTTCTGAAATGGTGGAAAAAAGTAGGGGATTCAGTAAAAAAAGATGAGACTTTACTGGAAATTGCCACCGATAAGGTCGATTCGGAAATTCCCAGCCCTGCTGATGGAATTTTAGTAGAAATTTTAGCAAAAGAAAATGAAACTGTAGCAGTTGGGCAAATAATCGCTTATATAGAAACAGATCATTCAGCTTCTTTACTCAGCCCTGAAAAGTCGTTAAGTAAAAAGGAAAAGACAGAAAAATTAAAGAAAGCGAAGGATGAAAAAGCATTTAGTATTCATCCAGCGGTAAAACTATCTCAACCCGTAGTTGAAAAAAAACAGGAGAAGAATCGATTCTACTCCCCACTGGTTATGAATATTGCTCGTAAAGAATCAATCTCAATGTCAGAACTGGAGAAGATTCCAGGATCTGGTGCAGGTAATAGAGTCAGCAAAAAAGACATTCTAAATTATTTACAAAGCAAATCGGGTAAACCTTCCGCAGTAATCAGTAGTAGTGGGAAAGAGAAAGGGATAGAATTCATTCCCATGGATCATGTTCGTAAACAGATTGCCATGCATATGCGGCAGAGTCTTGAGACTTCGGCACATGTGTATTCAGTCTCGGAGTGCGACATGACCGGGGTAATGAACCTGATAAATACTCATCGCGAACAATTTATGAATCAAGAGGGATTTAAACTTACTATTACGCCTTTCGTGTTATATGCTGTTGCTAGGGCTTTAAAAGATTTTCCTATGGTAAATTCATCCATTGAAGGTGAGAACATCATACAAAAGAAAGATATCAATCTGGGAATTGCAGTAGCGGCCTCCCGCGGTCTCATTGTACCGGTAATACATAATGCGGAGGAGAAGAACTTTACCGGGATAGCACGTGCTCTCAATGAAATTGTGATAAAGGCTCGTGAAAACAAATTGACCTTAAAAGATATCGAAGGATCAACCTTTACAATCACAAACTATGGCATCTTTGGAAATATCATCGGATTACCAATTATTCATCAGCCAAATGTAGCTATTCTGGGTATTGGGGCCATTAAAAAACGTCCGGTAGTCCTGGAACACCCCGGGGGAGATTCAATTGGCATCCGTTCCATGACACTTATTTCAATGTCATATGATCATCGGCTGGTTGATGGTGAACTCGGTGGAAAATTTATGCGACAGGTAGTTGAATATCTAGAAAATTTCAAGGAAAAGATCCTATAACTGGAGTCAAATCGATGAGTTTTTTGAACAATTTCTTTTTACCACCATCCACTGACCATCTTCATCTTATAAAATATATCATTCTGTTAATTTATTTTATCCATATTCCTTTCATCAGTCTTTTATTGGGTGGTACATTTTTTTCTGTTTTCTTTAGACTGCTAGCAGGTAAAGATCAGAATTCAAGATTTTGGCAAGTCTCGAGAGATTTTATTGAGACCCTGGTATTTCGCAAAACCGCGGGAATCATCCTCGGCGTTCTACCGATGTTGGCATTGACCTTAATTGAAGGGCAGATTTTTTATGATGCCGATGCCACGATAGTTAAGTTTATGATGATCACCACTGTATTAGTTGCTATTAGTATATCTCTGGTGTATTTCTACCAATCGACATTTAAAATAGCTGAAGTAAAACCAAATGTACAATTAGCCAGTGGTGTGATAGGTTTATTTACTATATTATTGGCCTATTTTGTTTTTAGTGTCAGCACATCGTTAGTACTTGATCCCGGTAGATGGGCATTTGTTAACAGTATCTGGAAAACACTTTTTTCCTGGAATGTGATAGCCAGATATAAGCATTTTTTAATAGCTGCATTAGCAGTCAGTAGTGTCGCCTTTTTCTTTTTCAATTTTAATTGGAGAGAATCCAAAAAGGAAATTGCCCCAGAATATGCTAGCTTTCTAAAAAGACTTAGTGCTGGTATCGCTCTGACTTTGACTATTATTCAGCCCCTCTTTCTATTTTGGAATTTAATTACCTTACCAGACCAAGCATTATCTATGGCAGTTTTTGTTTTATTAATTCTAGCTTTATTCATTGTATTACTCATTTGTCTCACCTTATATAGACTTTTGTCTGAAAATCAGGTTGAGTTAGGTAAAAATGTTTTTATCATGTTCATTATTTTACTGGTTGTCATGATCATAAATGATCATTATGCCCGGGAAAATGCCACTGAAAATCATACATATTTGCTGGTCCACCGGGCTCAGGATGTCGAAGCACAGATTGAGGCGGCCCATGCTCAATTGTTGGAATCTTCGGTCGAACCAGATCTTAAATTAGGAGAGCAGGTCTATAATACCCAGTGTAATGCCTGTCACCATTTTGAGGAAAGTCTGGTAGGTCCGGCATATAATGTTGTTTTACCAAAATATCTGAACAGACAGGAAGAATTGACGAATTTTATCCGCAATCCATATAAAATTGACCAGAATTACCCGGCCATGCCAAAATTGGGTTTAAATGAAAAGGAAATCCAATCGGTTGTTGCTTATCTTTTTAAGAGATTGGAAGAGAGTAAGTGAACCTGGGGTGTTGTTCCATCAAATTGACAGGAGCAAGCTGTGAAGATACGCATTGCGCCATATTTCATTATTATATATGTTCTTGCATTCATTATTTTTGTCATATTGATTAGCTATTTTTGGCAGAAGAATCGTAAGACACCGGAACAACCAATAAATTTCAGCCATCAAATACATGTTTCTAAAGTAGGATTACCATGTACTCATTGTCATACCACGGTTGAAAAGTCGACTGCAGCTGGAATCCCCTCTGTTGAAACCTGTATGACCTGTCACAAAGCAGTTAAAAAAGAAAGTCCCGAAATACAAAAGTTAACCAAATATTGGGAAAATAAGCAACCAGTACCATGGCAAAGAGTCTATCGGCTACCTGCCAGAAAGTATGTATATTTTTCTCATAAAAGGCATATTAAAGCCAATCTGGAATGTGTCAACTGTCATGGGAATGTAGAAATTATGTCTATCATTAAGAGGGTACCCAAACTGGAGATGGGATGGTGCATGTCTTGTCATAAAGCAAAAAATGTATCAATCGATTGCGCTACCTGCCATAAGTAGGAAATGTCTGGAGGAAATGAATGGATCGACGTAATTTTTTAAAAATATTAGGGATAACCTCAAGCACGGCAATGCTCTCTTCCTGCGGTGTAGATAAAGCTAATGAAAAAATAATTCCCTATGTTATTCCGCCTGATGAAGAAGTCTATCCGGGGAAACCATTGTATGTAAGTACTACCTGTACAGAATGTCCAGCGAATTGCGGTCTTCAGGTAAAGGTAAATGAAAAGCTGTACCATGAACAGCGTAGCCTTTATCCGACTAAACTAGAGGGAATTCCGAATCACCCCATCAATAGAGGTGGATTATGTGCCAGAGGCCAGGCAGGTTTGTTCCGTCTGTATCATCCGGAGAGAATCAAGCGACCCATGGTGCGGGATGAACAAGGAAATTGGCTGATTATCACCTGGAGTGAAGTAGTCACTAGGATACAAGATGAATTGCAGAAAACCAGACGTCTCGGGAAAATAAATACTTATTTGAGCAATCACACCAATGGTACAATTTCCCAATTAAAAAATCAGTTTTGCCAGGAATATGGATTTGAAAGATTACCGGATTTTGAGCTTTTTTCCCATGCAAATATTAAGAAAGCAAACCAACTTGTTTTTAATAAACAGGTTATTCCTCAATATCGAATAGCAAAAACGGATTTTCTACTCAGCCTTGGGGCAGATATTCTGGAAACTTTCGTGAGCCCGGTGGAACATACTTATCATTTTTCAATTGCCAAAAAAAACCAACATTTTCGCTGGTATCACCTGGAACCCCATGTCTCCCTCACCGGAGTGCAGGCAGATCATCGAATCGTAATTTACCCGGAAAGTGAAATCATATTCCTTTCTTATCTAATTCAGACTTTATTCAGAGAAAGTCATCAAAAACGAAATTTACCTTTTAAACTGTTACGATCCATCCCCACTTATTCACTGGAAGAAACCGCTCAGCAAACCGGGATCTACCAGCAGGATTTACAGAAACTGGTGGGGGAATTATCAAAAGCAGAAAATCCCCTGATCATTTCCGGGGGAATCTCCACGGCCCATGCTTATGGTTTGGAAGTCGCCGTGCTAACTGCCTTGCTCCAATGGATATTGGGGATAACCAGTGAAGTTGTCAATTTCATAAATGCGAGGAATTACGAGAATATTGGTACCTTTTTAGACATAAACAACTTATTACATCGCCTTGATCAAAATGAGATCGGTGTGTTCTTCCTTTCAAAATGTGATCCGGCGGGTCAACTTCCGGTTGATTGGCAATTTTTAGAAAAATTAAAAAAAGCTTCCTTTAGTATTGGATTAGCTGATTGCCTGAATGCCACCGTAAGAGCCTGTAATATGATTTTACCGCTATCCCATACTCTGGAATCATGGGGAGATGCACAACCTTTTGATGGATTGCACAGTATTTTTCAACCTGCCATTGAACCACAATATGACTCCAAGACGGAAGGTGATATTCTGCTCAGTCTGTTAAATAATAATAGTGAATTTTCTTTATACTATAAAGACTATTTATTTAACAACCTGAAAAGCAGATTCGGAGAAACAAATACCTCTAAACTTTTGCAAAACGGTTTTATCCGAACAGCAGTCCCTGAATCTGAACTGAGCATTAATCTTAATCAGGTATATCAGTTTTTAAAAAATTTCAGGATACCACAGGTTAAGCGCACTGAACTTCTGGTGTTTGCCCCGTCAATTCGAGGTTATGATGGCAGAAGTACCGATCTGGTTTTACTCAATGAGATACCGGATCCCCTCACTACAATCAGTTATGGCGCATGGTTATCTGTTTCTGAGGAAACAGCAACCAGAATGAGTTTAAAAGATGGTGATGAGGTGGAGGTAAGAATTGCCGATGAAAGAACAAAATTACCTGTGAAAAAACAAAAGTTGTTACCGGAAAATGTAAACCTTGTGCAATATGGTGTTGTTCGGCTGTTATCCGGATCATATGATAAGAGAAGTGGAGAACTTTTCTGGTTTATCAAGGATATTATCTTATCGAAAACTGGTAACCATGTTAAACTTCCAGTCTTATCGGGTTCCATGGATGAGAATGGCAGGGGTATCTTGCCACATGTAAATGAACATGGTCATGAAAAAGAAGGTAAACCCTGGTATCCTGAACATGAACATGAAAACTATCGCTGGGGAATGGCAATTGATTTGGAAAGTTGTATTGGTTGTAACGCCTGTTCTGCGGCCTGTTATGTAGAAAATAACATCCCTATCGTTGGCAGAAAGGAGCATTTATTGGGAAGGGAAATGTCCTGGATCCGCATTCAACCATATGTACAGGATAATGAGTCAATTGAATTTGTTCCGATGATGTGTCAGCACTGTGATAATGCTCCATGTGAACCGGTATGTCCGGTATATGCTGCTTATCATAATCCAGAGGGACTAAACGTGCAAGTCTATAACCGATGTGTGGGAACGCGTTATTGTGCAAATAACTGCCCATATAAAGCCAGACGTTTCAACTGGTTTGATCACCGCTTACCAGAACCACTGGATAAAATGTATAATCCGGATATTTCGATACGTGACCGGGGGATCATGGAAAAATGTACCTTTTGCATTCAGCGAATCAGGGCAGCTAAGGATAAAGCCAAGGATGATAATCGTTTGGTGCAAGAGGGCGAAGTGATCCCAGCCTGTGCCCAGACCTGTCCAACCAAGGCTATTACTTTTGGTAATTTGGAAGATAAAAATTCGAAAGCATATAAATTAGCCCACTCTGAGCAAGCTTATCGGGCTCTGGAAGAGCTTGGAACCAAACCTGCTGTGAATTATTTGGGAAAGAAGAGAGAGCATTATGAAGCCTGAAAATATGAAGGAGCTCGAATATAATTCCATCCTTGAGCAGGATATTCTGGATGCCATGCGCAAACCGCATCCCATCTATTGGCTGGCCTTATTCATTTGTGCCTCTTTTTTTGTATTGGGAATGATCACCTGGGTTATTCAGATGCTCAAAGGGATGGGAATTGCCGGCATCAATAATCCGGTAGGGTGGGGGGTCTACATTACAGATTTCGTCTTCTGGGTGGGCATTGCTCATTCCGGAACCCTGATATCTGCTGTACTATTCCTATTTCGAGCGAAATTTCGCAATGTTTTTAACCGCTCTGCTGAAGCAATGACTGTTTTTGCAGTAATGACTGCCGGACTTTTCCCCCTCATCCATCTTGGAAGATCCTGGTTGTTCTACTGGCTCTTTCCTTATCCGAATCAACGACAGCTGTGGGTTAATTTTCAGTCACCGCTGGTCTGGGACGTTTTCGCGGTGAGTACCTACTTTACCATCAGCGCTATCTTCTGGTATGTGGGTATGGTACCCGATCTGGCAATTATCCGTCGCTTTACCAGTGGTATCCGCAAGAAAATATACAGTTTCTTCTCATTGGGGTGGACCGGAAGCCTGAAGCAATGGCGTCATTATACTCGACTCTATATGTTTCTTGCCGCATTTGCGACACCACTGGTGATATCAGTTCACTCGGTGGTCTCCTGGGATTTTGCCATGAGTATCATTCCCGGCTGGCATACTACCATATTCGCTCCCTATTTTGTGGCCGGAGCAATATTCTCCGGAACTGCCATGGTATTGACCCTCATTATTCCCATGCGTAAAATCTTTCGAATGGAAAAATATATTACAGTCGATCATTTTGATAAAATAAGCAAGATTTTACTTTTTACTTCTTTAATTGTGGCATACTCTTATGTGGTGGAGTTTGCTCTGGCTTTCTACGGTGGACACAAATTCGAGGAATCACATTTTTTATACCGTTTGCTGGGGGATTACCGCTACCTCTACTGGTTAATGGTGTTGTGCAATGTGATTCTACCATTTACCCTGTTTGTGGGTAAACTCCGGCGGAATATTCCTTACCTGTTTGTACTTTCCTTATTTGTGAATGTCGGCATGTGGTTGGAGCGTTTCGTCATTATTGTCAGCTCACTGGCTAAGGACTTTGATCCTTATAACTGGGGCATCTATATTCCAAGATGGCCGGAGGT
>SMTZ1_10009808_pt1 | contig 19344 bp, 14 predicted proteins | sample DeeMarSWOR136_30_FD_25667 | JGI IMG/M metagenome (IMG submission 25667)
GGTGATGTGGGAACCATCGCCGATGTCTATGCCGCCGAAACCGCCATCACCATGAATGGCAATTACTTCATCACGGCCGACTTTGTCAAGCAATATGACCTTATAACTTCCAGCACAGATGGAGGCTCCGTAACTGAGCCTGGTGAGGATACTTTTACCTATGATGGAGGAACAGTAGTTGACCTGATAGCCGAGGCTGAAGAGGGCTACCGATTTGTCGAGTGGACCGGTGATGTGGGAACCATCGCCGATGTCTATGCCGCCGAAACCACCATCATTATGAACGGCGACTATTCCATCATCGGCAACTTTGAAAAACCATCAACCCCACCACCTTGGGGGAGTGGAGGTGGGTGTTTTATTGCCACCGCAGCCTACGGAACACCGACTGCTGAACAGATCGATGTATTGCGAGAGTTCCGGGATGTCGTGTTGCTGAAAAGCACCGTGGGCTCTCAATTTGTAGCCCTTTACTACCGGTTTAGCCCTCCCATAGCGGATTTCATAGCTGGAAATGAGCTTTTGAGGACTCTAGTCAGGGAGTTTTTGGTTGACCCCATTGTTTGGGTGGTTGAAGCTGCGGGGGACATATGGCGGAACTAGTGTAAAGTAAAAAAGACTCAGAGCGGTAAGAAGGTTGGGCAGGGACAAGCCTCCCCCTACGAAAGTAAGGTTACTAATGGGTGATTGACGAGGAAGTGAACGAATCTTAGACTATATTCAGATAATATTAGGAGGTTTTACATATGGTTGTAGAAATGAAGAGAAATATGAACAAAACAGTCTGGTGACAACGGTGCCGGCGCTGGCAGCGCCATTAGTGGCTGCGGTAACAGAAACAGCATTTGGCACTGATACAACAGACCATAATGTCGATATGCCAGCGACGGTTGATGCTGGAGATTTACTGATTGTCCTTTTCACCAATGACGAGAACACAACAGTAAATACACCCACTGGATGGAGTTTAATGACATCAGATACCAATGGGCCGCACGTCAGGCTATCTGTCTATTATAGTATAGCCGCAGGGACAGAAGGTGGCACGACGGTTAATTTTGTAACCACGTCAGCAGAGGAGGCGGCGGCACAGGTCTATAGGATTGCAAACTGGCACGGCACGACCCCGCCGGAGATTTCAACAGCTGCAACTGGCACAAATACGACGCCAGACCCGTCTTCTCTTGACCCAGCCGGATGGGATGTAGCAGACACCCTCTGGATAGCTGTAGCGGGGCAGGACCGAGGAGAGCAGGGAACTCCGACTTACCCAGCTAGTTACACAGACGGGATAAGTACACTGTCCTCTAGCGGAAACGGGAGATGCCAAATACACTCAGCCCGTAGGGTGCTTGCTGCTGCCTTGGAAGACCCAGGCGCTTTCACTGTTCCAGTATCTGAGCAATGGATTGCCTTTACCATAGCGGTTAGACCGGTACGATACGACCTCACCACTTCCAGCACGGAAGGAGGCTCGGTAACCGAGCCTGGCGAGGGAGTATTTACCTATGACGAGGGAACAGTAGTTGACCTGGTGGCCGAGGCTAATGAGGGCTACCGATTTGTCGAGTGGACTGGCGATGTGGGCACAATCACCGACGTATATGCAGTTGAGACGGATATCACCATGAATGACAATTACTCCATCACAGCTGGTTTTGTAGCAATATATTACCTCATCATTTTGAGCACGGAAGGAGGCTATGTGATCGAGCCTGGTGAGGATACTTTCACCTATGATGAAGGAACAACAGTTGACTTGATAGCCAAGGCTGAGGAGGACTACCAGTTTGTTGAATGGACTGGCGATGTGGGAACTATTGCAGATATTTATGCTGCCGAAACCACCATTACCATGAACGGCGACTACTCCGTCACAGCCGAGTTTGAGGAGCTATCGCCCCCTCCAGGATATCCGACGGTCACCACAAAAGCCGCCAATAACATAACCGCTAACTCAGCCACATTGAATATGAACTACACTGTGGGGAACTTCAGCCCGGTGGAGGTACGCTTTGCCTACAAGAAGTCCGCCGGCTTGTTTTGGTCTAATACTGATTGGGTATCTAAATCAGGAAGTGGCACCTATGCCGTGCTGCTCACCGGGCTTAGCTCCAACACCGAGTATGATTTCAAAGCCCAGCTTAAGTGTGACGATACTGTGATTGAGATTGAGGGTACTGCCCTTCAATTCACTACAGTCACACCGCCACCCACCGGAGGTTGTTTTATTGCCACCGCAGCCTACGGAACTCCCACTGCTGAACAGATCGATGTATTGCGGGAGTTCCGGGATGTCGTGTTGCTGAAAAGCACCGTGGGCTCTCAATTCGTCGCTCTGTACTACCAGTTTAGCCCTCCCATAGCAGATTTCATAGCTGGAAATGAGCTTTTGAGGACTCTGATCAGGGAGCTCTTGGTTGACCCCATTGTTCGGGTTGTTGAAGCTGCGGGGGACATATGGCGGAATTAGTGTAAAGTAAAAAAGACTCAGAACGGTAAGAAGCTTGGGCAGGGTTGTCCCCGGCCAAGCTTCTGTTTACTTTGTGTCTCGAAGGGACGACCTTTTTAGATCTAGGAAGCTGACTCCGAAAAGGAGAACGGCACTTACAGCAAAACCTATGAGACCAAGGTCTCCGTTAAGAGGGATGTCAAGACCCGGTATCTGTCCCAGCAAGCCTATTATTCCGCCACCTATGAGCGCAGCCAGGGCACCTCGTGGTGTAACCTTTAGCTTGCCTTTATAAAATCCGGCAATCACCGGAACAACCAAGCCGCAAGTGAAAATGGTGTAAGCGAAAAGAAGGGATGAAATCACCTCTTCTAAGGCCAAAGCCAGACCCAATGCTACCAGCCCTAACCCAACTAGACTTAAGCGAGTTAATAAAATGGTTTTCTTTTCGTCAAGCGCAGGGTGAACTCGCTTAACTATATCCTCAGTTAAAATGACACTTTGGCTAAGCAGGCAGGTATCCGCCGAGGACATGAGCGCTGCGACCAAGGCAGCGAGGATTAGTCCGCTTAAACCTGGGGAAAGCACACTGGTTATTATTTGAGGAAAGGCTCCTTCGGCAGATATCTCCGGATATAAAACTTTGGCGCTCATCCCTATAAATATGATGGCAAAAGCCAAGGGAATGAAAAGAAACGCCGACAAAATTGCTGATTGCTGAGCTGTTTTTTCTCCTTTGGCGCAGAAAAGTCGAGAATACATATCAGGCCCAACCACGTAAGTCGCTCCGACGAGGATCAAAAGAGACAAGAGCATCCTCCAATCGAACTCGGGGCTTGTTGGAAAAGAGAAATAATCCGGGGGTAGAGAGGCTTTTAACCCATCGAGCCCTCCCACTTGTGAGAAAACCAGCGCCAAAGCGATAAAAATCCCAAGGAAAAGAATCACTGCCTGAAAAACATCGGTACGAATAATCGAGAACTGGCCCCCCAGAATAGCATAAGCTACAAAAACTATAGTAAAGGCGGTCATCCAGAAAGCAACAGAACCTATTCCCAAGATAGATAAAACTTTCCCGGCAGCAACGATTTGTCCTGCCACCACCCCCACCCAAGCGATAACAATAAGAATGGAAGCCGCCAAACTCATACGGCGGTCATATTGCTTTTCTACCAGTTCTGGAAGAGTATAAAGCGCAGCACCTCTTACTTTCCTGGCAAAGAAAACCCCCAGAAGCACGAGGCCGATGGAGCCAACAAGAAGCCACCAGGCACCGGTCAAACCTTGCTTGAACCCCAGGCCAGCCATCCCCACGGTTGCTGACCCCCCTATTGCAGTGGCTACAAGGGAGCCGGTGATAAGGAGCAGAGTTCCCTGACGGTGGGCAACGAAGAAGCCACTCTGGCTTCCTGCCCTTTTCCTACTCCACACCCCTATGCCAATTATGGCGAGAAAATAGACAGCGACAATAAATAGTTGCGGCATCTTACAACGATGTAGCTATCAGCTTCATACTGAATGCTGACTACTGATGGTTGACTACTCCCATATTAGTATTCGATGCTTCTTCCCTCAAATGAATACAATCTCCGGCCAGTGCCTTCTTCAAAGAGCCAGTCCCTTCTTTTATTATCAATGCCCCGGTGGTATCAATGTCGATTGCCTTCCCTGCTATCAACTCACCTGGCGATAATATTCTGACATCCTTATTTAACGTTACCGAGAGTTTTTTCCACTCCTCTAGTAAATTTACTTCCATCAATAAAGCTTGCCATTGATTTATTTCCACTAACAATGCGCTTAAAAATTCCTTTCTGGAGATTTCCTCTCCTACCGCATCCTTTAAAGAGGTTGCCGTTTTTTCAAATTGGGGAACAGAGGTATTGGCGTTTATACCTATCCCGACGTTCACAAAGTTTATAATATCCATTTCAGCATCCATTTCCGCCAGTATGCCACATACCTTCCTGCCTCCAATCAAGACATCATTGGGCCATTTTAATTCGGCTTTTAACCCAAAAAGCTTTCTAATTGTAGCTGCCACGGCAACAGCAGCCATCAAGTTTATCCTGGGAGCATATGCGGGACTTATCCTGGGGCGTAAAATAAGAGTGAAGTAAATTCCCCCTTCCGGTGAGAGCCATTCCCGGCTTAATCTTCCCCGCCCACGTGTCTGTGCTTCGGCAATTACGATTGTCCCCTCCCCTGCTCCCTTCTTAGCTAGCTCTCTTGCCGCATCCATAGTCGAGCCAATCTCTGGGAAGTAGTGAATTCTTTGTTCTAAATCGGGAAATTCGTAAGGAAGCAGTGAATCAGGGGAGGAGATTAGCCTGTATCCTTTAGGCGAAGCCTCTATTACGTAGCCATCCTTTTTTAAGCTGCGAATATGCTTCCAGATAGAAACCCTGGAGATGCCAAGCTGCCCAGCAAGTGTCTCGCCAGAAAGATAATCACTACGCTCCCGCAGAGCTTGTAGTATCTGTCCCTTCATTGCGTTAACCCTAATTATTCAGATGTTAACGATTACACTGGTTTTTGTCAACTGTCCTGTTGTTTGACTATTTCTATCACTTTGCATATCATTAATGCCCGGTTCAAAGGACGACCAGAACTAAAGCAAATGGAGAGAGTTGAAGCTTCCTTTGTCAACGATCCCCCTCGCTCGTGCGCTGATGGCCTGAGTGAAGCTATGAAATTTGAAGGTTAATCTAATTCTGGTCTAACTCTTTATCTCAATACCAGAATGAAATACAGGAGATATACAGCACTCACCATTACAACAACCTTACTTGAAGAGGCGGCCCTGGTGGCAGTCGTGCTCTGGCTGCTGCCAAGGGTTACGATAAATATCCCCCTCTGGGGGCTCATCCTTATGATGATTGCTCTCGGGGTATATAATTATATAAATTACCGACGTAACAAGAAGGCGCTAGTTAAGAAGCCGATAAATTCGCTGGACATTGGTAGTCGAGGTCGAACAATAACTCCCATTTCCCCTAAAGGTTATGTTCGGGTTAACGGTGAACTGTGGCAAGCTTCGTCTAGACGCTTCTGATAAGCCCTATAGAAAAAGATAATCGCACCCGCAAAGTTGATGCATTTTCTGGTTAATAGAGTCGTCTTGCTGTGGACAAAGCCAAAGAAAAGGGTTATCATTTAGACGCTGATGGAGATTACCTGGCTAGGACATTCCTGCTTTCTGGTCAAAGGGAAAGAAAAAACCATCATAACAGACCCATGTCATCCTGACTTGGGCTATCGCTTGGGTGACCCTGAGGCAGACATAGTGACATTGAGCCATTTCCATCCGGGTCATAGCTACATCGAAGGTGTCGCCAATGACCCCAAACAAATAAAGAGCCCCGGGGAGTATGAAATAGGGGGGACTTTTATCACAGGGGTCGCCTCTTTCCACGATGATAAGAAGGGGGGGGTACGTGGCAAGAATACCATTTATATTATCGAGATGGATGATATAACTTTATGTCATCTGGGTGATTTGGGGCATCCTCTGGACTCACATTTGATAGAAGAATTAGGAGATATAGGTATACTATTTTTACCCGTCGGGGAGGTATCTACTATACCCATTGACACGGCTGTGGAAATAGTGAGGCAATTAGAGCCTTCTATCGTCATCCCCATGCACTATAAGACAGAGGCGTTCACTGGCAATCTCAGTCCTGTGGACAAATTCCTATATAAAATGAGGATTCGGGAACTAGAAGCCAGACCAAAGCTCTCGATTACTTCATCGTCCCTACCCAGCAGCACACAAACCATAGTTCTAAACCATCTCTAAACCCCAAACCTATAGTGTTGAGCAGTTATGCATTTTTACAGTTTCGCATCTCTGTCGTTAGTGCTTCAATGCGAAAACCCAATCAGCTTTAAAAATTGATGGCACAAGCGGGTAGCCGATCATTACTTTTACCTCTTGATACTGCCAATGAAAGAATCAACATCCATAGCAGCCAAGGTCAGGGTTTGAAGCGTACCCCTCGCTCCCAGAGTTACCGCAACTTTGGATATTGCTTCATTACTGGGAGCCTCGATAATGTTTACGAAGTCGTACGGTCCTAGCACTGCATACTGGGCTAGAACCTTCGCCCCCATTGCCTCCACTTCTTTGTTGACCTCTTTGATCCTTCCAGGATTTTCCATGAGAGTCTTTCTTCCCTCATCGGTGAGGGTCGTCAGCATTACGAATTTAGCCATCTTTTACCTCCTCTGCGCTGTTTTGCACTTCAAAGCGGTGGAATACCAGTCACTGAGTAAGTAGAGCACTTGGCATCCTCAACCCCATTCTGCACTTATATTATATCATTACCCGGGCAAGCATCTTTCCAGAAGTTCTCTTTCCCTTTCCCTCATCTTGCTTTCCTCCTCTGACTCTTCGTGGTCGTAGCCCAGAAGATGAAGTATCCCGTGGATAACCAGCAATGCCAGCTCCCTTTCGTGTGAATGCCCTTGTTCTTTGGCTTGTACCACTGCTTGGGGATAAGAGATGATTACCTCTCCTAGCCTGTTTAATCTACTCCCCGGTAGTCTCGATTAAGTTGTCTCACCGTCTCGGAATTGGTAAAAACCAGGCTCACCTCGTAAGGAAGAGCCACCCCTTCAGCCTTGAGGATTTGCCGAACTATCCTCTTAACCCAACCTCCATCTACTGCCCCCCGGAAATCCTCCTCAACGGAAATTTCAATTTCTTCTAACATAGCAGTGAAGGTATCATAACAGGCAATTCAATTCGTTTCAACGAATGTAGTAAAATAACATTAATGACTATAACTCCTCTTAGAAAGCAGTATCTTAGAGTTAAGCAGAAGTATCCCGAGGCTATAGTTTTCTTCCGCTTGGGCGACTTCTATGAGACCTTCGATGAAGATGCCAAGGTCGCTTCGCGGGAGCTGGATGTTGTCTTAACGTCCCGGGAGATGGGCAAGGGACAGAGGGTGCCCATGGCGGGGATACCTCACCATGCTCTGGATAACTATCTGGCTAAGCTCATCAACCGCGGTCATAAAGTGGCTATTTGCGAGCAGCTTAGCCCACCGGGCAAGGGGCTGGTGGAAAGGGACGTCATTCGTGTGGTTACGCCGGGGACGGTGGTTGAGCCCAATCTGCTTGCTAGTAAGAGCAATAACTACCTCGCCAGTCTGGTCATTGAAGGCGAGAAAGCGGGAATCGCCTATGTTGATATAACCACGAGCGAGTTTGCCACCACACAGCTTCCTGCTGAAAGAGTCATGCCTGAATTGGAGCGACTTCAGCCCAGCGAAGTTCTTATTCCCGAAGGTGCTGGCGATTATGCCCACTTGCCATTTACCATAAGCCGACTTGATGACTACTGGTTTGATTTGGAAATTGCCCAAGAAGCTTTGCTGGAGCATTTTGGCGTGGCTAGCCTGGAAGGCTATGGCTGTGCCCGCTTGCCTTTAGCCATAAGGTCCGCAGGCGCACTAATACATTATGTAAAGGAAACGCAAAAAGAAACTCTGCCCCAGCTAAGCAAACTTGCTACCTACTCTACAGATTCCTTTATGACCCTCGACGGTCAGACTATCCGTAATCTGGAGCTCTTTCAGGGTGGAAGGTGGGGAGAAACCGGCAACTCTCTCCTTTCCATTATTGACCTGAGCAAGACCGCCATGGGTGGCAGGCTGCTCAAAAATTGGTTAGGACATCCCCTTCTGGATCTTACCATATTGAATCGACGGCAAGAGGCGGTTTCCTTGTTCAATCAAAATAACTTAGCTCGACAGAAAGTTATCTCTCTTTTATCGGACATTGCTGACCTGGAGAGGCTGGTTAATAGAGTGATTGGTGGCAGAGTTATGCCCCGAGAGTTGCTGGCGCTTCGCTCTAGTTTAGAAAAGGTGCCGGACTTAAAAGCGGCGATGGCAGACGGAGACGCTATAAATTGGCTGAGCACCGAACTTAAGCCCCACCCCGACATCGTGGACTTAATCGCCAAGGCTATTGCCGATGAACCAGGGGATTTGGAGCAAGGGGGTGTGATAAAGGGAGGTTTCTCCCCCGAACTGGATGAAATTCGCCGTAGTTCGAAGGAGGCCAAAAAATATCTGGCCGGCCTGGAGCAGAGGGAAAGACAGCGCACAGGGATTAAGTCCTTGAAAGTAGGCTACAACCGAGTATTTGGTTACTATATCGAGGTATCCCGGGCTAACCTCAACTTAGTTCCCGCCGATTATATTCGTAAACAAACTTTGGCGGAGGCAGAAAGGTTTTTCACCCCCGAGCTTAAGGAGTATGAATCACTGATTCTCAACGCTCAGGAGAAGATTGCTGACCTGGAGGCTGCCATTTTCCGACAACTTTGCCAGCAGATAAGCGCTGTAAGTGAGCAAATTTTGTCCACCGCCAGAGCCATCGCTCAAATCGATGCCCTTTCCAGCCTTGCTGGGGTCGCAGTGCATCATGGTTATATCCGCCCAACATTGACCAACGAGGATATCATTGACATCAGGGGAGGACGCCACCCTATTGTGGAACAAAGCATCGGCAGCGATAATTTTGTTCCTAACGACGCTTATCTATGCAATGGAGACAATCAGCTTATTGTACTCACCGGCCCTAATATGTCAGGAAAGTCCACCTACCTCAGGCAGGTAGCCCTAATCATTCTTTTGGCACAGACAGGTAGCTTTGTCCCTGCCGATTCAGCGAATATTGGAATTGTTGACCGCATATTTACGCGCATTGGCGCCCAGGAGGACTTAGCCGCCGGGCAGTCTACCTTCATGGTGGAGATGACCGAGGCGGCAAATATCCTGAATAATGCTACCCCTCGCTCCTTTATCATCCTGGATGAAATCGGGCGAGGCACCTCCACCTATGACGGACTTTCCATCGCCTGGGCGGTAGCCGAGTTTATCCATAACCATCCTGAGCTTGGAACGAAGACCCTTTTTGCTACCCATTATCATGAATTGGTGGACCTGGCAGATATCCTGCCCAGAGTAAAAAACTTTAACGTAGCGGTGGCGGAGGAAGGGGACAAAGTTATCTTTCTACACAAGATTGTCCCAGGGGGCACCAACAGGAGCTATGGCATACATGTGGCGCAGCTAGCCGGCCTGCCCAAATCGGTAGTCGTTCGAGCTCAGGAGGTCTTAGCTGAGCTGGAAAGCCATGCTTCTAGAAAAAGCAAAGTCCCTCGGCATAAGGCATCACTCCAGATTCCTCTTTTCCCGAAAGGCTCGCTATTAGCTGACGAAATTGCCCGGCTTGACATTGATTCCATGTCTCCCTTGGAAGCAATCACCAAGCTTTATGAGCTCAAGCGAATGGCTCAGGAGAATAAGGACTCACCGCCCTGAGGTGAAAATCCAAAACCCTAAACCCTAAACAAGCTCAAAATTCAAAGTTCAAATGTTAACAACGACTTTGGATTTTAAATTTGGTCATTTGAATTTGTTTAGGATTTTAGAGATTTATGCAGTTAAGTATAATTGGGCCAAGAGATTCGCAGGGTTGGTTTGACCTGGAAGCTATTATTGAGGCAGAGCGGTGTGGAACTCTCCCTCCGCCTTTGCCCGGATGTGAGCCAGGAAATCAACGCATTCCTTGGCTATTCCCAGGGCATCTAGATGATAGAGAGAGCGAAGAAAATCTTGCTTTCCATGGGTTACGAATTCGTCAGGAATGCCTAATCGCTTCACTTTGACATCTGAAACTTCAGCCTTTTCCAGCAACTCCAGCACAGCAGCACCAAAGCCGCCGCTAAGAACATTCTCCTCTACTATGACCATCTTTTTGGTATGGTTGGCTACATCTAAAATAAGCTCTGTATCTAGGGGCTTAGCGAATCGGGCATTAATTACCATGGCATCAGTGCCCCAAAGAGCTAAATGCTCCGCTGCCTCCAGAGAAGGCATGACAGTAGAGCCGATGCCTATTATGACTATATCTTCACCTCGCTTCATTATCTCAGCTTTGCCTATAGGAAGTTGATGAAGCTCGGGGTCCAGGGGAACGCCTGTTCCCCGACCCCGGGGATAACGAATTGCCATAGGATGCTCTGCATTGAGAGCAGTATAGAGCAAGTCTTGTAGTTCATTCCCGTCCTTAGGTGCGCAAACAATCATACTGGGCATCAAATTAAGATAGGATAAATCAAATATCCCTTGATGTGTTTTGCCATCTTCTCCGACAATGCCGCTACGGTCGAGGGCGAAAATGACAGGCAGATCAGGGAGACAAACATCGTGCAATACCTGGTCAAAGGCGCGCTGCAGGAAAGTGGAATATATGGCTACAATAGATATAAAGCCCTCGGTAGCTAGACCGGCGGCTAAGGTAACCGCATGCTCCTCAGAAATTCCGACATCGTAGATGCGTTGAGGAAACTCCTTGACCAGAGAAGATAGGCTATTGCCTTCAACCATAGCTGCGCTTATCACTACCACCCTGGGGTTGTCCCTGAGCAGTCCACCGACTGTTCGAGCGAATATCTGGCTATAAGTAGGTATTGTGCTCAAGCTCGTGCTCTTAGGCGATAGACCATGAAAGTGAGTGGGATTATCCTCGGCTGGTTTGTAACCCTTGCCCTTCGTAGTCAAGACATGGACAATGACTGGCTTGTAGTAATTCATGGCGTGAGTTAGAACTGTTTCCAATTCAGCAATGTTATGACCATCTATCGGACCCAGGTAAGTAAAGCCAAGTTGCTCCCACATCATGGTGGGCATGACTACCGCTTTTACTCCTTCCCTAAGACGGCGCAATGCCCACTGCAGCCTCTTTCCTCCAGGCAAGAGAGACAGCAACCGACCCGTCTGTTTCTTAGCCTGCATATAGCCACGGGTTGTTCGCACTACATTTAGCCGCTTGGCTATCGCTCCTACTGTGGGTGCAATGGACATGCCGTTGTCATTAAGTACCACGATAAGCCTTGTGCCCAAATGCCCGGCATGATTCAGCGCTTCGTAAGTCATGCCACAGGTAAGGCATCCATCGCCGATGATAGCTACCATGTGGTGATCACCGCCAGCAAGGTCGCGGGTCAGAGCCATGCCCAAAGCTGCTGAAATAGAGGTGCCACCATGTCCCGTAGTAAAGGCATCGTGAGGACTTTCATCCCTATCAGGAAATCCTGAGAGTCCCTGGTATTGACGAAGGGATGGAAATTGCTCTTTTCTTCCTGTTAATAGCTTATGAACGTAACTCTGGTGTCCCACATCCCAGACTATCTTGTCTTTCGGGCTATCAAATACACGGTGCAAGGCTACAGTAAGCTCCACCACTCCCAGATTGGATGCTAGATGCCCTCCGTTTTCACTAACTTTGCTTACCAATAACTCTCTGAGCTCGGAACAAAGTTCACCCAGTTCATTCTTGTTTAGCCCCTTAACATCACTGGGGCCGTTTATTTTGTTCAGTATCTTAGACACAGCGATCTCCCACTTCAGATTATAACAAATTTTACTCTTAGGCATGATCCGGCCATTAAGGTTGTTGTTCTAAGCTCGGAACAGACGATTTAATATGTCTTTGAATCCCCCTTTCCTTTCTTTGACAGCAGCATAGTTTGTCTCGCCCAGCATCAAGTTGCATCCAGTTCTCCACGCCCCTCCACTCTGGTTGAGCATTTTAAATGCCAGATGAGGGAAGCGGACAAAAAATTTTGACAGCGTACGCGCTATTCTTAACTCGGACATTATTTTCTCATCTATAGCCTCTTGGTAATCCTGTAACTCGACCTTGCCCCTCAGTAGAGAGTTTTCAATCACTGGTGTGGCAAGCTGGGCACTCTGGATAGCGTTATAAATTCCCTCACCCGTTAAGGGGTCAGCAAGACCAGCCGCATCTCCTAGGAGCAATGCTTTATCTTGCCCAACAACTCTCCCTTTTGTATATGTTGGTATCAAGTGGCTACTGGACCTGGTGATATTATAACTACCAATACTTAGTGAGTTCAGAAACTTCTGATTGTGGTGGTTCAAATATCTTGCCTTGGAGGCCAGACATCCGACTCCAACAGAGAGATGGTTACGCTTTGGGAACACCCAGGCATAACCCCCAGGAATGTACCCCAGTTCTATCTGGACACGTGATTTCCATTTTGCCAGCTCTTCCTCGGGTACAACGACTTCCGACTCTATTCCTGCGACATATTCGATGCGCCTTTCCATACCTAACTCCATTGCCACTACACTGTAAGCTCCGTCAGCCCCGACCACAAGTCGGGAGCGAAAAGTGTTGTTAATAGTGGAAATCTCAACCCAATCAGTGCTCACCTGTACTTGTGTTACCTTCTGACCATCCATAAGTGCAGCGCCCACTTGTTGTGCCCTCTGCACCAAAAAGTAGTCAAATACATCACGCATCACAGTATATATCAGTGGCTGATTGTGTTGTCCCAGATAAGGGCTGCCCAGATTGAAAGTAAAGCTAACCTCATAGATTATGTCTTCTGCCACCTCGGAGATGTCGAAATCCAGAAGTCTCGCTGCCTTGCTGGTGACTCCGCCAGCACAACATTTATAGCGCGGCAGTTTCTCCTTCTCTAAAATTAATACTCCGATCCCACTTTTAGCTAGCTCGTAAGCCAGTGTTGCCCCAGCCGGACCAGCACCGACAACGATTACATCGTGGCTTTGTTTCACCAGCAAGCACCCTAACAAGCGAAGCAATACAAACTTACCTTCAATTATACCACCCCGAATGAACATCCAGCTTCTTCATAGTCTGGCTTTACTTCATTCTGAAGTTTTAACCAGACCAAATCATAATAGTTTTTGGGTCAGACTTTTATGATTTAACAGATCTTCTTTGATTAGATTTTAGACGGTTTAACCCCTTGACAACCCTCTTAAAAAGTGGTATTTTTAATAATGCATCGCGTGCGATTTATGAAAATACGAACGTGGCTATAACTCAGTGAGAAATTGGTGTAGCCAGTATATTGAATACAGGGAAGAGTAATTAACTAGCTTTATCCTCACTTACCTCCTTTTTTACATAAGCGGCGGGAGCGATTCAAGCTCCCGCCGTCACTTATCTAGGTGTTCCTGGTACACAGCTTACATGCTTTCATCAGCACCCATTTTGTAGTTCTCTGCCTCGACTAGAGACAACGACAATACTTTAAAAAAGTCAATACCTTGAACGGCTATTATTTATCAAGAGTGTATTCACTGATTAAATTCCATTTAGCATTTTTCGAATGAATCATGATGAAGACAGTATGGGGCTGCACGGATAGCAGGAAGCCGGTATTGAACCATGTTGATTGGATGTAAATGATGAAAGATGTTATATTAGTAGACTTTAAAAATGAGCAAAGTTCCCATGAAATAATCAAGAAAGGTGAAGTATGACGGTAAATATCAACCCCACAGATATCACTGTGAAATCGTGGCTCCTGGCGCGCCAGACTGGTGACCTACTTAGAAACTGTATGGACCAGCTATTTAGGGAATACAGTATTACTACTGAGCAGTATGAAGTGCTTGTGAGTACAAAGTACCTCAGTAATCGTGTTAAAATCACTGACATAGCCCGTTGGTTAAGACGTAGCACAAATAGCGTCAGTATGATAATCGACCGCATGGTCAAAGCTGGTCTAGTTAAAAGGATAAGAGACAGAAGTGACCGCAGGATAGTATATGTAGTCATAACCAGCAAGGCAGAGAATATCCTTGAACTGGCGAGTCCAGTATGCTGGGAGACTATCAAGGAAATCCTGTCGCCATTATCATATGAGGACAGGCGTACCTTTGTCCGTTTATTTGAGATGGTGCACTACAAAGCACTGGAATATCTCAATCCTGGAGAGGATATAGAAAAAATATTTAAAGATAGGGCGGAGAGTCATGCCAGATTAATGAAACAAGTGCCCCCGTATGCTCAGATTACCGTTCATGAAACCAAACCTCAGGGTGGGAAAAAGAGAAAGACCATACGGTGAGGGAAATTAGCGGCACTGATGCTAGCTGGCGTAGAAAAGCTGCCCTAAGCTCCGCAATAATCACGGTAGAACACAATGTGCTCCGCGTTTTAGCTCACAGCTAAAACACCTTAGAAACCGCTGTAATTAATGTGCTGTACCCCGGTACTAGGTAAGATAGGTGTCGAATCGACAAATAAGTATGGATGAACGATATGTTATATAATCTAGTAGAATTCTAAAAAGGTGGCGGGGAATTGTCAGGCCAATTTTATGATGTCATCGTAGTGGGAGCGGGACCAGCTGGAAGCTACATAGCTTATGAACTAGCTTCACTAGGCTACGATGTCGCTGTTTTTGAAGAAAAAAGTGCGTCGGGACTTAATGTCTGTTGCACAGGAATAATCAGCACCGAATGTATCCAGTCTTTGGGGCTCGGCACAGATGTAATATTAACCGAGGTGAACTCAGCCAAGTTTTTCTCCCCTTCAGGAAGATGCCTAAGATTACAAGCTGAAAAGGTTCAAGCTTATGTTGTTAATCGGCTTTTACTCGACAAAGCGCTAGCCTCTAAAGCTCAATCCCAGGGGGCACAATATTTCTTCTCTTCCCCAGTCATTGACATTATTCCTGGGAAGGATAGCATACAGGTTGAAGCTTTGTGTTCAGCAGCTAAGGAGATATTCATTGCTAGAGCTGTGATCCTGGCTAACGGATTCAGGCCCAAGCTGCCCCGGAAGCTAGGTCTGGGCAAAATTAGGAACTTCCTCATTGGTGCTCAGACCGAAATTGAAGCGAGAAATATGGATGGACCTGAAATATACTTTGGTCAAGAAATAACACCAGGTTCGTTTGCCTGGCTTGTGCCCATTTCAACAAATAAAGCATACGTTGGCCTTTTAGCTACATCCAGGGCCAAGCTATATCTGCAAAAATTCCTCAACAATCTCTTTTACCAAGGTAGAATAACAAGCCGGGATGTGGAAATCAGGCAAAAGGCTATCCCCATAGGGACTTTAGCTCGCAGCTATGGAGACAGAGTACTGGCTATTGGGGATGCTGCCGGACAGGTAAAGCCAACTACCGGTGGAGGAATATACTTCGGACATCTTGGTGCCCGGATAGCTGCCGGGGTGCTTGATGAGGCTCTCAGCAGTGACAATTTAACCGCTGGACAGCTTTCGCGCTACCAAAAGCAATGGAAGGCAAAAATGGGCAGGGAACTCTCCCTTGGCTACTGGGCTAGACAGGCTTATGCCAAACTAAGCGACGGCCAAATCGAGGGAATATTCAATGCGTTGGATTCTAGCGGCATGGCTGAATCTTTGCTCAACTCAGGCGATCTTTCTTTCGATTGGCACAGCAGTTTGATTCTGGCTGGCTTGAAACGTATCTCCGCCTATCCTTTGCTAAAAACCAAGCATCTCCTCTTTCGTGGGGCTAGTTCATGACTCAAACGAATTATCTTCCCCAGCACGTAGCCATTATCATGGATGGCAATGGCCGGTGGGCAAAGAAACGCGGCTTACCCAGGCTTGCCGGACACAATGCTGGCGGTAAGAATATTCGCCCTGTGGTGAAGTTTTTTGCTAATTGTGGAATACGATACCTGACCCTTTATATGTTCTCCACTGAGAACTGGAACCGGCCGAGGATAGAGGTTGCTGGCTTACTCAGTCTTCTAGCCAGGAAAATTGACCAGGAAACTCAGGCTTTTCATCAAGAAAATATCCGGTTGGTACATCTTGGCAGGCTGGACCGGCTGTCTCAGAAACTAAGGGAAAAGGTGCAAGCAGCAGTTGAACTCACTAAAAACAATACAGGGCTTACGCTTTGCCTCGCTTTTGATTATGGTGGACGTGATGAAATTGTCCAGGCAGCCAGACGTATCTCCGGCGCTGGTATTTACGGTAAAAATATAGATGAGTCTGTGCTTGCCCGGTATCTATATAGCGCTGATATCCCTTACCCTGATCTGGTCATACGCACTGGCGGTGAGAGCCGCCTGAGCAACTTTCTCCTCTGGCAGGCTGCCTATAGTGAACTTTACTTCACTCCAGTGTTATGGCCTGATTTTGGTCTTAAAGACAGCGCCGTTTTGGCAAAATATGAGGCGTTTAACAATTACCCAGTGACAAAGGGACAAAACGGCCCACAATAACGATTTTGGTTTTCTAGGCGACCTCGATTTCCGCCTACATTATGCCGATAAGAATCCGCCGTCCACAGGTATCAACGCTCCGTGAACATAGCTAGATAGATCACTGGCCAGGACCACGGCAATACGGGCCACTTCGTCTGGCTGCCCGCCCCTTTTGAGGGGTAGCCTGGTACTAAATAATACACCAGTTCTAAGCAGGCTCAGCCTGAGCTGGGTTATTTCCTTGGCCACGGCCTTTGTTCCTGGAGTTATTATTCCGCCAGGTATGATGGCGTTTATTCGGAAACCATTTTTACCATATTCCTTAGCTAGAGACCTGGTCAGAGCGATGACTCCAGCCTTGCTTATGCTATAAGGTGCCATGCCTTCTACGAAAGGTATGATTGCCTCGATGGAGCCAATATTGATGATGACTCCGCCTTTCTTCAGTCGCCTCTTTATCATATGCTGACACATTAAGAGGGCTGATTTTAAATTAATGTCCATCACCTTGCTTAAAAAAGCGTCGTCTACTTCTAAGAAATTCTTAAAAGGATATATTCCAGCATTGTTTACCAGTATGTCAGGCTCTTTACCTTTCAACTCCTCCCATAGGGCAGCTATCTCCTCTTTCGAGGAAAGGTTAACTTTGTGAATGTTGATTTTCACTTTGAACTTTGAAAATTCCCCGGCTACACTCTTTAGCCCCCGTTCATTTATATCTACAAGTTCTAAATCCGCACCTGCTTCGGCAAATCTGTAGGCCATTGCCTTACCAATACCAAGTGCGGAACCGGTTATCAAGGTTTTTTTCCCTTTCAGGGATATAAGTTCAGATAGAGGCTTTAAAACTTTCATGCAATACTGCAGATTATTTGAGTATTCGTCATGTCACTGCTTTACTATTATACCACGGTGTATTGATACTTGATTCTTCACGCTATAAAAAGTTCAGGCTTTCTCAGATTGGTTTTTCGCGAAGAAATTACAAAGCTAAGAGCGGTGGCCTTGGGTAAGGCTTTCCTTTTGTCTTGAATGGTGGAGCTGAGGGGATTCGAACCCCTGACCTCCTGCTTGCAAAGCAGGCGCTCTCCCGACTAAGCTACAGCCCCAACGTCACTTATTGTAGCAGATGCTGTGTGGTAGCAAAAGCTTTATCCTTTTTAGTTTATGGCATAGCTGTTATACTAAAAAGAGGGTACATAGATGTCAGATATAACCTTCTTAGCAGCTTTAACCGCAGGGATTTTGTCATTTTTATCACCTTGTGTTTTACCACTGGTCCCGGTATATATCGCCAACATAGCTGGTGCCTCAGTTCTTACTCCAGACCTTGCTGATCGAAGGCATATTTTCCTCCATACCATCAGCTTCATAGTTGGTTTCTCTCTGGTTTTTACCGCTTTAGGAGCCTCTGTTGGCTTATTGGGAGCCGCGGTGCCACGGGAAGTGTTAGAAAAAGTGGCTGGTGCCCTGTTAATCGCTTTCGGAATATTCCTGGTGGCTGCCATGAAGATACCATCGCTCAATTATGAGAAACGCCTTGACTTTGGCAGTGCCAAGGGTACAGGCTATTTGAGATCTCTGTTAATAGGGGTAATATTCTCCCTGGGCTGGATTCCCTGTGTTGGTCCAATTCTGGGAGGCATACTAGCCCTGGCCGCGAAGTCACAGACAGCGTGGCAGGGAGTTTATCTTTTACTTGGTTATTGTTTAGGGCTGGGGCTACCTTTCATCGCCGTGGGTCTAGCATTAGGGGCAGCATCTCGATACCTCAGGTGGCTCAGTCGCCATGGTTTCGTCACATCCATAGTAGCTGCGGTACTGCTTATCAGCATGGGAATTCTGATGTTGACCGGGTACCTGGAGTATCTAATGGGGCTCATATCGGGAGGTTACCAGTATGGCCAGTAGAATGTTAAAAAAGACTTGGGTAATACTGGCAATCGTGATTATCGCAGTTGGTACCATAGTTGGAATAGCTCTGAGTCGTAATTCCTCCAGTCCGTCAGACATCACATTGCCTATTATTACATGGAATGAAACAACCCTATCCACGCTAGAAGGGACTCCGGTGGTGCTTAATTTTTGGTCCATAGGTTGTCCCGCTTGCAGGCAACAACTGCCCTACTTGGAGGATGTAGCCGAACAAAGCGGAGGACAGATAAAAGTCATAGCTATTAATATGGCTGATAATGCTGCAAATATACAAAAGTTCTTCGGCGAATATGAACCAACCATGATAATAGCATTGGATGATAATGGAAAGGGTTTCGTGAATTATTGCCGGGATTACGAGAACCCGGGGTATATTCCATTTACATTATTTGTAGATAGCGAAGGTTTAGTTCAGTACGTGAAGATTGGCGCGTTCACCAGTGAGGCTGCGTTGTGGAATACTCTGAACGACGTTTTTGGAATTACTATTCCTTAAACTTCTTAAGGACAAGGGTGGCATTAACTCCGCCAAAGCCAAGGGAGTTGGAAAGAGCTATATTTACCTGCGCCTTTCTGGCGATATTGGGGACATAATCTAAGTCACATTCAGGATCCGGGGTATCATAATTTATAAGTCACATTCAGGATCCGGGGTATCATAATTTATGGTAGGCGGTATAATACCATCCCTGATGGTAAGAATAGTGAAAATAGCTTCTACTGCACCTGCTGCCCCCAATAGATGACCGAACATAGATTTATTGGAGCTTATGGGCACCTTTTTGCTTTGTTCTCCCAAGGCTGCTTTTATAGCCTTAGTCTCAGATACATCATTGAGAACGGTAGACGTTCCGTGAGCGTTAATGTAGTCAACATCGCTAGGCGAGATAGCGGCGTCAC
>SMTZ1_10002291_pt1 | contig 19342 bp, 19 predicted proteins | sample DeeMarSWOR136_30_FD_25667 | JGI IMG/M metagenome (IMG submission 25667)
AAACAGTTATTCGACAGGCACTCCGTGAAAAAGTAAAACCAATTCTGTTTATCAACAAGGTTGACCGGTTAATTAACGAACTACGTGTAACACCTGATGAGATGCAGCAGCGTTTTATCAAAATAATATCTAAATTCAATGAACTGTTGAACAGGACAGTCCCAGATGAATTCAAAGGCAAATGGAATGTTAAAGTAGAGGATGGTAGTGTAGCTTTTGGATCAGCCTATTATAACTGGGCTATTTCAGCCCCATACATGCAAAAATCAGGATTGAGCTTCAAAGATATTTACGATTTTTGTAATCAAGACAACCAGAAAGAACTCGCAAAAAAAACACCCATCCACGAAGTCTTACTGGATATGGTTGTTGATCATCTTCCGCCTCCAAATGTTGCCCAGAAATATAGGATACCGCACATATGGAGAGGGGATCAAAATAGTGAACTTGGAAAAAGCATGATTGAAACTAAAGAGGATGCGCCTTTAGCATTGATGATCACGAAAATCATTATGGATCCACACGCTGGAGAAGTAGCTGTAGGACGGGTATATAGTGGAAAAATTGAACGAGGACAAGAGGTTTATGTTGCAGGGATGCCTAAGATCAACCGTGTACAGCAGGTGAATCTAATGGTTGGAGCAGATAGGATCCCTGTTGAGTATGTAAGTGCTGGTAATATTGTTGCTGCTACTGGTATAAGAGACGCAATTGCGGGTAGTACTGTTACTGCCGACCCTGATGTTGAACCGTTTGAACGAATTGTACATATCTCTGAACCAGTGGTAACTGTTGCTGTTGAAGCAAAAAATACGAAGGATCTACCTAAATTAATAGAGGTACTTCGAACGGTTTCAAAAGCAGACCCCAGCATACAGGTTGATATCAACCAGGAGACAGGTGAAAACCTGATGTCTGGTATGGGAGAACTTCATCTTGAAATTACAGAGTATAGAATTATAAACGAATATGGTGTAGAAATCATAACCTCAGAACCAATTGTTGTTTATAGAGAATCTGTTGGAAAGAAAAGCCCGCAGAAATTTGAAGGAAAATCACCAAATAAACACAATCGTTTTTACATAGAAGTTGAACCATTACCAGAGAACATCAGAAAAGCCCTATACAACAACGAAATACCGCAAAATGTTAAGAAATTTAAAAACGAGGTAGCAAAAAAACTTCAAGATTTAGGAATGACAAAAGAAGTAGCAAAAGGAGTTTTTGCTATACAAGGATTAAACATGGCTACTGATGTTACCAAAGGTATTCAGCATCTTTTTGAAACAAGAGAACTCATCAAAGAAGCATTTGATGAGGTAATGAAAAGTGGGCCAATTGCGAATGAGCCATGTCAAGGGGTCCTAGTTAGACTTGTAGATGCAAAGCTTCATGAGGATGCTATTCACAGAGGACCAGCACAGGTTATACCCGCAGTAAGAAACGCTATATATGGTTCAATAACAATCTCTGATCCGATAATACTTGAACCAATGCAGAAGGTGTTCATGAGTACTCCACAAGAGATCATGGGAGATGCTTCACGGGAGTTGAATCAGCGAAGAGCAGTAGTTCGAGATATGATTACTGAGAAAGATATGGTAAACATTGATGCAAAGGCACCTGTTGCAGAAATGTTTGGGTTTGCATCATCAATACGATCAGCTACTGGTGGAAGGGTTCTTTGGAACACAGAAAATCTAGGTTTTGAACCATTGCCAAAACAACTGCAATCTGAAATAATAAGACAGATAAGAGAAAGAAAAGGTCTAAAACCTGAACCAAATCCAGCTAGTTACTATATGGATTAAAATATTATCTTTGAATCGGATATTTTATTTTACTTCGACAATATTTTATTTTTTCACAAAGTATATATAATATAGATTATAAATATATAAAGATAGATAAAAAATTGGAGAAGAGGTGGAAATATCATTATTGTTGATACGCCGTCGGTATCAATAATATATATGACTCCTCCATTTGGAAGAAGAGGACAGGCGGGGGAGGTGAACAAAAAAGGATGAATAAAAAAATAATCGCAATAGGAATTATAAGTATGTTTTTACTAGTTGGAACTATAACCACTTCAGCAAGTAATAATACTATTTCAATAGAAAAACCAGAAGAAGCTGTATCTCCAAAACCATTACTCGAACCAAGGTATACTAATATCGTTGGGTCTGGAAAAGGTATAGCATTCAAAATTGGCAACTTTTTTCTATGGGCTTATGATCCACCAGCCGATATACTGTTAGAGTATAATCGTTGGAATTATCCAGGTAAAATAACGTTAAACTGTTCATCAGTAATAATAATTGGTTTCTGGGGTGAGCTAATAAAACCTGGCGATGGTACATTTGAATTCACTGGAAGCGCATGGTCAATGTTTGCTGCAACTGCTGATCCTATTCCATGAAGAGACTGATGGTGATCATTGAGGATTCCAAAATCTGTAAATCGAAAAATCAAAAAATATTATAACAGAGGTAATGTTATACTTTTTAGAGATGCACCATGGATAGAGGAGTTATACCGATTAACAAAGAATATGAGCTTCAATTCAATTATTACGAAAAAGATCAAAAATTCAAATATTTCAACAGAAAATTTGAAATCATACTTGTAGAAAAGAAAACACTGAGACGTAACTATATTATGCATATGGACAACGCAGATCCTCGCCAAATGATGCCTCGTTTGTACAAAGCATCAACTGGTAGAAAAAAACATGATTTTGGAGTAACAACACTTAACTGGAATGATATTAAGACTAAATTCACTGATTATATAGTTGCAGAACTTGGAGAAAGACAGAGAAATAATGTAAAAAAAGCAATAGGAAAACTATCATCTCCAAAGCTTTAGTACTCCGTTATCTTGTATTTTCCATGAACAGGTTCATAGATTTGTCCATTACGTTTAAGCCTGTCAAGTGCCTCTTCTACCTTACTAGATTCAAGACCCTCAATCTCAGACTCTCGTATTATATCTGCTCGCAGTGCATTCCCATCTTTTGCTTCATTGCTCAGCCTTTGGATAATATCCATAATTGTACGCATTCTATCATGCTGAGTATGACTAATACCTGTTGCAATAATGTCAATGTCAAATTTACCAGTCTCACGATCCATCCCAACTCTTCTCAAATATTGATCGATAATGAAAATTGCTCTTTTTGCATCATCAACGGTTACATCCTGACTGAGCCTCATTCTAGCACTTGCCTCAGCCAATCTTACAAATGCCTCAAGCTGCCTTGGTGTGAATGTAACGGATTCCTCAGACGCGCTTCTAAAATCTACATAGTAGCCTTTCAATATTTCAAGTGCCTCATCAGTCATAACAGGAAAGATATTCCTCCTCGCATACGCCACATACTTCCGGAGAAATTCAGGATCAAAAGTTGGCATAACAATCTTCATTAAACTCTCCTGTTCTTTTTTAGTATGTTTAGATTTTTTTAATCTTGAAATTTGTTCAGTTACCTCCCCTGCTTTGTGAGTGAGTAAAATATGTGTTGCAAGATCAGTATCTGTTTGACGATCAGGTTTATCGATAATAGAAAAAATTAGATCAAAACGAGAGAGAAGAGCAGGAGGCATATTTATCTGTTCATGTATAGGGAGAAATTCATCAAACCTCCCAAGTTTTGGATTAGCAGCTGCGAGAATGGCACATCTTGATTTCAACGTTGCATTGATCCCTGCTTTCGCAACTGAGATTTCTTGCTGTTCCATAGCTTGATGAATTGCACCTCTATCTGATTCCTCCATCTTATCGATTTCATCGATACAAGCCACACCCATATCAGCGAGAACAAGAGCCCCAGCTTCAAGTGTCCACTGTCCCTCAGCAAATTCATCTCGAACTGCAGCGGCAGTGAGACCAGCGGCAGTTGAAGCTTTACCAGAAGCATAAACACTTCTAGGAGCAAGCTTTGACATATACGTAAGCATCTGAGATTTTGCAGTACCAGGATCACCAACAAGCAAGGTATGTATATCCCCTCTGATACGAGTACCATCAGGCATATACTTTGCTAAACCTCCAAACAACTGTAAAATCATAGCCTCTTTTTCGACATTTAATCCATAGATAGTAGGTGAAATACTTGCTCTCATTTTGTCAAAAAGCTCAGGGTCTTTACTAACCTTCAAAATCTCCTTTTCATCTTCAGGAGTAACTTCTACCTCTTCAAAAGCCAGTTCCTGACTTTCAATACTAACTGCATCCATTGTTTTATCGAAAGCTGTAAGACGAAAAGTTCCTCGCCTTCTCTGCGTTGAGTGTAGAATACCATTTATAATAACTCTATCACCAGGTGCTATCTCACCAACAAGATCATCCTCGAGATAAGCACCAATTCTCTCAGGTTGAGCACCACCACGAAGACCCTCTGGGCTTTCCTGGATTTCAATTTTTTGAGAATCAATAAAAGAAGAAAGACTAGACAATAGTTTAAATGAAGAAACCCTTCCACAACCACCCTGATCCTCAAAACACTCAGAAGGCTCCTTTAAAATATCTTCATCCTGTTCAACTTTAACAACAGCACCACATTTTTGACATTGAAAAGCACCAACCTGAAGCTTAGGTCGAACCTCAGTTCTCTTCTTAACAAGACCTTCCACCGCAGCTAATTTTCCAAGATGACTAGCACGTATTTTTCTGATAACTATTTTATTTGTGTCAGGAAGATTTGCAACTCTGAAATGAAGAGTTAATTTATTTTCAGAGGCAACATCAATATTTTTCAGTGCTTCCTCAGCATTATACAATGCTTTATATGGTTGATTTAAAAGCATTTCAGCGAGTTTTGAATCTGCCTTATCTATATCCCAGTAATCAACATACAAACTACGTTTTTCAGGATACTCAAGAGCAACAGTTTCAATATCTGATTTACAATATTCTTCAAAAAACTTCTGCCATTGCGATACTAAACTCTCATCCTTTAACAGTCGTACCAAACTTCATTCCCCCACAAAAGGTAAAAGAATGATAACAGGCGTTGTCTTATAAATATTTTTAGAGGGTCACTTAAACTATAAATTTTTAGCGGGTGTAGAAGGACCGCGAGTGGGTGCACGTTTCATCTATTGACTACCCATCTGCATTCTTGACCCCGTTAACCCTTTGAGCATCAGCAGTTTGCGGTAAGGCTGCTCACTTCCGTGCCTCACCCGGTTCCCGCAGCTAAGATAAACACATGACCTTCCAGTCATATGCATTACCACCTCTGATCCCACAGGACAAGGTTTCATCGTCAACAAATGGATCAATAAATGCTCGTTGCATCGCCTCTTGGTTTCGACCCCGGCATAAAGGCGATTTCCGGTTACAGGGAACGCCTGCCTCCCCAGTCTATTCCACACCTATCGCCAATTTGTTTTTACAGTGATCTCCGCATGATTGTGAATAGATTTCTGAATAACTGGATGAAAATCAGAGCTAATGCAACTACTATAAAGGCTATGTCACGCGTTACAAAGAGCCATGTGTCTCCACCTTCTCTAGCATAAAGGAGAGAATCTTTTACTAGCAAATAAAGAAATATGAATACTATTAAGAATAAAATTATATTAATGTAAAGTGACCATTTATACCATGTTTTTTTACTCATTTGACGAATCATTTCTTCTACCATTACAACATCTCCTTACTAACAACAGCAAATGTTGAATAGATATATGAAGGTTATGTTTTAAATATTTACAGAAAATCTGTTAATTTAGTAGTTTTAACCTTATCACTCATAAATAAAGAGTCTATAGACTTCTCCACTAGTTTTATCCGTTGCCGTGCATAAGGTGAAATATTGTATCTTTGTGCTATCTCCTTTGATATCTCCAGGTATTTTTTAACAGATTTTTCATGAACTGTGAGGGTGAGTTTTCCACCACACTTTGTACATACTCCTTGAAGAGGGGGTCTTCGATATATAATATTGCAAGTAGGGCAACGAACTGATTGTTTACTAAACGCTCTCATGTTACCAAGTATATCTGGTAAAAAGTGCCTTTCAATAACCTTGTACGCGACATCAGCTTCATCCACAGCTCTAATCTTTGCAGCGAGATTAAGCTGTGCATTCATCTTATCCATCATGGTCTTTAAAGTCTTATAATTAGATGTTTTTGGACCCGCAGAAATATCAACTGTATCATGGGTGAAGCCAAACTTTTCATACTGTAATTCACTTCCAAGCCTTGAGGATACCAAGCCCATAACAGACTCTAATTCCTTTGAGTGTTCATGGCGAAGAGTAGACTCATAAAAATCAAGAGGATACTGTGAAAGAGTATCGACATTATGTGCTTCTTTATCAACCTCTAATGGATCGATACGAGTGGTAAGAATAAGTGGTAAATCCATCTTACCTCCACGTTTTTCTGGGATATATGAATGCGAAAAATTAATTAGTGCATCCAGGAGAAGCATGAGCCCGTCTTCATCGCCATCACAGTTGGCTGATAGTACAAAATCATTAATCGGAAAATTATGAAAGTCCTCTACTTCAATGTCATAAAGAAATTCAGAATTTGATTTTATAGAAGTAATCTCTTTTACACTGTCGAGGATATAATCACCAAATACTTTCAATCTTGGAGCTCTTTCCTTTGAAACAACAGATTCAAGCTGTGATTGTTTCCTTGTTAAAGAAAAGCCAATGTTTTCACAAAATTTTCTCGCATATGAAGAACGAATAGAGATATAATACAAGTCAAAAATGGGAGATTGATTCTTTTTATCGTAAAATTTTTTTGCAATGCCTCCTGCTTTTTTGCTTTCCTCTTTCAATCTATAAAAAGTACCAAAACGGAGTAACTGCAGACCAATATCCATTAATAAATCTTTATTAACAGAAGAACAAGTCACATGCAACCTATTCTTTTCTACAGATCCGTCGCCTGAAAAATATGACCTTAAAAGTTCTCTGATCTTATGTTTAGGCAATGCATAAAATCTTGATGGAATTCTTTTGGTCTTAGCGTTATTTCCTATTTGTAATATCTCTATAAAGAATTCATGTATTAATCTATTAGAAATACCTATGCCGCGATTGCTCTTATAAGGATTAATACCAAAAACATCTTTGATGCATTGAATTAAATCATTACGAATTTCTTTTTCAGTACAAGCAAAATTTACTTGATAACAACTTTTTTTGGTATACCTGGCATAACCCTCAGAGATGTAATATCCAAGAATGCGCATTAATGATTCATCTACGTTAATTATTCTTGGTATTGTTGTATGATTTCTTTTAACACTTAGTTTGCAATCCTTTGGGATTACATTTAGATTTTTCCCACATAATTCAAGCAACTTTAAGATAGTTGGAATGGGGATACTATCTCTGTATATGTAATTTGAAAATGTTTTTTTATTAACATTTAATTTTTTTGAAGTTTGTTTTAATCCACCAAGTTTTTCAACACATTTCCTAACCAATTCCTCAATACCTCTAACTACAACGTCCGCACATTTGCCATTTATTTGTGAAAATTCTAATAATAGATCGATTTCTTCAACATCATTATCATATAAATTTATTTTATGAGGAACTAAAAATTTGTCATCTTTATGTAGCTGCAACATTTTTTTGTATACGATATCCCCATTAGAAAGTACTAAAGCTCTATGAGACGGAGATGAAATAAAATCTCTACCGGATTTCAATCTAACTTTGAGTAGATGTTTTGGTGCTTTTACTTTAATAGCTGATTTAATATTCTTAACTTCAGTTCTTCCATTTTTATAATTCAAAGCGAAAGTGCCAATACCTTCGACATTCTTTAGCCTTGTACCAAAATCATCAACAATTCTTTCTTTGGAATTTATTTTGGAATAAAAATCTTCTAAGCTTGTGATAATAGGTTTTTCAGAGTTAAATGTTAGAATATTTGTATCAGGTGATAGACAGTTTCTTCTCTTTGCTGCATGATAAAACGGATGTGCATAACATACATGAGTATCAGTAAAACCAACTATTCTTGAAAGAGAACCAGCAGAAGTATGAGGAGCCAAACCAACAGTAAGATGTCCTGTTAGATCATCTAATTTTTTAATATTATAGAAACGTTCTAATCCATAGAATTTAACAAGAAGATCATCAACAAATTTTGAAACTTGTGTAAAATATTCTGCACAGGCTTTGGAAATTATTACATCCTGTACTTTTAACTCACAGATTTGATCCTTATTTTCTAAGTCATTTCCAAGATAATCCTTTCTATATCCTAATTGCTTTAATCTATCAATAGAAACACCAATTTCACTTGGTTTAAAATGTGTAAGAGGAGCATCGGTCATATCAAACCTTGTTGTTCCATCCTTAAATACATGAACACTATGCTTAGCTCGCAATATTCCTTTTTCAAGTGGTTCAGGTGTTTTATTTTTTGAAATAGTTCCAATGACTCCTTTTATTGTCTCAGGTAATGTTCTCTCTTTGATATTTTTCTGAGCAAGCTTAAGTTCTTCTGCAAGATTTATCTCTTGAAGCTCTATTCGTCCATTACCCGCTTCTGTATGTGCACCACATGTACAGAAAAGTCTATGGGTTTTCTTTTTACATTTGGGACATAATCTTGCTCCTGCCTCGACTTCTATTTTTCCAAGGTCTGCAGCATTTCTAATAAGACGTTGATTTCCACCATAATTTCCTATTGGAAACAAAACATGTGGTGGAGGTCTCATCTTTCTAGCTGCTGCTTTTTCTGGTCGGCCCATCCGAGTTCCAATACGAAACGGTGCACGTGGTCTAACTGTGATGCCTGAAAGTTTTGAAACTAAAGTTACTGTATTGTCTTTGCTTTTCAGATTTTTTATTCTATCGGTTTCAACAATTTTATCTTCTTTAATTTCTAAGCCACAACATCTAATGATGTGATTAGAATATCTATCCAAAATAAAGTTCCCATCTCTATATTTGTGAAGAGCTCCAAGTTCAATGAGAATTCTTTTGATTTCATCATCTTTTGGTAAGATGAGAGATGAATCTTTTCCGAGTTTCCCATGTTCTTTTATATATTTTGAAAGAAGAGCTAAATCCTCTACAGTTATATCATGCCAGAAAAGATTGTAATATGGATGTAATGGAACTTTATATTTAGTTGAAATTTCAATAGCATCTGCCCATGATGCTTCTTCAAGGTTTATCTCTCTACCAAAATCTTCGTTGATTTTTTTCTTGGTTTTTTCTTCTGATTCAAGAACTCCTGAGAATGAGTATTTTTTTGGCAGACAATCCAGTTTTTTCTGAAGATCTTGAATCCACCACTCGTACACATAACCAGAATCAGGAAGCAGAGCATTGTTTTCGATAAATTCCCCAAACGGAATGAGAATCTCGCCAAGATCAATTATTTGTTTAATGTCGATTTTCTTAATGTTTTTTACATCATTAACTTGAATTAAATCTCCATTTTGAAGTAGCACAATAGGACCTTCGATACTGGTGCACGGGGTACCTATTGTTCCCTTTCCAGGTCTCTCTGTTTTAAGTTGCGTCCCTACAGCAATAAAATTATCAAGTAAGTACATGGCAGCAGGGTTTATCGCAGTGGATGCCAAACCTGCTGTTCGAGCGCGCCCGTAGCGTAATCGAAAACCACCATTTCTAGAAGGATGGGAAAAAACAGGTCTACCAGCGATAACCTCGCCAATGTATTTTGTTGAAGGCAGAATCTCAGGGATTTTATCTTTTTTTTCGCCATTCTCATCTTTGTGTACAAAGATATCTAGAAAATCCCAACCTTTCAGTTTGAGTTTTTTAACGTGTTTTAAAATCTTAGGAGCTTTTAGACATAGACCTTCAGCTATGACAAGACAAGCGCCGCCTCTAAGTCGGTTTGTACCAACCCTTGGTAAATCTCTGTACCCTGTAACTTCCTCGTCTTCAGTTCCTTCACCATTTATACATATTGGACAGCCTCTGGTTATTTTATCTATCTCGTCGATTGATGGCGTGTATTGCAAATGTTGCGCTCTTTTGTAGAGAGGTATTTCTTCTTTGTATCGCTCTATTTCCCCTTCAGTTGGTTTATATTTTTCAATACCCATCTCTCTTCGGACAACATCTGCAATGAGAACACTCATTGCTTGTCCCGTTCCACCTGCGCTTCTTATGGGTCCGGAAAAATATAGATTTACATAATCTGTTCCATCTGAGTTTTTTCCAAGTCTAACCTCTGCAATTCCTTCCAGTGGTGCTACTAAAACTCCCTCTGTGAGAATTGCAAGACCTGTTCTAATTGATTGATCAAGTGCATCTTCAACCCTTTTAAATTTGTATTTTTTTTCATTAACAATTTCTTTTGCTATTTCTAATGAAACAAGTTCTCTGTCACCAATTTCTTTTGTCGCTGCCCGTATTTTTGGAGCTATGCCTTTCGGTCCAACTAGTTGTTCTACTCGGGAAGCAAGATCTAAAGCTTGTGGTATTTCAACTTTAAATTCTGGATCAAAACCTTTTTTCCTTGCCTCCTCGGCAATGGAATAACATATGTCAATGTCTTCCTGTAGTTTACTAAAATACTCGCGCATATCTGAGCTAACTGCGATATTTTTGGATAGATCCCCACCCATGATTGACCGCTCTAAAAAGCTAACAAGAATTCTAATGCAAAAAGTATGTTTAAAACTTTGTGTAAAACTTTTTTATAAAAGTCTAAGTTTTATAATATCTCCAAAAATGTTAATAACGATATCTTAATTTAGATATAAGTGATGGGATGAAAAAAATGCAAAAGAAAATCTTGTTATTTTTAATAATTCCAACGATTGTAACGTTAATTCTTGCAATTTTTCTAGAAACACTTGATTTTTATAGAAGATTCCCGCTTTACCTTTCAATTTTTGTACTAGTAGGGTGTTTTGTTGCAACGATAGCCAATGTATATAAATATTATAGGATTACTGAAACTGTTTCTTCAAAACGTAAAAAATCAGAATCCCAAATTGAGAACCATAAACCTTTTGAACCTCATTGAAAAACGAATTTATACTTTCTAAATAATCATATTATTTTTAGAACTTTTTACTAAAATCCATCATTGTTACATTTCCAGTTTTAAGATCAACAATTGGCAGCTTCCCAGAATCTGGAATAAAATTCAACATTTTTTGATAAGATGTTTGTGCCTGCCAGCTTGAAGCGTTCATGAGAGTTACACCACGGTAGTCACTAATTTGAGCGAGGTGTACATGACCTGTAACGAAGATATCTGGAATCTTATCTATTACCATATAGTCAAAATGTTCAGGTGCAAGAGGAGTATATCCTCCATAAGTTGGAGCAAGGTGATGCTTACGGAGCATAACCTTCATAGTTTCCACTGGCTCATTATATTTCAAATGTTGTATGTTTGTTGCATAATCAAGAAGGCTTTGACCATGATAGGCTAATACTTCTACACCATGAAGAGAAAAATAACAAGGATTACCAACAAACGTCATGTTCATACCAGAAAATAGATCCTGAATTTCTTTTTCAAAAGTAGGTTGCGGCTCAGCTGGTCTTACCGCATCATGATTCCCGGGTTGCATAATCATAGATATATGATCAGGAATGAGTCTGAGTTGTTCAGCTAGTGCTTCATACTGCCTGTATACATCAACAATCGAGAGTTCTTTATCCTGCTCTGGATAGATGCCTATGCCATCTACCACATCCCCAGGTATAACCATATATTTTATTTTACCAGCAACATCTCTCTGTCTGGAATTACCCATTTCACCATTGATCCAACGTAAGAACGCCTGCCATTCATTCTCCATGAATTGTTTACTACCAACATGTATATCAGATAAGAAAGCGACAAATACTGGGACATCTGCTTTGTGTCTCTCATTTTGAATACTAATATCTGGATAAACCACACTTCGAATTATTATCAGATCGCCATTTTTACTTAGTTGCCCTCGTATTCCCACTATTTCATCAAGTACAACTTCGTTTGCCATTTGCAAAGTTTCACGATTGTTTTTCAAAGCAATACATGTTGCAATATCTGTTTCATCCTCAAGCTCTATAAGCCTATGACCATTTGTAGTGGTTCTAACATCTTTAACTATTCCAACAATTTGTATATCTTTTACACCACTCTTTTTCACTCTGTTAATTGGAATAGCGTTAGCTAGCTCTCGTCTTTGATTTCTTAATATTTTTCGTAACGAGCTGTACCTATCATTAAAAAGTTTTGTAAAATCGTCTGTAGTTCCTTCGCAGATACTATTTCCTGTTACGTCTTTAATTATGTTGATCTCAGGATCATACTCTTTGGCTTTTGGTTTCCATCCTTTCACTTTTTTGATATCTATTACTTCGGGAATTTCCTCTTCCTGTGGCACTTCTTCTGGCAGTTTTATTTGATCTTCCTTGTCAGGATCATCATATTCTAATTCAATTTCTTCAGAGGTGCTATATTGTATCTCACCGCCATATATTTCAGAAAGCACCTTAGTTTGTAGTTCCTTTATTTCTTGAGGATTCACTGGTGGCTTTGATGTCTCCTCAACTTTTGTTAATTGCTCAACATCCTTGATATGATCAACGGTTAAAACTAATGGGAATTCTTTCAAGTTTTTAGTTAAAAAAGATGTAAATTCTTTGGGATCATCCTTAGATAAAATGTAATCGAGGGTATCTGGTTGTACGAATGTACCGTGCTCTGAGAATGACTTAATTATTGAATCCATCTTCCCGATCCCATAAAAAAATTATTTCAAAAAAGTGTATGCAATTCTGGGTTTTTAGAATTACGGTCAGACAAATAATTAGGTTTCACAAAGGTTCGATAACAACTAATATATATATTTTTCTATAAAAAATTGCTTTTTTGGGGCTAAAAAATAGGATTATTTCAATAAGATCAAAGCGGCTTACAATTTTTGAAAAAAATACCCATATTTTTAGAAAGGGATATAAAAGAGGAAAAACTAACATTAAAATACAGATGAGTACCAACAGGGAAAAAACGACATGATAAGCATAAAAATCTACAAACAAGGAAATGACCTCCTCATCGGAGCATGTGATGAGAAATTACTAGGAAAAAAATTCGAAGATGGAAAATTTCAGATAGATGTATCTAAGGATTTTTATGGGGGAAAACGAATAAGTCCAGAAGTTCTAAAGAAATACTTACAAGACGCAACTATTGCTAATCTAGTAGGCAAAGAAACAATAAAATGTGCACTAGATTTAGGGTTAATAGATCCTGAATGTGTCATAAAAATAAAGGGTGTACCACACGCTCAAATGGTAAGAATGTTAACTTAAGTTATTGATTTTTTCAAACATTTTTTCGTAATGAGTGCCTTTCCAATAGATCTTATTACATTTTTTACAAAACCAAAATTTTTCATTGTTATTAAAAACTCTTTCAGGAATCTTTCCTTTGATATCTTCTTTTTTAATTTCATCAACTTCAGTATTGCACAAAATGCATCTGGAGAGAATTTTTGTTTTATCTATTTTAATATCACCTAAAACAGTGCTTATTTGCTCATTAATATCTGTTGTTTTAATCTCAATAGTTTTAAGATTTTCTCTTCGCGCGCTTTGTATTAAATTTTTATCTCTTGTAATAAGAATACGATTTTCTTTCTTCGTGATCTCTAATAATTTGGTATCATCCATTTCAGAATTTACAAAATAAGTGTCAAAACCATAAATGCGCAGCCATTTTGCAAGTGTGCCAAGCATTTGATCGCATAAAAATTTCATTTTATCAATCTGTAATGTAAAAGCATTCCAGAGCCAATAGTTTTTGTTTCTATTAAATTTAGATTAACGTTTTCGTTATCTATTCCCTTTCCACCAAAGAGAGTTGGTGTATCAGTTCCTCCTATAATCATAGGCCCAACATAAACATAAAAATCATCAACAAATCCGGATTTCAAAAAATTCCAAATAACTGTACCGCCGCCTTCAACCATCAGTTTGTTTATACCTTTGTTATACAAAATTTCCAAAAGTTTTTCTAAGTCAATTAAACCATTATCGTCAGTATCACACAGAAGTACTTTGACATTATCTCCAAATGTTTTACTACATTTTTCTCCTGTAATAATAAGAGTTTTTGCTGCATTATTTACAACAAGAGAATCAACTGGTGTTTTGCAATGAGAATCCAATACAATCCTTATTGGTTGTTTTGGTTTTTTTACATATTTTTCTTTAACAGTTAATTTTGGATTATCAGTTAAAATTGTATTAATTCCAACTAGAACTGCATCGCATTCATTTCTTAATTCATACATTCTTTTGATATCTCCGTCACAAGAGATTTTTATCTGTTTACCTGACGGAGAAGCAATCTTTCCATCTGCAGACATCGCACAATTAATTACCACATAAGGTCTTTTCATAAAAATTCACTTTGGATAAAGAGGACAATCTGTCTTGTTCTCAGGGCAAATTCCCTTGCTTTTGCATGCTGGTCCTGCCTTTTTAAAAATAGTTGGAGCTACTTTTTTTACTTCTTGTAACATCTTATTTGCAAGTGCTCGAATTTCCCACTGTGCATGGAGGCAACATCGTAGTTCAAAAAAATTCAGCAGCGACCTAGCATTCATCGTCACTAGAATATTTGTACAAGCTGCATTAGGAAGCACGAACCTGCTATCTTCTGCTGGAATGCCCAATTCAAGAAGTTTATTGTATTCCTTCCAAATGTTATTCATTGTTTCATCATAGGCTTTTTTCATTTTCTTGTTTTTCGCTATCTTCGGAGGAGTTACATAATTTGGTTCTTTAAAATCTACATACCGCTGACTCTGCTGAGCATAACTTGCGATACGATGTCTAACAAGTTGATGTGTCAGAGACCTGCTAACATCGCTTATTGCGAAAGTAAAACATGTATGCTCAATTACGCTTGTGTGTCCTAAATTCATGACATGTTCAAGTATGGCTTTTAACTCCTTAGTTGAAGATTTATCTAACTCTTCAGGCTTTGTTTTACTATGAGTAAGCTTTGCAGCCATAGCAGGTAGTTTCTCTGGATTAGGAGTAAAGCCTACAAGTTTAACATTCATCAATGACTCCCCGCTCACACCCCATATGATATTTGCTTTTATTATTTTTGAGGTGAAAGAATATCGGTAAAATGCGTTCTGTATAATATAGTGGTGTTAATTTTACGGTGTTTTTATAAGGAAATTAAGGATTTGAAAATGGGGGAGGAAAAATGAAAATCATAGAAACACTCAAGAAGTGGAACGGCACTGACCTAACAAAAGTAGTTTATCCGATAATAATTTTTCTAACAGGTTGGTATATTGTTGCTAATGTGTATCGGCTGCTCTTTGGCGAGTGGGTAGGCCAAGGAGGTATGGTCATTTATACAATAGTTTGGGCTCTGTTACCAATAGGTTTTGCATACCTTGCCTTAAAAGGTGTCAAACTTAAGTTCAGATGGTCTTTTTTATCTGTTATAGGTATTATTCTAATCGCAGCCTTCGCTTTATCTGTTTGTTTAGAAATAACATCTCAGTATTTTGATTTAGCTAATTTTTTCCTAACTGGACAATGGGACCATTTCTTTTTCCCGATAGCTTTTGGTTTGTTTTTCCTCTGCGACTTGCGTGGATTGCCAAGGCGCTTTTGGGCTATGCTGACACCTTTTGCATTATTTTGTCTGGTACCAAATTTTCTTGTGATAGCTAATGTCTTCTTTGATAAGGTTATAATAAGTGGATGTCCAGGATTCTTCAGATTTTTTGGTGTTGAAAGTTTGGCAGAATTTAATAAAGTACCCCAACAAATCTTTATACGTGGGATGGCTTTCTATCTTCGCGAGCAGCTAACTTTCTTCACAACACTTCCAATTGTTATACTTTATTATTTCATAAAGAGTATGCGAAAAAGAATGGAACTATAGATAAATATATTAATAAAAACAATAAACTTTTAAAAAGGGATAGAATTACCCTGAAACATATAATTTGAAATATTCAAGGGAGGAAAAGTATGTTAGCATTTATTGTAACAACTGTCCTTTGTTTTATAACATACCTATTGTTGACAACAGGCAGCGGATCTGATCTCTGGATTTGGAGCTATGAAGAAATCATTTTTGGAATAATTCTCTCAGCAATCATTGGAATTATTGCAAGGAAAATATTTGTGAAAAAAAGTTTCAGAATGGCAAATCCAGTTAGATGGTTCACATTTATCGCATATGTCATCGGACCATTTTTTGCTGGCATGGCAAAGGCGAATCTCGACGTTGCCTATCGAGTGATAACCGGTAAAATAAATCCAGGTATAGTAAAAATCTCACCTGATCTTAAAACAGACCTGGGGATAACTATGCTCGCTAATTCAATAACATTAACTCCTGGAACTTTAAGTGTTGACATTGATGAGGATAAAAACGATCTCTACATCCATTGGATAAATGTCAAAAAAGAAGCACTAGAAAAGAAGCCTGTTGATTGTAAATTTGTTTGTGGCAATTTTCCTAAATGGGTAAGGAGGGTCGCAGAATGATCGAGATTGAATCCACTTATCTAATCGTTTTAGGTGCACTTTTGCTTTCTATTATAATGTGTATGATACGAGTTGTAAAAGGTCCAACTGCACCTGACAGGGTTGTTGGACTTGATACAATTAATACGATTGTTATTGTTGGCATGGTAGTTTTTGGAATTGCCACAGGATCAGTAATCTACATTGATGTAGCTATTGTCTACGCGTTGTTGTCATATATTTCCACACTTTTTATTGCAAAATACTTAGAGGGGGGAGAGTTCTAAATGTTATCTGAGATTGTAGATATTATAGTGTATCTCTTCCTAGCAATCGGAGTTTTTTTTAATCTCTTAGCGGGTGTAGGATTATTGCGTTTCCCTGATGTTTATACAAGACTTCACGCAGGTACAAAATGTACTACTTTTGGTTCGATTTTCCTTTGTGGTTCGGTAATTATTTTAGGCTTGAAAATGTGGTATCAAGGTAGTACCGATGGTTCTGTATTAGCAATACACACAGCTGGAGCGTTAATTGCGATATTAATTACCAATCCAACTGGTGCCCATGCGATCGCACGTGCTGCACATCGAAGCGGGGTTAAACCAGTTAGGGCAGTTGTAGATGATCTAGAGGGCAAACCAGCGAGGAAAGCTGCAAGAAAGAAAAAGGAGGCGAAAAAGTAATGATAGAATCGTTAACAAATCTTGTTCATATAGTTGTTCCAATCTTAATCGTTGTTGCTTCTGCTTTTGCTGTTGTTTTTAAAGATCTTATTGCTGCTGCAATTGCCGTAGCAGCTATGAGCCTGCTGTTATCATTGGAGTTTTATATTTTACAGGCACCTGATGTTGCGATAGCAGAAGCAGGTGTAGGAGCCTGTCTTACAACTGCGATATTGATTATTGCAATTAGAGCTACAAAGCGGGAGGAGGAGGCCTAATGTCAGCAAGAAATGTTGTTGCAGTTATTTTCTTTGCAATTGTTGCTATATTTTTTATCTTCGCTGCTCTTATGGTGCATCAATTTGGAAATCCTGATCAATATATTGAACCTGAAATGGACCAATATATCATCGATAATACACGAGATGAAACTGGTGCTGACAATGGGGTTACTTCTGTAGTGTTTGACTATCGAGGTTTTGATACACTTGGTGAGGCAACTGTTTTGTTCACAGCTGTTGCTGGTGTTATATTAATATTCAGGAGGTTGAAGAAATGATGGGAATGTCAAGAATTGTGAAAACAATTACTAGTATCGCATTTCCTTTCGTAATGATATACGGGCTTTACATTATTGCACATGGACACCTAACTCCTGGCGGTGGTTTTCAGGGTGGTGCTATTGTTGCATCAGCATGTGCAATGATACTAGTTGCCTATGGATCAGTATGGACAATAGGTAAAGTAAAAGAGAAGCATCTCTCAGCCCTTGAAAGTCTCGGTGCAATTGGTTTTATTGGTCTTGCATTCTTTGGTCTTATTTTTGGTCTAAAAGTTTTTTTCTATAACTTCCTTGTAGGTCAAAATAAACTCCCTATTTTTAACGAAATCGGAAAGGGTCTATCCAATATTAACACCGCAGGTGTTCTTCCATTAATGAATTTTGCAGTGGGTCTCAAAGTGATTGCAGGTTTGTTTGTTATTGTTCTGGTCATGGCATATGCAACTAGGATAAAGGAGGGAAAATAAGATGATCTACAACATTCCTTTCATTGCAGTAGTTGCATTAATTCTAGTAGGACTATTTGCCGTAATATTTAAAAGAAATCTAATCAAAATAGTCATTGGGATAACTCTTATTGAAAGCGGCGTCAACCTGTTTTTAATAACTCTTGCTTATAGACAAGATAGTATAGCACCTATTTACCATGGTACGGGGAGTAGACTGATGTCTCTACCTGTTCCTCATGCATTGACTCTTACGAGTATTGTCATTGGTGTTGCTGTTCTTGCACTTATGTTATCACTTGTTGTTCATATCTACAGAAATTATGGAACATTAGATGCTAGAAAGATAGGGAGGGAAGAAGAATGAATATAATAGAGAATTTATTATTTCACTCTCCAGCATTAATTGTTGCCATCCCACTTTTAGGTGCTTTTCTAACACCACTTGTTAGCAGAATAAATGATAAAGCAAGAAATGTCTTTGTAATATTTATCGTTGCTTTAACGAGTTTTTTTGTGTTTTTACTATCTTATAATATTTTGACAAATGGATCCTTATCAACAAATTCAATGTTTTGGCGTGAGGGTGGCATTCAATTCTATGTTTTTGGCGGAGGACCTGCTACAGTTGGAACTGGTGAATCATCATTTGCCATAAGAATTCTATTTGAAGTAGATGGACTGAATGCATTTATGGCTATTATTGCTACAATATTAGCTATTGCCGGTGTAATTTACTCATGGTCATTTATGAAGGAAAACACAGGTCTTGACAAGTATTACACACTCATACTACTCATGATAGCAGGTATGTTTGGTATGATGCTCACTGGAGATATGTTTAACTTCTTTGTATTCCTTGAAATAACCTCTATTTCATCTTGTGCACTAATTGCCTTCTGGACAAATAAAGGAAAAGCAGTTGATGCAGGATTCAAATATATAGTAATCAGTGCAATAGGTGCACTGTTTGTATTGTTTGCAATAGGTATACTATATAGCCAATATAACGCTTTGAACATGGCGGTTCTTGCAGATTCAATACAATACACGTTTTTAGACAAAATCGCACTGATTTTACTTATCGCCGGTCTTGCAATGAAAGCAGGAATTGTACCAATGCATATGTGGCTTCCAGATGCATATGGACGAGCACCTTCATCAGTAACATTAATTCTTA
>SMTZ1_10002292_pt1 | contig 19341 bp, 16 predicted proteins | sample DeeMarSWOR136_30_FD_25667 | JGI IMG/M metagenome (IMG submission 25667)
CCTATAGGCTCGGAGAAAGTATCCTTCGGCCCCTTTCAGGTTTCCAGCTTCATACTCTTTATTCCCCTGTTTGATGAGCGTGTTGAGGTACATCTTCCTGATCTTCTCGCTGTCGGGCTGAAGCTTCAATGCACTGTCTAAGTCTTCCAGAGCGCCGGTATAATCTTCGAGGATGTATTTCCTGAGCCCCTCTTCGTAGAGCGCGGCGGCAACATCCTCCTGGCAGAGCGGTTGGAGAGGGGCAAGCAGCACACACAGGAGGATGGGAAGTATCACACAATAGACGAATCGATGGCTCATGATCAGTTTTCCTATAACCTATTCCGAGCGCAGGAGTTCTTTTTTAATTATCGATATTATCGTAGTGTGAGTAAAATTTAATTCTCCATGCAACAGGATATCCCACCTTCGTGAGGTTTCAGCTTCCAGGCCCTTTTTCCTTGAAAAATAACCTTCCCGATCATACAATGGGTTTTCTGTGTTTACGCAACTGCGGGCGCATAATCGCAAGGACCAATGGTGGTCGGAGGAGCTGGTGGCACCTTTGGTAAAAAACAACCTCAAAGATGGCCATCCCAAATCCACGATCGGCAAGGCGGTGATTATTGCGGCCGGCAGCGCATCGCGGATGCAGAACGGTATCGAGCGCTATGTGTCGAATGGGGAGGAGCTCTCAGCGATACGCAGGGGCGAGAAGATGGCAGCACGCTTCGGGCGGTTTCCCTTTCTCGACTATCAGCTCCTCAATCTCGTGCAGTCGGGAGTGGAGGAGATCAACATCGTTCTGAAACCCGAGGATCATTTTTTTACCGAGCGTTACAAAACAGTCGGCCGGGACATGTTTCCCGAGGCTGAGGTGAGCTTTTCCTTCCAGGAAGTGGCCGACGGAACGGCGCATGCCGTCCTTGCAGCGGCCGATTTCACGGGTGATGAGCGTTTCCTGCTTCTCAATGGCGACAACCTCTACTCGGTGGAGGCGATTACCATCCTCATGGACACGCCGGAGGAGCTGTCCGGGGTGGTCGCCTATGACCGGGAGGGCTTCAACCCCTGGACACGAAGGAGAATTGAGTCTTTTGCAGTCATTGAGACCCATGGCGGGCTTTTGAGCCGCATCGTGGAAAAGGCTGAGGACCCAGAGCGCTTCGTGGTCAGGGATTTCCTGACCACGGTCGGTGGCCGCAAGATCGAGGTTGACGGGAAGATGCTTGTCTCCATGAACCTGTGGTGCTTTGGTCCTGAAATTCTCGAGGCGTGCAGGGTCGTGCCAAGGCATGTGCCGAGAAAGTCCGGGAAGCCGGGGGAGTATGAGCTGCCCGACGCGGTGGCAATGCTTCTCGAACAGGGACACGGGATACGGGTTTTCTACGCCTGTGAGGACGTGCCCGACCTGACGCGGCCTGAGGATATAGAGATCGTGGGGCAGCAGATCAGGGGGCATCTCATGGAGAAGATACGGGAGCTTGAGCGCAGGCTTCGAAGGTCAGCACAGGGCTCGCACGGTTAATGCTGCCCTGCAGCTTCGGCAATATGTCCCGGAATGAACATGAGTAGGATACATCTATGGGCACTGGAAAAACCACCTCAGGTTCTTGTTTTGGGGTACTCGGAAGACCATGACGCTTCAAGATTCCGTACAAAAATTGTTCGTGACAAAGAGCAGCAGGCTCGGCGTACACCTGCTGCGGGGCATATTCTCGAGCAATATCTCATTCGCTCTGGACTTTGGTCTGCTCACGTTCCTCACCGAGGTGGTGCATCTGCATTACCTCATTTCCAACGTTATCGCTTTCATGGCCGGTACCACCCTGCTGTACGTGCTCAGCATATACTGGGTATTCAATCGGCGGAGCATTCGGAGCAAACATCTGGAATACTGGCTCTTCATCCTCATCGGTGCAGTGGGCGTGGGACTCAACGAGTCACTCATCTGGTTTTTCACCGAGAAGGTCCACGTCTACTACCTCTATTCAAAGATCATTGCCGGATGCACGGTCTTTTTCTGGAACTTCATCAGCCGCCGTAACCTGCTCTTCCGATAAAAATTTCCCGTCACGAAACGTGTGTCGGCCTTGTGTTTCATGGTCACCAGATGCATCGGCTCAAGGAGGCTTCGAGATCCCCGTATACTTTTTTTCTCTTGCCGCTGGTAATACAAAGTATTACATTTATATCGAACTTCGAGTTATTATTTGAAACTAGAAATGCAACTATTTTCGTTATTAACTGAAACAAACCATTCTTTTTAACCGAAGTTCTCAAAGATTACCGTGTAATATTTCAGACTACGTTATATTTTTATACCGACGTCTGAAACTCTACATTCACCCTATAATATGGGAAAGAGAGGGTGCGTTCGATGAGGAAGAAGGAAGAGGTCATAACCTTCAAGGTAGAAGAGACGCTGGCGCGGGCCATGGACAACATACCGAACCGCTCAGAGTTCATACGCTCTGCCATCCTGTCAGCTCTGAACAATATCTGTCCGCTGTGCAGCGGGACTGGCATGCTTACTCCCGATCAGCGGAGGCACTGGGACCGATTCACGCGGAACCACACCATCGAGGAGTGCACGAGCTGCCACGCCTACCATCTCGTCTGCAAAACAGAGGGCTGAGCGAACGTACGGCTTCGATGTCGAGGGTATGTCTTATGAAAAAGGGTATGTGTGTGTTGACAGCTCTCTGTGCTGGTTTCCTTTTCATCGCTTCCGGTACGCATGAAAAGTCAGTGACCCCTGGGGAAAAGGTACGCACCTTTGTCAGTATTTCGCCGCAGTCCTACTTCGTAGAACGTATCGGGGGTGGCCTGGTAACCGTGGATGTGCTCGTGAAACCCGGCCAGGAACCCCATACCTATGAGCCCACGCCTCGACAGATGGTAGCTCTGAGTGACGCGCACATATATTTCAGCGTGGGATTTCCTTTTGAGGAGCGGATTCTCAGAAAAGTGCAGAGTACAAACCCCAAGTTGTTACTTGTCCATACCGACGGGGGGATAAAGAGAAGAATGCTCGAGGTGCATCTTGATGATGGCGTCACGCATGCTGAAAGCCGCGGAGATGAACCCGCCACCCGTGAAGATGGGGGGGAGCCTATCCATGGCGGTGGGGAGCCGGACCCCCATATATGGCTGGGTCCGGAGCAGATAGGGGTACAGGTTCGTAACATCTACAGGGCGTTGGCGGATATTGATCCCTCTCATGCACAGGAATATCGGAAGAATCTGGATGCCTTTCTGGCAGATCTCGAGGTTATAAATGCGAAGCTCTCGGTTCTGTTCGAGCCTTACCGGGGAAGATCATTCTTTGTATACCACCCTGCGTTCGGCTATTTTGCCGATGCCTATGGACTTACACAGGTACCCGTGGAACTATCGGGAAAGCAGCCGACACCGAAGCAGATCGAGGGATTGATCACCCGAGCGAAAAAAGAAGGGGTACGCGTCGTCTTCGTGTCACCTCAGTTCGACCACAGGAGTGCCGAGGCCATTGCAGAGGCTATCAATGGCGCCGTTGTCACCATCGATCCCCTCGCCAAGGATGTTCTTGCAAATCTGCAGGGGGTGGCCGCTGCCATTGAAGGGGCGTTCCGCTGATTGACTCGCACCATAAGGAGGGTATACCTGCGATGGATGAAGTGCCGGCAATCGAACTTCAGGATGTTGGTTTTTCCTACAACGGAGTCCCGGTTCTCGAGAAGGTGAACCTGAGCATCGGGAGGGAGGAGTTCTTGTCCGTAGTGGGGCCGAACGGAGGAGGAAAGACGACGCTGCTCAAGATTATACTCGGTCTCCTCAAACCCAGTACTGGACGAGTGCGGGTCTTCGGCGCACCCCCGGAGCGGAACCGTGAACGTATGGGTTATATGCCTCAGCACACGCAGTTTGACCCGCAATTTCCCGTTTCGGTCATGGATGTGGTACTCATGGGAAACCTGGGATCGCGGCGTGGCGGACCCTACTCCCGCAGGGATCGGGACGAGGGCTGCCGTGTGCTCGATCAGGTGGACATGTGTGGGCAATCCAGAAATTCCTTCTCCAGCCTGTCAGGGGGCCAGCGGCAGAGAGTCCTGCTCGCAAGGGCGCTCATAAGTGAGCCGGAAATTCTCCTCCTTGACGAGCCTACCGCCAACGTGGATGTGGGTATCGAGAGCAAGCTCGACCGTATTCTCAAGAATCTGAAGAAGCACATGACCATCCTCATGGTCACCCACGATCTGGGGTTCGTGACCCACATGGTCGAAAGCGTCATTTGCGTGAACCGTAAAGTGGTCGTTCATCCCACGAGCAGCCTGAACGGCAAACTCATTCATGAACTGTACGAGACTGATATGCGGATGGTACAGCACAACCGCGTAACCCTTCGGGAGAATTCAAAACGGGAGGGGCGCCGTCGTGGGTGAATTCCTCCTTGCCCTGCGTAATCCGGACATCGCCTTTCTGCGTTACGCACTGATCGCCGGCGTGCTCGGGAGTGTGGCCTTCGGTACCATGGGCACCTACGTGGTGACGAAACGAATCAGTTACATTGCCGGTGCCATAGCCCACTCGGTGCTCGGTGGTATTGGGGCGGGTCTGTACCTGCAGATAAGGGCTGGTATTACCTGGTTCACCCCCATGCTGGGCGCCGTACTCGCCGCCTTGGCCTCCGGCGTCATCATAGGCCTGGTGAGTCTCTACGCCCGGCAGCGTGAGGATACGGTCATTGGAGCCCTATGGGCAATCGGCATGGCAGTGGGGCTGCTTTTTCTCAGCAGGGTGCCGGGGTATGTGGAGCCCATGAGCTACCTTTTCGGCAATATACTCATGATTTCCCGAACTGACCTCATTGCAATCGCCGTGCTCGACGGGGCCGTGATAACCCTGACCATCCTGTACTACGACCGGTTTCTTGCCGTCTGCTTCGACGAGGAGTACGCACGTCTTCGTGGAATTCATGTGAGCCTCTTCTATCTGCTCCTGCTCTGTCTGGTTGCCCTGACCGTCGTACTTATGGTGACGGTTGTGGGAATTGTGATGGTTATCGCACTTCTCACCCTTCCTGCGGCGGTGGCCGGTCTGTTTTCGCGATTCCTCTGGAAGATGATGATCTTCTCGAGCCTGCTCTGCATGGTATTCTCTATCTTCGGGCTTGGAATCAGCTATATCTACGACTTACCCACGGGATCAAACATCATTCTCGTAGCCGGAGCCGTCTACATTCTCTCTGTGATGGCTTCTTTTCTCCTCAGGAGAAGGAGAGCGTATACCTGACAGAGGGTTCGCAGGCAAGGTGTGGGGCTGAAGAGGCACCGTCCGGTGGCAAACGTGTATTACTCACCATTGTGAATCCATGTACAGCTTTTTCCCTTGGTTTCGAGATACCCCTTGACAAGATGGCTTGTATTTGTTAGTCTTAACTAAGAAAGACAGGTAAGCCTAAATTCTCATGGAAACCGCAGACGGGGACACGAAGCTCAGCTCCAGCATGGAGGATTATCTCGAGGCCATTGCCATACTCAATAAAGAGAAGGGATTTACCCGGGTGAAGGACATCAGCCGTCTCCTGAACGTTAAAAATCCGAGCGTGACCGGAGCGCTGGCGGCTCTTGAAAGGGATGACCTGGTTCGCCACGAGCGGTACGGGTACGTGGAGCTCACAGAGAGGGGTGAACGAATCGCACGGGATATACGCAAGCGCCACACGATCCTGCTCAGGTTCCTAACGCTCATACTGAAGATTGATCCCGAGAAGGCGGAGCAGGACTCTTGCCGCCTCGAGCATGCCATCAGCGCTGAGACCATAGAGAGACTGACACAGTTCGTCGAGTTCGTGGAAACCTGTCCGGAGCAGGACACTCCCGAGTGGCTTTACAACTTCTACTATTACATGCGGACGGGTGAGCGCCGAGGCTGTGCAAAGATCGAACGACTCGATGATGAGGGGAATAAAGCGTGAACTTTCAACCAGACCGTGACCTAGGAGCCTGACAGAAGTGGAGAAGGAGGCAGAGGGAAGAGCTTATATCCGTCCCCTCTCCATGCTCAATGCGGGGGAGCGAGGCGTGGTGTGTAGAATCGAGGGAGGTCTGGGTGTTCGAAAGAAAATGGCCGATCTGGGAATCATTCCAGGGAAGACCATCGGCATTGCCCATGGCAGGGGCCAGGGTCCGCGGGTCGTCATCGTCGATGAGACGAGGGTTATGCTCGGATGGGGACTTCTGCACAAGATCCTGGTAGAACAGCGGAAAGACACCCCGTGAGTGCCGGGCGGCCTTGCTCGTAGGCTGCACTGAGCCGTTGGTGCTGTGTCATGGAATAAACCGATGATGGCAGATACGAAGAGAAAAACCAAACCTTTCACCTTTACCGTTGCCATTGCGGGGAATCCCAACTGTGGGAAGACTACGCTTTTCAACGGGCTCACGGGCAGCAATCAGCATATCGGCAACTGGCCTGGCGTCACCGTGGAGAAAAAGGAAGGAACCTACCGCCGCGATGACACGGTTATACACATCATAGACCTTCCAGGGATCTATTCGTTTTCGGCATATGCCGAGGATGAGCAGGTGGCCCGTGGGTACCTGCTGAGCGGACAGGCAGACCTGGTCATAAATATCCTTGATGCCACCAATCTGGAGCGCAACCTCTATCTGACCACGCAACTTTTAGAGATGAAGGTCCCTCTCATCATCGTCCTAAATATGATTGACCTGGCCGAACGGAAGCACATAAGCATTGACACCTCCCACATGGAAGCTCATCTCGGATGTCAGGTTATCCCCATCGCAGCGGTCAGGAGAGATGATGTGGAGCTCGTGAAAAAGGTCCTCATCAATAGCCTCCGTGCTCCGAAGATCTCTGACACCAGGGTGTCATACTCCAACGAAATCGAAGAAGCCATCGCCTCTATTACTCCTGCTCTCGAACCGGTATCACGGATACTCGGGGCGAACGAGCGGTGGGCAGCGGTCAAGGTGATTGAAAACGATCACTGGGTGATCGACAAGGTCATTCAGCAAAAGGCACTCACGAGGAAGAAGATCAGGGACATGCAAAACAGTCTTGAGAAACTGCTCGGGGAACCCTCGGACACGCTCGTCGCCGACTACCGATATGGGTTCACCCATGGCATCGTGCGCGACGTGGTGCGCCGGAGGGAGGAACGACGCTCGGCGACTGAACGTGTGGATAAGATCGTGCTGAGCAGAGCCCTCGGCATTCCCATATTTCTGGGTGTCATGTACGTGATGTTCTTCGTGACCATGAACCTGGGCGGTGCATTCATCGACTTCTTCGACGGTTTATTCGGTACCCTCTTCGTGGACGGCTTTGGCGCTCTTCTGAACCACCTTCGTGCCCCGGTTTGGGCGGTGACCATATTCGCCGGGGGTGTGGGTGGCGGCATCCGGACCATGGCGGACTTCATACCCATCATTTTCATGATGTTCTTCATGCTCTCCATTCTTGAGGACTCGGGGTACATGGCACGGGCTGCCTTTGTCATGGACCGCTTCATGCGCTGGATCGGTCTACCGGGCAAGGCCTTCGTTCCCCTGCTCGTTGGCTTCGGATGCACCGTACCTGCAATTATGGCGACCCGCACGCTTGAAAACCGACGCGACCGCATACTCACCGTATTCATCACTCCCTTCATGTCTTGCGGTGCCCGCTTTCCCGTGTATGCCCTGTTCGCTGCAGCCTTCTTTTCCCGTGGGGCGAACGCCGTGGTCTTTTCCCTCTATCTTGTGGGCGTCGTACTTGCCATAATGACCGGTCTGCTGTTAAAAAATACCCTTTTCAGAGGGGAGCCCACACCATTCGTCATGGAGCTGCCCCCCTACCACTCCCCCCGGTTCCGCCACATCATGTACCATTCCTGGAACCGGCTCAAGCTGTTCATGCTCCGGGCTCGGGTGCTCATCCCCATGGTTGTGTTCCTGAGCTTTCTCAATTCCTTCGGTATGGACGGGTCCTTCGGAAACGAGAACACTGAGAAGTCGGTGCTATCCAGGGTAGGGAAGCTCATTACACCGGTGTTCAGCCCGATCGGCATTGAGCGGGAAAACTGGCCCGCATCGGTGGCCCTGTTCAGCGGGCTCTTCTCCAAGGAGGCGGTGGTGGGAACCCTCAATGCGCTCTACAGTCAGATAGACATGGCTACCCCCGGGCAAAGTATTGCGGATACCGACGAGGCTAATTTCAGCCTGCGTTCCGGAATCCTGGATGCCCTTCGAACCATACCTAGAAACCTGAGCGACCTCGGATCAGCCATCGCCAATCCACTGGGTGCGGGCTTTGAACGTGAGTATCTCTCTGATACCGCTGCCATGAAGGAGCTCGGTGTAAGGCCATCCGTTTTTTCCTCAATTAGAAAACGTTTTTCTGGAGGACCGGCACAGGCATACGCCTATCTCCTCTTCGTGCTCATCTATGTACCCTGCATCGTGGCTGTGTCGGCCATGGCGCGCGAGATCGGCCCGGGATTCGCCGCCTTCAGCGTGCTCTATCTCACCGTGCTCGGGTGGATCGTGTCCACCCTCTTCTACCAGCTCACCGTGGGCCATCAGATCATGTGGATTCTCATCCCCCTTGCTCTGATAGGTGTAATGGCAGGGATCTTGTATGCTCTGGGAAGGGAAAGAGGAGAAGGAACTATCCCTTCACGCTCCTGAATAGGCTCGTGTCGATTCCCAAGGCCCTGATCATCTCCTGAAACTGTCGTCGGTCTATACCCGCTTTCCGGGCACACATACTGACGTTGCCGTTGTTCCTGATGAGAAGCTTCTCGATGAAGAGGCGCTCCAGCTCCTCCTTCTTGTCTTTGACCACACCCGACTTGAACCGCTTGAACTCGTTCCACGTATCGGGTACATTGGCTCCGAAGGACAACTGAGCAGGGGTATCGGTGTACCCGTTTTCCAGCTCGATGATGACGTTTTCCAGGATGCCCTCATTTTCAGCCATGAGTATAGAGCGTTCAATCACGTTGAAGAGCTCCCGCACATTCCCGGGCCAGTTGTACTCCAGGAGCTTGAGCTTCGCTTCGGGGGATACGATGATCCCCGATTTCCGATCCTGCGCGAAATAGTCTGTGAGGGGGAGAATGTCGCATCTCCGCTCCCGGAGGGGGGGGATGGCGATGGGGATCACGGCGATGCGGTAGTACAGGTCCTGCCTGAACCGCTCATCATCTACCATGCGCCTGAGGTTTCGGTTCGTAGCGGCGATCAGGTGCAGGTCCACGGTGCGCTTGGTATTGCTCCCGATGGGGTAGTACTCGGGAATCTCGAGCACGTGGAGAAGCTTCGCCTGAATCTCGAGCGGGAGTTCCGCGATCTCGTCGAGGAAAAGGGTTCCCCCGTCAGAAAGGGCAATCTTACCTGCATAGTCCTGTACCGCACCGGTAAAGGCACCCTTTTTATACCCGAAGAGCTCGCCCTCGAGAATGTCTTTGGGGATGGAGGCGCAGTTGAGCTTGACGAAAGGGCCCATCCTGTCCGAACGTTCATGAATGTAGCGGGCCACGAGCTCCTTGCCCGTACCCGTCTCGCCGATGAGCAGGATCGGTGAGCTGAACTGCGACGCCTTCTGTGAAAGGTGGAGCATCTCGATGGTTGCAGGGTCATGGGTGATAAATTCCACATTGATCTCATTGATGCGCACCTTGAACTCCCGGTCCAGCTTCAGAGAGCTTCTCGATATCTTGATGTAGGAAAGCGCCCGGTCGATGGACCGTACCAGGTTCTCAATCCTGATGGGTTTCACCAGATAGTCGAAGGCGCCCTTCTTCATGGTTTCCACGGCATGGTCGATACTTCCGTAACCGGTGAACACAATGAAGGGTGTGCCCGGGTTGACTTCTTTCACTTTCTCCATAAAGGCAATACCGTCCATGCCGGGTAGGCGGACATCGGTCACGACCAGCGCCGGGTTTTTAGCCTCCAGGTACTTCAACGCAGTTTCCGCGTCTGTGTAGTATGCAATGGTGTACCGCTTCGACAGGTTGATCTTGAAGATCTCCATCATCTTTTTCTCGTCCTCGATGATGAAGATCAACGGGCTCGAGGTCTTTTTCATCGGTTCAACTCGCTCAGGTTCAAAATGGGAAGGGATATCTTGAAGACTGCTCCCCCTTTCGAGGAAAGCAGCTCGATGTATCCGAAGAGGTTTTCAATGAGCTTCCTCGTCACTGTCAGGCCGAGACCCGTTCCCTTTTTTTTAGTCGTGTAGAAGGGCTCGAAGATCCGTTCCCTCTGCTTTGGAGGAATGCCCGGACCGTTGTCACTCACGATCAATGAGATCGTGGTGTCGCTTTTCTCATAGTCCACACGTATGGTTCCCGCCGATCTGATCGCCTCCATGGAGTTCAAGGCCAGGTTCAAAAGGACCTGAAAAAGAATGTTCGGATCGGAGTAGAGCTGGCATGGGTTCTCATTGACGATGCTGAACTCTATACCCCGGTCCTTGAGCTGATACTCGAGGAATGAGCGCAGCTTGTGTATGACGCTTACCACATCGAAGCGTTCGAGCTTTGGTTTCTTTTGAAAATTGATGCTCAGGAGCTTGTTGGCGAGGATGTTGATCCTGTTCGTCTCCTCCATGATGTACTGGAGCATCTTGATGCGGTTCTCCCTTCCCACTTCATTGTTGAGAATGGTTTCCACTGAGGTTGCGATGATAGAGAGGGGATTCCGGATCTCGTGGGCGAGTCCTGAAGCCATCTCCCCGATGACCATGAGCTGCTCCATACGGTACTCGTGCTTTTCGATCTCTCTCTCGTTCTCGTACATCTGGCAGCGTTCGATCAGGGATGGCAAGACTGCCTTGAGGTAGTTCAGGGAATAGATATCCTCATAACTCCAGCGGCTTATGATGCCCCGCTTCGGGAGGAGTATGAGGGCCACCATCTCCTGTCCCCTGTTGATGGGGAGCACGAGATTGACACCGTATTCGTGCAGCTTTTTAATTTCTTCGCGCTGGTTTACGTAGAGCAGGAGTTCCTCGAGCGTCACACCCCTGTTCAGCTTTGTGAGCACATCGATGAGCTCGCTTCTCTCATGGATCGCGAGTGGGCGTTCTTTGTCGAGACTCTCCAAGACCTGTCTTTCAGGATTGTGCAGGAGCATCAGGTTGTTTTCGGACCGGCTGTACCGGCGCAGCACCTGCTGGAGCCTCTTGTACAGCCCCTTTATGGTCATGGCATAGGAGAGGTATTCAAGGGGTTCGATGTCGATCTCAAAGGATGGAGACACGTTTGGGAACCGCTTTCGCAGGAACGAAAAGGTCTGTACCCGCCGCAGGGTTGAGACAGCGAGGTATATGATGAACACTTCCAGGACGAGCACCACGTTTTCGGGGAGCCCGAGCATGCCGGCTATGGTGTGCTGATTTTTAAGGACCAGAGATATGTAGATGAAGACGAGAATGCCGATGAGTGCCGGATAAAAGAGTATGCCCCCTAGGAGCCGCTTCAGATCCACGATGTGGAACCTGAATATGAGAATCACCATGAAAGAGGTGAGCAGAAAGAGCAGAAAGGTGACCCAGGGGAAGGGAATGTGAAAGAAGTAGTTTATCACGCTGACGATCGATACGATATAGGCGAGCGGGAGCCCGATGAGCGTGAGCAGCCGCACGGTCTGTCGTTCGTAGGGAATGATCCGGGTCTTCATGCTCATCAGTAGGTTCTTGGCAGTGAAGAAGAGGAGCACTAACGAAAAGGAGGTGAGCAGGAAGTAGAGAGACACGAATATCAGGGGCATATTCCGCAGAGAAATGTCCTGAAGGTTACCCGGTATCATCAGCTTGTGTGTAAGGTACTGCTTGGGGAACGACAGAATGATCGCAGTGGATAAAAACAGACTCATGCCGAACACGAGGCAGAGAAGATCTACCTTGAAACGTTTCCTGATCGGGAAGTAGAGGGAGAGGGTATAGATGAGTGGCGGGAAGAAGCTTATGCCCAGTGAACCCAGAATGATCGTTGCCAGTAGGTAGCGTTCACCCTCGATCTTGAGATAGAAGAGGAAGCTCATATTGATGAGCAGGATGCAGAGCGTGATGAATGCGAGGATGCGGTTCAGGTTGCTCTTCGAGTTGTAGGTCCAGACCACGTACCCGACGGTGAGGTTGATGAGAATGATGATGGTCTGTAAGTGGGAAGAGCTGATATCCATGCTACTCTTAGTATACCATGAGAGTGGGGAGCGACAAACTCATTTCGGGATTGTTCTGAAACTGCCGGTGACATGACGGCTACACAGCAACGGCCTCCCGTTCCTCCTCGAGGTCTATGGGGAACCCGCGCTCGCGCATCGCGTTCTGGTACACCGCGCATTTTGGGTCGGGCCCGATGAGGTCGCCGTAGGCGAAAGCCCGGGCCCTGCACCCGCCGCAGATGTGCTTGTAGGTGGGGCACTGATAGTGGTAGTTGTCGCGGTCCACCATCTTGAGACAGGTCTCAGAACGCTGCCAGATGTCGATGAACCGCTGTTCGCGGATGTATCCGATCGTGACATCGGGCATGAATACGCAGGGAGTCATCCTGCCGTTGGGCTGCACTGCGGCATATACCCTGCCTGCACCGCAGCCACCGGCGTACTCGATTATACCGGTGAGGTTGGTGGCGTTGTCAGCGGTGTAATGGAACAGCCCCGCGCTGTTGCGGCCAGATCGTTCTGATATTACCCGTGCATACTGGGGTGCCGTGCTGATGACGTTCAGGCCCGTTTCGTGACGGCGCAGGTGAAAATCCACGAGCAGGTTGAGCAGCTTCTCCCGCTGCTCGGGGGTGATATCGTTCTCGAAGTCGTCCTTGCCGCGGCCTGTGGGGATGTAGTTGTAATGGTTGAAGGAGTTTACCCCCAGTTCCTGAGCGAGCTCGAGCACGGCCGGGACCTCGTCGTAGTTACGCCGCGTGACGACCATGTTCACGCCGACATGAACGTGTGGATTGGCAACACAGTTCTCGATACCTCTGATAGTACGTGCGAAATTTCCGTTGCCGCGGATGAAATCGTGCGACTCGGCACGTGCACCGTCGAGGCTGATGAAAATGTTCCGCAGACCGTTGTCGGACAACCTGTACACGAGGTGCCTGTCGCCGAGCAGCGTACCGTTCGAAGCCAGGCTCGTGTGCAGGAACCTGCTTGCATAGCCCAGCACATCCCAGAAGCGTTCTCCCATCATGGGCTCGCCACCTGAAAGCGCGAGAAAGGCCACGTTGGCGTCGACCATCTGGTTGATGAGATCGATCTTCTCATCAAAGCTCAGCTCATCCTGCTTCGGTTTTCCTGCGCTCTGATAGCAGTACCGACAGCGCAGGTTGCACAGGTCCGTGTAGTTCCATACCACGACGAGCGGAGCGTTAAAGCGGAAGGGCTGCTGCATGCCGTTCTTTGCCACGGTCTTCATGACGTTCTTCAGGACCTGTTTGTTGACACTGGACTGGAAGAACCTGGTCTCCATCTCCTCGGTGAGCCCGATACGTTTCATGGCCATGTTCAACGTTGTCTGGATGGGTATCCTTCCGAAAAAAGCGCCGAGGGAGCGTTCCTTTTCGGCACCGAAAAGCTCGTCGATGCGTCTCTCCCCCTTCGTGGTGTAGTGGGTGAAGATCCTTCGGACGATCTTTCTGTTCATTATGGTATCGAGTTTCAGCATGTTTATAACCTCACACCTTATTCATCTATTAAATTTAGAGCAAGATCTGTGCCAGATTTGATTAGATATTTTATTTGTTTCATAACAATGAGTTAGGCAATGTATGGAACTGGTTGAATGGCGAAAATGCGAGATATTATCTCACACTTTTTGAGGATTTCGATCGCAGGGTCAACATCCCTTTCAGCAATCCCTGCCTTTTGAGCAGCGGTAGGCTCATAAGAAGTGCAGCAATCTCGATGAGCCCGCCGACGAGAAATGAAGAGACGGGATTCCATCTATCCAGGACCCACCCGGCGATGAGCGGTCCCGCAATGATTCCCAGGTTACCCGCAAGGTTGAACAGAGCCATGGCTACAGCATTCTCATCCCTCTCGACCAGATCACCGACGAGTGCTCCGTTGGTCGGGCCGGTCAGACCTGAGCATATGCCCAGAAGGAAAAACATGACCGCGGTTGTCCCGGCACCCTGTGCACCGATGTAACCGCTGAGGGAGAGGAGCACGCCGTAACCGATGGTACCTGGAACAAGGATCTGGAGTCTTCCCACCCTGTCCGACCACTGCCCGACCGGATATTGCAGGAGGATAAAGGGAAGGGCGTGTATTCCCAGTATCAAACCGCGCAGGTCCGGACCCTTTCCCAAAGTCAGCTCCATGAAAAGGGGAAGAAGGAAAATGATGAAACCGATATGGAGACGATCAACGAAGTTGAAGAGTGCAGTGACAGTGAGACCCGGCCGACCTTTCAGGATTGTGAAGCTCTCGGCCAGTGACTCCTTTTTCCTCAGATGGGAAGGTTCTCTGAGCAACACCATGGCCATGAAGAAGGCAAGAAGGTTCAGAGCCGTCGATGTGTAATAGGGGAGGAGCACGCTCCGGCTGGCAAGTATTCCCCCGACTACCGGGCCCATACCCATGGAGAGCGCGAGAAAACCGCCGAAAACACCCATGCAGCGGCCCCGGTTGCTGTTGTCCGCATGGTCGAGTACCAAGGTCATAAGTATCTGCCAGCCCATGACGCTGCACGCACCCTGCAGGAATCTGAGGATGAGCAGCAGGCTGTAGGTTGAGATACGTGTCATGAGGGTGAACAGGATCGCTGCGGAGACAGAACCGGCTATGACGAACGCGCGGCGACGACCTAAACGGTCGGAGAGCACGCCCGTGAGCAGGCCGAAGAGCAGGTATGCGCTGTAGAGCACGGTGTCGAAGAGAGAGAGCTGAAACAGGGTGAGACCCTCGAAACGGAGCCAGACGAATTCGTACTCGTTGGTGTGGAGTATGGAAACCGAGGATATCATGAGCAGGGCCAGGATACCCAGTATGTATACCTGCGATGGTACCTTTCCTGACCGCTCCATTGATGCCTTCACCTCCCGTACCTAGCTCACTATAACCCATCCACATCACACGTAAAGTCTGAAATGAAGCGGCTTCCTGTTCCTCAGACGCTCGTTTTATCGCGCTATTCATGCTACACTGGGGTACACGGCACTTCTTGAGGAGAGGATGATGGGTGAAGTGCCGTGATCGGTGCTGTGCAGAGGAGGTTTGATCATGTACACCGATCTGAAGGAAGAATGTCTGCTCGTCGTGGACGTGCAGAATGATTTTTGTCCGGGGGGCGCCCTGCCCGTACCCGAGGGACATCTCATCGTTCCGGTCATCAACCGCATCATGGGCAGGTTTGGGACCGTGGCCGCCACACAGGACTGGCATCCCCCGGATCACGTGAGTTTTGCCTCAAACCATCCCGGGAAACAACCTTTCGACATGGTACAGGTGGATGGCATAGAGCAGGTGCTCTGGCCCGACCACTGTGTGCAGGGCACATCAGGCGCAGCGCTCCATCCCGATCTCGACCGGAGAGGGCTTCATCTGATACTGCGAAAGGGGATGCACTCCAATCTTGATTCCTACTCGGCGTTCTTCGAGAACGATCAACGCACACCCACAGGTTTCAACGGGTACCTTCGGGAGCATGGCGTGCGCAGGGTGTTTCTGTGCGGTCTTGCGGCGGATGTGTGCGTGTATTACAGCGCCCTGGATGCTGTGAGGCTAGGTTTTGACGCGATGGTCATCGAGGATGCGGTGCGGGGTGTCGATGTGCCCCCGGGCAATGTTAACAGGACGAGGAAAGAGATGGAGAAGGCCGGGATCACCTTTCTCGGGTCTTCAGTTATGGGGTGAGAATCCTAGTCGTCATAATATTAGGTAATGTCCCAAAATTACGTGATAGAGAAGAATACAATAGGTATAGAACGAATGACAGTACCCACGTTACTTTCTCTCTTACATAAGATATTCATTTTCTACATGATATTTTCACGTAATTTTGGGACATTACCTTATTTTGTATTCGTGTACCTTCATGTTTAACCGTGCATTTATGCTGGTTTTGAGGGATTGTACCGGCCAGGTAAGGGTTCACTCGTCCCCGAAACAGGTGCCTATGCGTCGACCGGTCTGTATGAGGTAGTGATTGGGGGGCACGAGCTTGAGTTTTCCCGCGATCTCTTCCAGGGGTTTCGTAACAATGTTGTTTCCCTCGAGGGCCACCATTTTTCCGTAACTGCCGTGATACAGGAGTTCAGCTGCGGCGGTCCCGAAACGCGTTGCGAGGATGCGGTCGTAAGGGGTGGGAGTGCCGCCTCTTTGCAGATGGCCGAGCACCGTCACGCGCGTTTCCATGCCGTAGGCATTCTCGATCTCATCCTTGAGTTCGTAACCCCTGGACAGGGTCGGTATACCCTTCTGCATTTTCTTGCGATCCTCTTTGAGGAGCTTCACCTCTTCCACCGAAAGCGCACCTTCGGCCACAACCACGATCGAAAACTGCTTTCCTTCACGCTCACGCTTCATGAGATGGTGCACGATACTCTCGATACTGTAAGGTATCTCTGGAATGAGTATGATGTCCCCTCCTCCTGCGATGCCGGCGTAGAGGGCGAGCCAGCCAGCCCGGTGACCCATCACCTCGATGATCATGATACGGTTGTGTGAATCGGCGGTTGTGTGGAGACGGTCGATGGCCTCGGTCGCGATCTGCATGGCACTGTGAAAGCCGAAGGTCATGTCGGTGCCGTAGATGTCGTTGTCTATGGTCTTCGGCAGTCCGATGACGTTCAGCCCTTCCTGCTGCAGGAGATGTGCCGTCTTGTGCGTTCCATTCCCACCGATCACGACGAGACAGTCGAGACCGAGCTTGCGATAGTTTTCCTTTATGGCTTCCGGCTTGGTTATGCCCTCCTTGGAGTCGTGCATCTGCCCGGTGCTTTTAAAGGGTTTCTCTCTGGACGTACCCAGTATTGTTCCTCCACGGGTGAGTATGCCGGAGAAATCCGCCGGCTTCATCAGATGTGCTTCCTCAGTGATGAGTCCCCGAAAGCCGTTGGATATGCCGATGATATTCATGTCATACATGCCGTAAGCGGCCTTGGCCACTCCCCGTATGGCAGCGTTGAGACCCGGACAGTCACCACCGCTCGTCAATATGCCGAAAGTCCTTGTTGCGGATTTGGCCATGATCACGCTCCTCCCGGTTTTACTTTCAACTGGCCTTGGGGTAAAGGCTCGTCGAGCCTATGCTGCATGTGAGTTGTCACAAGACATGACATATGACATTTGTCTCTGATACACCATGCGTTCAAAAGTGCTCTCACATCAAAGTTCTCAAAGATTACCCTAGAACAGGGTTGCGCATGCACTATTTTTATACCGATGTATGAAACTCGACCTTAACTATTGAATCATGAAAATGTAAATTAAGCATCAGAAATACATGGGTCTGAAAATTGAAAATAAATGAGAATCGCTCTTTTGCTTGACTTACGGGAAGGGTCTCTGTAGAGTCATGGCGGGTATTACATCTACGAGCAGAACTGCGTCATGCTGCGATCGGTTCCATTATTTTCTTTTCGCGGTTGTTCCTGTTACTTAATTTTTAAGCATACACACGGGGAGATAGCCACGTGGAAGCCCTCAGAAAACAGCTCCTGGAGCTGTGTGCCATACCATCGGTTTCAGGATTCGAGGATGAGTTTGGAGCTATGGTGGAGTCCATGATTAGAGATAGGGTCGACTCGGTTGAACGGGACGTGCTCGGGAATATCATCGCCTGCAAGCGGGGATACGGTGAACACCCACGGCGCCTTCTTTTCGATGCCCATATCGACCAGATCGGGCTCATGATTTCTGGCATCGAAGAGAACGGTATACTGCGCTTCACACAGGTCGGCGGTATCAATCAACTGACCCTCTATGGGAAAAGGGTGAAGATTTACGGGAGAACCGAGGTGACAGGTATCATCGGCACGAAGCCGCCCCACCTCGCATCGGATGACGATAAAAAGGCTGAACCGGTACATGAGCTCTTCATAGATGCTGGATACCGGAACCGACGGGAAGCTGCCCGGAAGGTGGGTGTCGGTGACGTCGTGCTGGTTGATTACTACTCCGATGCCCTCACCGGGGACCATGTGACGAGTTCGGGACTCGACAACAAGGCTGGTGTGTTCACCCTTGTATCAGCTGCTGAGCTGCTCTCCCGGGTCAGGCACTACCATGATGTCTTTCTGCTCTTTGCGGTGCAGGAAGAGGTGGGACTTCGAGGGGCCCGGGTGGGAGGATTCACAGCTCAGCCAGAGGTAGCCGTGGTGTGCGACGTGACCTTTGCCGACCCCGGAGAGGGGACGATCGAGGTAAAAACCGGCAAGGGGCCGGTGATCGGAAGGGGTCCGAATTACTATCCCCCCCTCGTGAAGAGGATCGGTGAGCTTGCCAGGAGGGAAGACATCCCAGTGCAGGAAGAGGTTGAGCCCAGTCCCGGGGGTACCGATGCCTACTTTCTTCAGATAACGCGAAGCGGTGTGTATACAGCCGGTCTCTACGTACCGCTTCGGTACATGCACTCACCGGTGGAGATCATCAACGTGAAGGACATGTACAGGGCCTCGCGGCTCCTCGTGCTGCTCAGCCAGGAGCAAGACCTTTTGGGAGAGGGGCAATGAAGAGGAATCCGGTGCGTTTCCTGCGGATGTACAGCCAGATGTATGCAGCGGCAGGCGACGAGGACCAGATCAGAGGACAGATCGAGAAAGACATCGAAGGGGTTGTGGACGATGTGTCGGTCAACCCTCTCGGTAATCTGACGGCGGTCAAAAAGGGTAGGGTAAGTGGAGCATTCCTGCTGATCACGGCGCATATGGACGAGGTGGCCTTTATGGTCAATTCCATTGACAAGAACGGGAGAATAAAATTCTATCCTGTGGGAGGTGTGCTGCCCAGGATCCTCCCCGGAACAGCCGTTTATCTCGGAAAGCGGCGCGTGCCTGGTGTCATTGCCACGAAGGCCGTTCATCTATTACAGCCAGAAGAGCGTGACAAAATTCCAGAAATGAAGGATCTTTTCATCGATGCGGGCGCGTCTGCCAAGGAGGAGGTGAAGGACATTGAATCTGGAGATTATATATATTTCAGGTCCCCCTTCCTCTCACAGGGCGGTCAATTCTTCGGAAAGGCCTTCGATGACCGGGCAGGCTGCGCTGCAGTGACGGCCCTGTTGAACCGATTCCGGGATGATCGGCCGAGGTTCACGGTGATGGCGGTGTACACGGCTCAGGAGGAGGCGGGGCTCAGGGGAGCCTGGACTGCCGCCTTCGGGCAGAAGAATCTCCTGTTCAATGTAAACCTCGAG
>SMTZ1_10002294_pt1 | contig 19338 bp, 56 predicted proteins | sample DeeMarSWOR136_30_FD_25667 | JGI IMG/M metagenome (IMG submission 25667)
TCTTTCACCCATATCATAAATTTTTGCATAATCAAGTTTAAAACGCTTTATATAAGCCCAAATACTACTGCAATTCTTCGTAAGGGTTGCAATTCTTTTGATGGAAAGGTTCAAAGTAGACCATTGGCGTTTTGGCTTCAGGATGACATTTGGGCTTATATAAAGCGTTTTAAACTTGATTATGCAAAAATTTATGATATGGGTGAAAGACACACAGGTTGTATGTTTTGTATGTTTGGTATCCATCTCGATAAATGTCCCAACAGATTTCAACGTATGAAAAAAACACATCCCAATCTTTATGAATATTGTATGAAGAAATTAGACTTACAAAAAGTTCTTGAATTTATGAAATTACCTTATTAAATTTGTTTGCTTTGTTGTTGGTTTATTCAATTCATCAATCAATTTCTTGCAATCATCACAAACATTTTTTTGTCTTGCATCTCCCAATAAGGTATCATCTGGATAATAAAAACGAAAAGAACAGAATTGGAAGAATTAATCAGAAAAGAGATAAATTATTGGAGAATTAAATGTTGTTATAACAACGATTTCATTATATTGTTTTCAACAGTTTCAATTCTTTGAAACCAAAACATAGTATTGAGTTCAATAATTCGTCTATCCAAAGCATCTCTTAATGCTGTCAAAACAATTACATTAGTGGTTTTGTATGCCTTTACCAAAGTATCAAAATAATCAATTGCTTCTGCCATTCCTTTAATAAATTCTGGACTATTTAGGGCATTTTCAATTATTTCTTTTGCTTCATTCGTTACCACACAAATCACCCAACTTATAAAACAATAAATTTCCATCATCATCAAACACAGGTTGCCTTTTTGCTTTTTTTAATGCTGATAAACATTTATTGCAAACCCTTAATTCCCCAAAAGGAAATAATGCAGTAGTTTCTTTGAAACAATTATCACAACCAATCAATTTATTTCTCTCCATAATCTTAATGGACATTCTTCTTCAGATATTGGTTTATTGCAGATGGAACATAAACAATCTACTTCTCCTGCAAATGGGCTATCCGAAAACCATTTGATTAGAGGATACATTTCATTTCTTATTACAAGTTTTCCTTTTTTATCGGGCATAAGAATCTTTTTGAAGCAATCTTCGTGAAATCGTGCCTCAAGCATCATTATTTTTCCTCTTTAATCTTTTAAGCCAGCCGTGGGGGGAATTGGAAATCTTGCCTTTTACCATTTTTCCAAATCCGAACAATCAATATCTAAATCGCATTCATCACAAGATTTAGGATACATACAATATTTCTTCATTTTCCCCTCTAATCTACATATTGATTTAATTCTTGGTCAAATCTACATCTCTGACAAATAAAGAATTTGAATGGAAATACCCAACCACAGTTTTTACATTTCATTTTAAATCATCTTCATCAATCATTATTTTTATTACCTCAAATTTTCATATATTTGATTTATAACAGCGAATATCTCCTTTACAATTTGGGCATTCTTTATCATTTTCAGAACATCTACAACCACATTTAATGCAATAACAATCTACAACCGTTCTACCGACTTTGGATACATCTTCAGGTGTGAAATGCGTGAATTTTAATTGCCGTCTATATTTTTCTTCTTCAGGCAAATTTTCCCATTTCAATCGGTCTTTCGTTATTTTCTTTTTAGCCACCTATTCCACCTGTTGATGGTGTTTCATCATCAAAGTGGTATCCCTTACCTAAAGTCCAATCCATTTGTATGTTTATTTTAAGATTGAATTTTTTTTCAATTGTATCTTTTGCCTTATTGACTTCTAATATCAATGCCCTCTCAAATTCTGCTCTCTTTACCATTTTTAATACCCTCTTGTTGTTATAACAACGAATTTTATAATGTTACCTGTGTTGGTTCTTCATTCAATTTCTTAATGATTTTTTCGCAATCCTTACAATATTTGCCCATATCAGATAATTCCCAATATGGTATCATCTTGATAGGAGAAACAATAATTTCCGTTCCACATCTTTTACAATTGATTACTCTTTCAGGTTTTAAAGGAATTACACCTTGTTCACTTATTTTGAGTAACAATTCTGCTAATTTCAGATATTTTGGTTTATGAATATTTGGGAATTTGACAATTGCAAGTTCTATCAGTTCATTTTTTGTAAAATAATCACCAAGTTCAACTGCATCATCAATTGACAAAGGTTTTGTGACATCAACAGTTTTCAGCACTTCTTTCTTTTCCTCCCTTATCTTTTCATCAATATCAACAATTTGTTCCGATTGTTCTGGTTTTTTAAATTGAGTAAATAAACCCTTATCATTAAGTTGTTTTCGCATTTGTTCTAATTTATCAAAGCCCTTGACCACGCTTTATTTCAACCCCATAAATTTTACGCAATATTCTATCCTTAAAGATTATTGCCTCTATAACATCGTTCTTATCTATATTTTTTCTTTGAAGTTTAGCCATAGCCCACGCTATACGCAAAATTGACATTTCAAGTGAACGGTAAGATACTTTTTCAATTTCAACTTCTTTTGCCTTTCGTATGTATGTTTGTATTGCACCTATCACATCATTAAGGTCATCAGGCAATATTATTGGCGAAAAATCGCCCAGCCACTTGATATAACCACGAAGCATTCCTGATGCTTCCTCATCAGATGTTCCAATAAAGGACTTGACAATCTTCGGTGTCTGTTCAGCCCTTTCTTCTCTATTAGCCATACTGCATCTGAAAATGAAATCAAATCTATCCATCAATGGTTTTTGTATTTTCTCAAGTTCATTTGTAGAACCAACAACCCTGACTTCTGCTTTGAAAGGTTGTCTATGCTTACCCTTTATGATAATGTATTGACCTTCTTCCATCGCTTGTAAAAGACCATTTTGGTCACGGATAGGCATTTTATCTATTTCATCAACTAATACAAAATGATTATCATAATCTGCAAGTAATCCGGCTGATACTCTATTTCCTCTTGCATCACCGACAAGCCCTGTTTTTGAACATAATTCCCCATTTACAAGTATGCCCTCCATATTTTCACGCCACCAAAGTAGAACTTCAGTTTTTCCACTACCTGCAACGCCAACTAATAATGTATGCAATCTGTATCTCATTTTGCTGTCGCTTTGAGTAAGTAACATCAAAAGTAATGCCTTGCGAATATCAATCCATTCATTACCAACAAGATGTGAACATATAAATTGCGATAAATACTCAAGTGGATGCCCCTCTACACCATTACAGATATTTGTAAAATATGTATTAAGTTCAGGTGTAAATTTGCCCTCCTCTGTCATAAATTATCAACTTTGAAATGCTTACACAATTAATAAAACTTACTATTTTTTAACTACACGATTTTGCTTTTTTCTTTTATCTACAATAGTAATTTTTTCTTTGATTGGTCTACCGTAACTTCTCTTAAACCAACCTCTTTCCATAGCGACAATTTCATCAATTCTTTCCTTATGATTTTTTACAGATGGAATTGCACCACCAAAAGAACAACCACTACTAACATTTGGATATGCCTTTCCATTCCAATCCAATCCATCATCATCAATATTAAATGTAATTTCAATATTAATAGGAATAAGTTGCTCATCACTTATTTCTTCATTAAGTAGCGTTAATTGTGGCATAACCAATCTCCCTACATTTTTTACAATAGTTAAACTCATCTTTAGGATATATTTTACCACATCTGCATATAGTAAATTCATATATATCAACACAATTTGGACACCAATACCATAATGTATTTCCATTAAGGGAACACATCTGCATTGCCTTTTTACATTTTGGACAGGTTTGTGTTTTGATATTTTTTAGTGTCAACTGCATTTATACCAAACCTAATTAATAGATTACATTCAGCACAGTAATATCCGTGACATTCTTTTCCACAATTATGACAATTATGTAATGGCTTACCCATTTTTTCACCTTGTTCGCATAGTTAGTATTCCTGATGGTTTTAAATCATATTTATCGCAACCTACAAGATAATCACCAAGAAAAATCGCACCGAAACCTTTTTTACGGTTTTCTTCATCTCTTTTTTGTAAATCACAATTTCCATTATCTTTACAATCCACACATTTCATTTTAATCCAACCTTTTTTTCCAAATCATCAATTAATTTTTTACATTTAAGGCACTTATAAGAGCCGTCAGCGTTGAATATGTGGTCTTGCCTATCATCTATTGGTAAATCCTGTGCGTCATCACAAGGGTATCCTATGTGCCTCCTGCCGTATTCTGAAGCCACCCTGCGTTCAAGTTCTTCAAAACTTCCATCATTATGAATTATTTGCTTTGGTTTTTCAATACTGTTTCCGAATAAATCAATTTGCATCTGTAACAACCTCAATCTGTTTTGTGATACATTCGCATAAAACATCATACACCAATAAAACTTGTAGCATATCCTCTACCACGACAGAATTTACAATTTTTGTCGGCTTTAATTTTAATTTTATCCATTTATTTTGCCTCCTCAATACCTATAAATGTTTTTATTTTTTTATAAAATGAATATTCTCTACACCATTGGCTATAACAATTTTTACAAGAAAAATCAATCCTTACTTTTCCATTATTTATATGGATAATATCAATTGAATATTCTTCGCTATTACATTTTGGACAATAATCAGTTAGTTCTATTTTTGTATTTCTCATATAACCCTCTTTTAGTTCCCAAGTTTTTTCAATTTTATTCATTTTTTTTCTCTTTATTTCACCCAATTTTTATCTTGCCCTCTCCTTTAAATTTAATATTCAAATTTTGATTTAAATTCTTTTTCTCCTTGAACAAGCCCAATAGGAATTTTCCCATTAGTTGATAATTCTAATTTTTTTAACTGTTCTATTGTTTCTAATATTTCAGTTGCTTTTTGTTGTAGTGTTGCTGATACCATAAAGGTAATTCTCTCCCCACCATCACTTCCTAAAGAATTGTAGTATCTATCATAATTTAATATCTGCTTACCCAATTTCTTTTTCAATTTTTCTAATTTATTGAACAAGATAATCAATTCCCCCTTTAAACCTCTAAATAATCTTTTTCTGAAGTTATGAGTTGAAAAACCCTTTTATGTCCACATTCAAGATGGGCAACTTCCCTATCTTTTTCGTCAATAGTAACATTGAGAATGAATTTGTTTTTCTTACATTTTTTACAATAGCATCTATCCCTCATTATTATCCTCATCAATCGGCTTTATTACGGCTTTAAACTGCATTTCTACAGTATCCCCTACTTCTACCCCTGCCTGTTCTCCAATCTCTTTAGGCAGCGTAAAACGAAATGCTTTGGCTTTCATATGTGGGCTTGTTCCCAATTTGACTTTAAAAGGCAAATTTATTATCTGTTTTTTTTGTTCTTTTACTTTTAACAATTCAACAGTAGTTAGTAATATTTCTTCAAGCGATAATTTAAGTTTACTTGTTGCAGTTAGCAATCCTTTACTTGATATTGCAAATTCCTTTTGTTTAAGGGCATCAGCCATAGCAATTAAATTGATTGTTCGCCAACTTGTTAATGTAGATGTCATATTGTCAATAGTTGAAGTCAGATGAGTAAGTTCATCTTGCCTACTTTGAATGGCACGAATAGATTTTTTGCAACCTGTATTATATAACTCAATATATTTTTCAGATGTTAAATTACTACCAAGATAATCATTAACCATCATAGTTAACTTATGGCTATTCCATTGTCGGCTTATTGCAGTTCTCAAGAAAAATCGCATCATCTTATCATTTGTTAATCTAACTAATTCCCTTGCAAAACTTATCGGTATCAATTCCCCTCTGTCGTTGCCTTTCCGTTCCACAAGTTTTCCTTGACGACTTATCTTCAATTTTTCCTTGTAAATCTTTGAATTTGGTGGTGCAAAAATAACTTTTGATTGCAGGTCTTTCGGCAATTTTGTTATCTTAATTAAATCAACAGCATTAGTGCCTGAAACACCAATCATTTTCATATCTTTAGCAACTTGCTTGATTGTTTCCTTTGAAACAAAGAAATTTCTCTTACTTGGCTCTGCAAGGAAACTATTATCAATATAATCCTTTGCTCTATTTATAGAACTAACAGCCATATCAAAGGTTTTAATCCCTCTCCGTTTCAACAATTTAAGAATAGCATATCCTTTTTCAACAGGTTGTAAATCCTCACGCATACAACAGGCAATCAATCCCCTATATTCCAAATCTGCATCATCTTTTACTTCAACTATGATATATTCTTTACCATAATGTAATTCTTTTATACCTGCTATTTGCATAGCACGGACACGCCTTTCCCCATCTTTCAGCGTTGCCTTTTTCCCATCATCACGAATATCCCAAATCAGTTCTATTGGTGTATTGATGCCGTGTTCCTTTATACTATCTGAAAGTATCTGTAATTTTCCCTCATCAAAATAACTTCGTGGCTGATGTGGATTTGTCCTTATGTCCTTTAATTTCAGTTCCATCATTTCTTCTTTTAATTCCATAATTAATTCCCCTTATTCCTCAATCTGAATGTATTTTGCATAACGAATTGATATTCCGCCTCATTCAATTCTTTGATTAAATCAATAATCTGTATAAGTGCAATATCGCTTTCAAATTCTATGCTGTCAAATCCACCTAAAAAATCAAAAATCTCTAACTTTTTCATATACCATTTTCCCCATCATCTTTTTGCATTTCTTTCGTTAACTTAATTCTCTTTTGGATGTGGGGATTATTCGCAAGAAATCTTGCTTCGGCTAATGCCTGTTTATGAGTTAATTTTAGCCACTCGTTAACCCATTCCTCTCTTGGAATAATTCTTCCCAAGATTTTTTCATAAACCTGTTTTGGATTTGATACCATCAATTAACCTCATTTCACTTATCGCTTTCAATTGTTCTGCAAATTTAATTAATTCTTGTAAATCATTTTTCATATTTTTCCGTCTTTGATACGATTGGACATAGTATCTAAACTATGACAATCTAAACATTCTCCGTTTGATTTTTTGCACCAAGTTGCTGTTTCACAACTATAACAGAAATCTATATGATTTCCCTCACGCAACATTCTGTTATGAAATTGCCAATCTGCCTCAATTTTTTTACCACTTAATGTTACTTGCATTTAATCATTCTCCAAATGTTTCTTTAAGTGTTGCATCTAATAAAGCAACATCATCTTTTGATTTTAGAACTATTTTTTTAATTCCACTTGTTGTTATAACAACATCTTCCCCATTTTCATCAGTATAACCTGAAAAGACGACATCATACCATTGTTTACCGATAAAGCCACAATCCTCACATTCAACAGGATAATACAGATTTCCCATTCCTGTTTGTTCCATACTACCGAATTTAAGTTTTTCACTATTACATTTCGGACATTTATCTTCTGACATTACAATCCCAATTTCTTCAAATCCTCATTTATCTTAGTTCGTTCTTCTTCAGGTAAACTATCCCAATAGTTCATCAGTATATCATATGCAATCCATAAGTCAACATATTTTTGGACTAAATCCCCAAATTTACCATCAAATTTTTCATAGGTTTCTTTGAAGATTTTATCCTTATCATATTTATCCAACATTTTTCTCAAGTATCCTCTTGTTCTTGCTCCCATTCGCTGTAATCTCTACCCTCATCATCATAAAATTCATCGCCCTCATTATCTACACAACCGACACAAGTATGTCCACCGTCAACTGCTTTCCAAATAGTAGCCCATAGGAATTTTGTAACACCATCAAACCATACTTTCGCTTGTTTAAAATCATCAATATCTTTTTTATAGAATGTTACAACACTATGGCTTGTATCTTTTGCCTCAAATTCATCAAATTGTATATCATTATCTTTAAATAATTCTACAATCTGTTCCACAGGCGTTACGCCACCAATCAAATAATATGCTTTCATTTTTCACACCTTTTGTTGTTATAACAATAACTTACCATCAGGATAATGAAATATATCTTTAGCCAATCTGCCGAAGATATGTTCAATTATTTTATCTGCAATTTCTTCTTTTTGTTCATTTGTAAGTTGTGTTACTTCATTATTGAAGCCATCAACTACACTATCCAATCCATTATCGTCAAGGATTTTAACGACATCAAACTTCAAACTATCCCTAAATAACATAGTTTCCATAAAATCACAAAGTCCTTTCGTAATTATAACGCTGTTTTTCCTCTCCCATTTTCTTTCCACATTCTTCACAGATTACATCAAATTCAATTATGATATATTCTTCATATTCAACTTGAGTAATTCTTGGATTTTCTGCCTTTAATACAAGATGTTCGCACATTTTTAATCTGCAACCTTGTCATTTAATCCAAATCTTGCATTTGTAAAATCTATGCAATCGCTTAGTTTTTCAGAATGATGTAATATCTCCTCTTTTTTCTCCCTAAACCAATAGACATAAACTTCATATCGGTTGTTTTTTCTTCTCAAGGATACACGACCAATTTTATTTCCCTCTTTATGATGTGCCGTGAAATCTACTTCCCCCTCATTTTCAAAATTACTTTTGCTTATGTTCAATTAATCAACCCCATTTTTGAAAATAATTTATCTATCTTTACTGCATTTTTGTCAAATTTTTTTCTGATTTCTTCAGGAATTTGTAGTGCTTTGGACATAATTTCTTCTGCCTCTTTTGGTGTAATCACTCTTTTCTCCGTTAATTTCATTATCAATTCAGAAAAAGATGAAATGTATTGAGCAAAATCTTTATGGACTTTATTTACTTCATTTGAATAGCCGTCAATAACAATTCTTGCATTTGTAGTGGTTTGCAATAATTGATTTAAGTGTTTGGATAATACTTTTTCATTTGCTTTTTCAATTCCTTTTGTTATCTCTAATACTTGTGTTTTAAATTCATTTTGCAATTCCAATACAAAATCATTTTTCAGTTTTTCCTTATAGTTTTTTATTTCCTTGAGTTTATCAATAAGTTCCCCATAGTCATCTATCTGTCTTTCAATAGTTTTTAAACGATTGTCAAAAGTTATTGTTTTTCTATCAATATCCTCCAATTTTGCATTTAATTCCCTTTGTTTTGTTTGGATATAGCCATCATTCATTTTTTTCTCTCTCCATCTAATAATCTTTTCAAATGCCACATTTTTTTTAAATTTTTCAAATCCCTAATTTTTTTCTTTCTTATATGATATACTTGTTTTCCGTTTGTATCTTGTTTTCTTTGGATAACTACTTCTTCTCCTAAATTTGGCTTTCCATCTGGATACAATATTATTGCATTTTTTGGTATTTCCACATTTACATTTATTTGTTTTTTCATATTTATTACCTTGTTAAGATAAACATATCTTCAAATTCATTTTTTCCGAAATCCATCGCCTTTTTGCTGTAATTTTCCATCAGCGTGATTGATTTTCTCAAATCCCCCTTGCTTTTATCATAGATAACATTCAAGACATCATCTTTAATTTCAAGTTTTTCCATTTTGGCAATTTGCATTAATCTTTTGATAGTATCATTTTTGGATATGGGTGCAAAATCAAAAACATCACAACGACTTCTGATTGCTTCAGGAATATTTTTGTCATCATTACAAGCAAATATTATAGAGCAGTTATGTTTGTAATCTTCTAATGGTGTTTTTAAGACAAGCCACGCTTCAGATAGCATACTTTCAGTTTCATCTATGAATATCAATCTGAATTTTCCTTGAAAAGGGGCTACTCTCATAGCAGGGATTATTCTATCTCTAAAGAATGATAGAGTTCTATCTTTACTACCGTTGATAGACATCATCTTTACGCCAAATTCATTTTCTATTACCCTTGCCATAGTTGTTTTACCTATACCACAACGCCCACGAAATATGGCGTGTCTAATCCTACCATTAGTTGCCTTGCATTGTTTGTAATAATTGACTATCCTTTCCTGTCCAACCATTTCGTCAAATGTTTTTGGTCTATGCTTTATATCCCAATCAAATTCAACCATCTTATCCCTCTATCTTTACGGATATTGAATTTTAAGATAGCATTATTCACTATCATCACTCTCAATTCTTGGTGCAAGTAGATACCAATATTTCCTTTTGCTGTCCTCAAATTCAAAGTTGATTGGTATATCTTTTCCAAACCTTACGAAAATGGTATCGCTATCGTCAAAATTGGTAACTAATTGTAGATAGTCAACTGAATATAAACTTTCAAAATTTCCCTTGCTATCGTCTAACCGATTTACTGAACATATCGGAAATCTAACTTGGTCGGTATCAATATCTACAAGGATAATGAATTGATTATCTTGTATTATAAACTTTAAAGCATCACTACCAAAATCAGATGCAACATCAATCATTTTCCTGATATTCCTTGCTTTTACTTTCGCCTCAACAGAATATTTTATGTTCGGTATTTTGACTTCAGTATCTAAAACAGGCAATAATCCCATTTTGTTTTGAAGTCCACTTTCCCCTTTGAATAGCAATTGATTTGTGCCGTTTTCTATTGTAATATCAGTTCCGTGTGCTTTCAGATGTTTACCAAGTGTGATTAAGTTCATACCGAATTTACATTCGTGGCTGACACGATAACTATCAAATGCTAATTTCTTAATAGTCATATCAACCATAGCAACTTGGCTTACATCAACTTGCCTGACATTAAATCCCTGTTTAGTTACCGATAGAGATATTTCATCATTCAATCCACCGATTTTGTCAATTAGTGATTTGAGAACACTTTTTTCGCACTCTATCTTTAGTTTCAATTTGTCGTCTTGTAGTAGAAATTCGTCTTTTATTTGTTCCTTTACTTTTTCCTTTACATTATCTTTTTTCTTCTTTTTTTCTATTGTTTTTGTTTCCATTCAATCCACCTTTTTCCTTTCTTCTATTGATTGAATAACATCAAACGAAAAAATGACTTGTCCAACCTTTTGGTCGTCTAAAACCAATTGATTATCAAAAACGGCAATCACTTCTCCGTTGTAAAAATAAACCTTACCCAAATCCAATTTTCTTATGAATACCTGTTTTTTAAGATACTTTTTGAAATAATCCTTTAATTCCTTATTCATTTTTCCTCACTTACATAAAATCCTTTGCCTTTATAATTTCCAAAAAGAGTTCCACTATCGTTGCCTTCTTCATCACAACTTGCAAATAGTTTAACACCATTATCTAATTCAAGAACGATAGTAGTATTATCCCAATACTCTTTTTTCCTTTCAGCAGTAGTCATTTCCCTGACTTTTATTATCTTGCTATTTGTTATTTGAGGCACATCAATTTTTCCCATTATTCCCCCACCATATCTCTTGCTTTTGCAATTGCATTTGAAACATCTTTATAATTATCAATAAATTTAAATGTAGAAATATCCTCTACAAGATATGCAAGAACATCAAGCAAATCCTCTTTATTTTTTATTCTCTTTAATTTAACCATCTCATATCTCTATTGGTAAATATTTCGGTAGCCACCACATTTAAGACACCATCTAACTACATTTGGAATATCTCCTGAATAGTCAATAGTATCAAATGTTTCAATCTCATCAAAATCCTCTCTATGTTTTATTCTGCAATTACATTCTTGGCTAAATCTTGGTAACTTGGTAATAAAATTCCAAATGTCGTCTAATGCCTTTTTGTAAGTTTCAATCTTTCCTTTCAATATGATTTCGTTATCAGTTAGATATACTTCTTTCATTTTTTTCCCCAAAATGAACTTTTTTAAAGGTAGTAAAATAATCAGTAATTCCCTGTTTCATTATTTCATTATCTTCGCATAGATTTAGCATATCTTCTTCAATTCTTTTAACCAATTCTTCAAAGTGGCTTTGTTTCATTATTTCTTTCTCACTATTCTATCACTTCTTGTTTGAATTAATCCATTTTCCCATTTTATTTTGAGTAAAGTCCAATTGTTTTCAGTTTTTATTTCTAAAACCTCTCCATCTTTGAGCAATCCACCAACACTTTCAACTTTATCGCCTACTTTCCATTCTACATTTGAATTATTTTCAATTTCTATCATTTTTAACACCTACAAAATGGGGTTTTGTAATAATCTTCAGGATATTCTGCCTCTCCGTGTATTTGGATATGGTTAATGATTTTCTCTTTAGTCCATTCATTAGGAATATGATGTCTTATTTCTCTAATCTCTTTCATAGTATATCCGTGCATTAAAAGATTATAACAGATTGTTGCTTCCATAAATCTTACATCAGGAAGTTCAATAAGTGGTATCAACAGTTGATTGGTTTCTTTTTTGTAAGTCGGCTTTAAAACTTTTGCTAAAACATAGTCAGGTTTTTCTGTTGTTATAACAACACTTTCTTCAGGATTACTTTCTTTTATTTGTCTTATGTGCTTACATTCCTGTCGTTTAAATTTCCATACAGGACAAGAGCAACCATAATTCCCATCTTTATCCTGTGCAACCACATAGATATTACCACTACTTTTGCTTTCAACTTCCCATTTTTTAATCCATTTATCATTTGACATTTGCTACCAAATCCTTTTCAACAATTGTTTTCGGCATTAGTTTATAATCTCCTGTTCCATTATCAATTAAGATAATTAGTTCTTCTTTTTTAGTCATAGGATTTTTAAGCGTATCAATTACATAGATAACTGTTCCTTTTGGAATAATCCAACCTTGTTTATCTTTCACATCATTTTTTGCAAGTATTTCTTCTTTTACTTTCATTTATTTTCCCCATTTTCAACTTCAGCAATTAGTTTATTGATTTCTTTTTCCAATTCTCCCATTTTGCTGTATTTATAATCAATCCAACCTACCATTAATTCTTGTAGTTTATCCCATTTGATATTATGTCTATAAACGAATTTATCTACATAACTATCAAATTCTTCGGCAAGTTGTTCATCAGTAAGGTTTTTCAAGTATCTACTTTTACGGATACCCTCAACAAAACCATCATCAAGTTCTATTTTCGCAATTTTTTCATCTTCCCAAATAAAAACTTCGTAAAATTCAGGCATACCATAAATAGCAAACATTAATTTGCCTGAATAGGCAGGGCAATCGCTAATATAATCGTCTATAACGCCAAAGAAGTGTGCTGTGAGTATTATTTCAACGGTTTCCTCATCTTGTCCAAGCCCAAGTAGATATTGCCTTAAATCCTCTAATTCTTTTTTATTCGGCTTTCGCAATTTATAACTCATAGTTTTCCCTCATTTTCACATTCTTGCAGTATCTCCCTTATGAATTTCTTTACTTTTTCTTTATTAGATACAAAAGCAGTTACTTCACAATTATCGGAAAAACGACAACGATTGTCATAGTCAAGATTTTCTTCAACAACAGTAATGATTTTATCTAATTTATTATCTGATATATCCATTTAAAATTCCCCTACTCATAGTTTCAAATCCCTTGAATACAACCTTTCCTTTATCGTAATCTTCATAGTATTTATCTAAATCATAAGGAAAATCTTTTGATTTCTGACAATCTTCGCAAAAACCTAATTCATTACCATCTATACCAATAATAAATTCATTACCACATAGCAAACAATTTGCAGTATCTTCTTCCATATTACACCTTGTTGTTACAACATCAATTCTCCTATTTCAATACCAAAAAGGTATCATCACCCTCAAGCAAAATAACGCAATTCCCAAGACAATCTTTTACCAATAATTCATATCGGTTATCTTCTCTTTGTTGAATGTCAGTTACCAAACCTTGTTTTTCTTTATTACCATCTTTTGAAAATAATATAGTATCGCCAATTCCAACCATTTTTACCACTTTATTTTACCTGCATTTTCCATAGACAATTCAATACCACAGTTACTACATTCTATAATATCATTAAGTAAAGCAACTTCATTTTCAGTATTGCAATTCGGACAAATTAATATCGGCATTATACCTCTCTTATCATTCCTTGACTACCAAAATAATCGTAAAAATGTTGTTGTAGTTCATCACTAAATTCTTTTAGAATTTCAGATAGCAATAATATTTTAATTCCATTATCGGCTTTTGCAAGTGCAATAATATTATTGATTTCTGCATACTCATTACTCATTTGCTCTAACTCATATTCAGTTAAAACAAATGTTCCCCCTTTTTTGATTTCTTCTTTCTTCTCTATTTCAATTCCTTTCATTTCAACACCTTATCTTATGTGGGCAAAGGGATAGAGTAATCCCCATAACTCTAAACCTTTGCACTTAATATAGATATGTAATATATATTCATTATATAAATGTTTGGCTTTTTTAATTAACCTGTATAGGACATTACCCTACCGTCATAATCTTCATAGGATTTTTCAGGTGGTAAATCCTGTCCACATTCCATACAAGTTCCTTTCGTTCCACTTCCACTAAACATTACGATTGCCTTTTGTTTACAAATAGGGCAAATCATTAGATATTCCAATTCCGACATTTTCATTCCCCAAAAACATTTCCCTGTTCACGAAATTTTACAATATCCTTTAGAGTTTCTTCCTTATCCAATCCGAATACAATAGCCAACGCTGTGCTACCGTTAAATACTGTATATTTCCTTTCGCTATCCATATATTTGCTAACATTTGACACGCAATTTTCATAGATAAGTTTTAAATGTTCATTCCAAGTTGCATTTCTATCCATTACTTACACCTTTTCAATTCAAATTTTCCATTTCTCAATTCCTTTTCACAGTTACGACATCTGATATTTGATTTTTCATTTGTGGCGTTGCAATACGGACACATAACATTATCGTTATTGTATTTTCTATCATCTAATATGCCCTCACTTTCAGCAAAACAAACTTCACATAATCCGTTGCTGAATAAATCTGCATTAGTTCCACAATTAACACATTTCATAGATACCACTTTTTGTTGTTATAACAACAACTATTCTTCTTCTTCGCCAACAATCCTTTTTATAGAAGTAAACCTAAATCCCTTGCCTGTTCTTTCGTGATAAGAAATTTCAACTTCAATCGTTCCACCCTCAAGCAATTTCTTTTTAGCAATACTGCTTTTTTTATCCCCTGCAAGATTGATACGCCTACCATCAACAGTTATCAATACTATTCCTGTTTTAGTATCTTCATAGTTATTGCATTTGACAATTTCTTCTTTGTTAAAACGGAATTTCCACCAATTATCCCTTTTACCAAATTGATAAGGCGAATTTCTTTTTTTAATCACTACACCCTCAAGCAAATCTTTTTTCTTTAAGATTTCATTAGGTTTATCGTAAACTTTACTGATTTGAATGTGTTTATTTGGTTTTACATTTTTATTTAGCAATTCTTTTCTTTCCATCAACGAAAGCATAGTAACATCATCATTACCATTTTTAGTTATATCGTGGAATACTGCAATTATCGGATAAATATCTTTTATGAAATTAATTTTACATCTGTTATCTGTATTTGCTCTTTTTACATAATCTTTAAAGATACTGATATTTCTATTATCAAAAACGCACAACTCACAAACATATTCCCCATCTTTTACATTCTTTAATATTTCAGGTATTAATTCAGGATATTTGACATTCTGCAAATTAGGGTTACTGCCGTGAGTTATTTCAATATTATCTTTATGCCTTTTGATTTCGCTACTACCACCGTCAAATTTGATTTCAAATATGTAATCTCCAATAGTTTTGTTAGTAAATCCGTCAATACTATCAACCGATTTAGGTTTCATTAGTAATGGTTTCATAGATACCACTTTTTTGTTATAACAACAACTTTAAAAACCCTCTAAAAAGTCAACTGCAATTGTTTTTGGTTTCTTTTCTTCTCTTTCAACTTTGATAATTGGTTTATTTTCTTTTACTGTTTTTAGAAATTCAGCATATAATATAGGGATATTGCTTGAACTGACAGCATTAAATTCCTTTTCAAATTTTGATTTGCGTGGTATTAACCCTAATTGCAATTTTTCTTTTATTAGAGTATAATCTCTTAAAGTGATTAATGATAATCTGTCTTTTGTTGATACTACAATTCCCCCTAATTCCTTACCAAGATAACCGAAAGATACCAATAAAACTAAATCCTTTTGATATAAAAAGTTATGAATTTGTTTTATTAATCCTTGTGTTCTATCATCTTCGTTATTGTATATTTCGTATTGATTATCTACAAGTAAAAGTTCGTCAATAACATCTTTCGTTGAAATTTCTTTTTCAACACGGATATTATTATCAACTTTAATCTCCATAAAGGTTTTTTTATCTTTTTCAGTATAGATTATTCCTGTATTTTTATCCATTCTTTTTTCAATTTGTCCGATTGTTAAACTTTCGCCACAGTTAGAACAGTTATAAGATTGTTTTAATTGGTTACTGCAATTGTTACAAATTAGATTTCCACCAAAACCATAGTCGCTACTAACCGATTTCTTTATTTTAATCGGCAACTCTACTATTGTTTCTTTACCACTTTCGGTATGTTTCCAAGAAAACAACATATTTTCACATTCCTATATAATATTCTATCTAATGTAATAGTATAATGATTATATAAACCTTACGGTTTATATTTATTTATTTCAACATTAACATTAGGATTTTCCTTTTTGTATTTCTCCAAACCATCAAAAAATTCCTTTCGCTGTTTTTCATCATAAGGGATAGAATATAAAGTTTGAATACCTCTAACACCCTTTTTAGATAATTTAACTACACCACTACCTTTGCCCTCATTATGTATGTAAATCGGATTGCCCTCACTATCTTTTATCGCAAAACCTTTTTTATCTCTCTTAATGTAATGCTCTTTAAAATAGCCACAATTTGAGCAAAAAGTATGTATCTCATTAGATTTATAATAAAAATCTTCAATACATTCCATAGATTTACATTCAGGACATTCTATATTTGTTTGGACACTACCCATTTTAACATTTCTCCAATAAAGATGGCGACACTTTCCAAGATACCCCACCGTTAACCTCTACATTAATTGATTTTCTATTAATTTGTGTGATAATTCCACCGATAACATTACCTTTTTTATTTCTAAATCTAACATTATCGCCTATCTGAAAATTAACGGTTAATTGTTCTTCTAATTGCCTATTTCTTCTTTTTAGAATATCCCAAAATTCGTGGATTTCATTTTTATTTTTTATTCCCCATAGATACTCTATAACATCTTTTTTTTCTAACATTTTATTCCCCCTAAAAACTAAAATAATTTTCCCTTGTAATATTCATAAAAAACAAATCACGATAAGGTTTTATTTTCCAACAATTATAATAATATAAAACTGCTAAAACCTTTGTATTTGATATTTCTAACATTTTAGATATTGCTTTTACCTTATGCCTATAATGTTGTCTTAATATTACAATATCTACTTTTTGTCTTTTTGATAATCCTATCATTTGTAATCTATTGATTAAGTGATACCATTTTTCTTTTTTAAACCTATAAATTTTATATCGTAATTTTTGTCTTATTTTCATATAGATAACAACCTTTACAATTAGAAATATTGCAATAAAGACATTCCAAATCCTGTTTTTGTTTTTCATTCATTTAAATCCCTTAATAATTTTTGCCCTTTTTTACTATCAAACGATATAAATTCAATTGATGGAATTGATAAATCTACCTTACGAAATTCTCTTAATCTTTTATCAATTGTATATCCTTTAAATGATGGTAGTTTATTTACCATTAGAATACACTTTTTGCTATCATTTTAGTTATATATCGTTGCTGAAATGTTAAACAATTGTTAAAAGATTTTTTAAATAATGTTCTGCTTATTTTGTTTGCTTTTTTCAGGAAAAATCCGTCAGTTACTTGCCTTTTAGGAAATGTATTATTTCCCCACCAAGATAAAAAATCTTGATTATATAGTTCTAATTTTTTTTCTATCATTTCTATTCCGTTCCTTTCATTTCTATTTTTTTGTTGTTATAACAACAACTTTAACTTTCGTTGTTAATATCAACAATTGTTTTGATAAACTCATAATTTCCTTTTGTTATTGTTTTATGAGTTTCAAACCATTTTTCAATAATTTTAATTATCTTTTTTTCTTTCATCTTATCTCCTGTAATTTGTATTGTCGTAAAAACTATTCCAAAAACCACATTCACATTCAACAACTATCCAATTTTGTTTACCTGTATGACTATCATATTTACGAATAGTCATATTTTCATTACCACATTTTTTACAGCGATAAAATTTATTGATATGGTTAAATTCTTCTGCCTGTTCTTCGGATATATCATAAAAATCTTGCTCTATAAAGCCCATTTGCTTAAACTGTGATATGTTTTCGGATAAGGTAAGGGTATCATCTAAATATGCTGTAACATCTACCAAATCGCTTTCTATGTGCCTTTCTATTTGTTTTTTTAATTGATATTCCTGTAATCCACTATTCATAACTCTCATAAAATCAACTCACGGAAAAAACGATTTAATTGTATTCATTATTTTATAGCCAAAATCTTCGTCTTGTGTTATTGCGTGTAATTTATTAGCGTGATAAATAATCTCTTGCTTATGATATTTGATTAAATCCTCAATCGTTTCGTTTTTTTTCAATTCAATCAATCCCCTATTTTTTGTTGTTATAACAACAACTTTTAATTTGTTTGTCTAAATTCAGTATTGCAATATTGACAAATTGCGTTAAATGGTTTATCTATATTCCTTGCTGTTCTGACTTTTATCCCACAATCGCAAATAAATAATAGGTTTCTATTTGGACTTTTTCCCTTATCTTTCATTTTTTGAAAGATATGAAATGCCTTTTTATTGGGCTTAAACTCTTTTAGCATTTCGTTAAATTCTTTAGTGGTATCTGTATATGCAAATCCTCTTGTTCCCCTGTCAACCTTTAGCAATAGTTTTTCAGCAATTATTTTAAAGTGTTTATTATGGTATTGGTTAACTGTGCAATCGTTAATACCATTTGCATAATTGTAAAAGTGTGCTAATTCGTGTGCTACTGTTTCGTATGGGTTATCTTTTAAATGATGGCTTGAAATACAAATATAGTTAAGTGGCTTTTGTGTGTTAACATAACCTTTTGAATGTTCCTTACTCATAAAATACCCTTTAATAGTGCTTTTAGTTTCTGTTATGTTAACTATTAGATTATCAGGTAATCCTAATTTAAAGCGTTTATTCAAAAAAACAATAAATCTTTCGCACTCTTTAATTGATGGTTGAATACTATTTGTTATAGTGGCTTTTATCGGCTTTAATTTTGTATCGGTTTTTTTCTTATCATTTTCAATCATTTCAATCACTTACAGATATGTAATACATATCTGCATTTAAATCTTTCGTTTTTC
>SMTZ1_10002295_pt1 | contig 19337 bp, 18 predicted proteins | sample DeeMarSWOR136_30_FD_25667 | JGI IMG/M metagenome (IMG submission 25667)
CGTATTTGAATCTGCATTTTATCAAAATAGTACAACAGACAGACTGTGCATGATAAATGCACCCATAGTTCCTGAGAACCTTGAGGAGTCCTATGACATTTACACCTTCTTTGTGGAAAGGGGAACTCCCATATTCATGACTCCTTCCATGGTGAGCGGAAAAGGTTGCGGACAGGTCGAAAGACAGAGAGAGACAATGAGTGAAAAAGAGTGGGGAGAAAGAATCATAGAGTTGTATGCAAAAATATATGTGTATAATGTGAGGAAAGGTGTCCAGACTGACGAACAGATCAAAAGGGAAGGTATTGCAGCATATGCGGGCTGTACTCCGTGTAACCAAGCAGCAGTTGGCCTCTACATAAGGGCTAATGGTATTGTCCAGATATGTCCTGGAAGGTTTGACAAAGAAACTATATACGGGAATGTGCTGACAACGCCGCTGCGTGAAATATGGGAACGATCCCCAAATAGAGCACGGGGAATTATAAATCCTCACACTTTAGTGAACAACAGGTGCCCTGCAAAAGATGGGAGAGTATTTCTGCCAGGCTTTTACGAGAAAGTTTTGCAGCAGTACGAGCAGTTGATGCTGGAAGAGGTGATGGTACCTTTATGAGATTGGTTACTGGAATGTTACTTTAAGGTCCTGCATCACAGGAAGTACAACAAATTATGGCTGTTCCAGGTTATTTACCTTGGGTGAGATCATGTTACAGGCTTAGGAGTTATTTACAGTGAAGAAATAGGCTTCAGAAAGGGGATATGAAAGGAAATGGAACGCATAGGGGAGAGAACTGAAAACTAATGACATCATTCTATTATTTCTATCTTTTCGGGATTTTTGCAATTTCTTTCTTCATTCACATAAATGTATATATCGTACTTACCTGGCGCTTCATTGTCACTGTACACTTTGAATTGCCAGGTTATCTTCCCTTCAGGGCCAATTTCGTAGCCTCCGTCTTTGATAACCTCAATAGTAATTTTTTGTCCTTCATCTTCTGGTTTCAGATAAACTGAGTCCAAACAAATTTTGTTCTTTGTCGTGTTCGTGATAGTTACTATCAACACAGTGTAGTCGCTCCCATCGCTTTTAATAACATTCTCATTTATGAAACTCTCAGGTTTGTCCCAAAGCGCTGCCATACTGATGCCACGGCAAGCTTCAGGCTGGCTGATGCATCCGTTCAAAAACCCTATTACGAGTAGCCCAAAAATGATTCTTTCTTTGAGCATGAAATGAAGGTTCTGTCAATGTTTAAAAACTTTTCGCCTCCTTTTCTTGTTCAGGGCTATAATTATTTTATTAGAGTTTTAGGAGCAAACCACAAGTTTCTGCTTTTTTGATTTTGAATTTTGCGGCTTTCATTGTTGGGAAAGAGATACAGGGTGAGAAAAGCTGAAGAAAAGGCTATTGAAGCGTACGAGAAAGCTAATCAAGCATGTGCAGCAACATAGTGTAAGCTGTGAATCGTTGACATAGGAACAGGAAAAAGACCCAGCCTCGCACTCGATTACAGTTACATTTTCCTCTTCTGCTGTAGGTTGGGTCCACTACCATTTTTGGAATTTTTTAAAGGATACTCAACATGTTATCATGAACCCAAAGCATGTTCAGGACATTTAAAGACATCAAATACATCAACCCATGAACCTTCACTAAACCCTCCAAACCTTTCATATATTTCATACACATAATTTTGTCAATTTCTAATTGGTTAAACATAAAAATGTACAAAAAGATTTATATAGAGCAACCCAAGTAAAAGTATGGAATTATGGAAAGTGGGAAAAGTCAAGAAAGTCTTCAAAGTTTCCCACACTGAATTAGAATTCGAGTTCACCGATCACATATCTGTTTTTGACAAAGTTATTCCTACTCTGGTACCACAGAAAGGAGAAACACTTTGCCGCACGTCAGTGTACTGGTTTGCAAGAGCTCAAAAGATGCAGATCCCCACTCATTTTAGAAAATTTTTACCACCTAATAGAATGAGAGTATCCAGAGTTCAAATTATTGAAAATCCATCTGATACAGATTCCAACTATTTAGTACCTCTAGAGGTTATCTCCCGGTATTACGTGGCAGGTTCCTTACATGATAGACTTAAATCTGGAAAAATGGACCCAAAAGAGCTGGGATTATCCTCTGTCCATTACGGGGACCAGCTCCCGGGACCTTTCTGTGAAGTCACTACTAAATTGGAAAAAGTTGACAGACTGCTCACTGGAAAAGAAGCTCTGGAACTTTCTGGTCTCTCAAAAGATGAATACGACCAGATCGTTGAAACTGCCCTTAAGATAGATGCTGATATTAACAGAGAAGTCAAAAAAAGAGGGTTAATCCACGTGGATGGCAAGAAAGAATTTGCTTTAGATGAAGACAGGAACATCATGGTGGTGGATACTTACGGAACTGCAGACGAAGACCGATTCTGGGATCTAAAGTCCTACGAAGAAGGGGACTGCATTGAACTGAGCAAGGAATTTGTGAGATCCTACTACCGGGATACCGGGTATCATGAAGTTCTATACACTGCCAGAGATGAAAACGAACCTGAACCTGCTATACCCCCACTACCACCAGTATTGGTGGAAAAAACTCGTCAGTTGTACCTTGATCTGTACCAAAAAATAACCGGAGATGATATTCGTGAAAGCAGAAGTTAAAGTTGAGTTAAAAGAAGGTGTTTTCGACCCAGAAGGGGAAAATATAAAGAAAGCCCTCAATTTGCTGGGATTTTCTGGCGTAAAAGACGTTAAACTTGCCAAGTTGTACACTATTGAGGTCGATGGGAATGACAATGTGGAAGACATGTGCAGCAAGTTACTGACCAATCCAGTGATCCACAAGTACACCATCAGGAAGGGATGACATGGAAGTCCCCATACTGGAATCAGATGCAGAAACGTTGAAAGAAATCAGTGATGTCACAGGAGCTGGGCTGGAATTGCGGGAAATGCAAAAAATCAAGGAATACTTTCAAGAAAGGAAAAGGAATCCCACAGATGTGGAGTTACAAGCATTGGGCCAATCCTGGTCAGAACACTGCTCGTACAAGACTTCAATGCCCATTTTAAAGGAGTATTTGCTGACCATTGAGGCACCGCAAAACATGGTGGTCGTAGAAGAGGACGCAGGTGTGGTGGACTTTGATGAAGATCACGCGTACGTTATCGCGTTTGAGAGCCACAATCACCCCTCAGCTATCGAACCCTACGGGGGAGCAGCTACCGGGATTGGCGGCATTCTCCGGGACGTGGTCTGCATGGGTGCTCAACCTGTAGCTTTGATAGACCCTCTGTATTTTGGCAGGTTAGACTTTGCAGATGAACTGCCTAAGGGTGTAAAACATCCCAAGTTTTTATTCTCAGGAGTGGTAGCTGGCATTCGTGATTACGGGAACAGGGTGGGTATTCCCACAATAGCAGGTGGTGTTTTCTTCCATGATGGGTATTTATCCAACTGTATCGTCAATGTGGGATGTATTGGTATTGTAAAAAAAGAAGAAATCATACACAGTAGAGTGGGGCACCCTGGAGATTACTTCATCTTAGTGGGTGGAAGAACAGGCCGGGACGGCATCCACGGGGTGACGTTTGCTTCTGCTGAACTCCATGAGAATTCAGAACACGAATCCAGGAGTGCAGTCCAGGTGGGAGATCCCATTTTGAAAGAACCGTTAATCCATGCGTGTTTAGAAGCTAACCAGAAAACCTTGTTGACTGGAATGAAAGACCTGGGCGGAGGAGGGCTATCCTGCGCAGTAGGAGAGATGGCGTATGCAGCAGGGTATGGAGCAGAAGTTTCTTTAGATTCAGTGCCATTAAAAGAACAGGGCATGGAATCCTGGGAAATCTGGGTGTCAGAATCCCAGGAGAGAATGATGCTTTCAGTCCACCCTGATAATGTAGATGAAGTAACAAAAATTTTCAAAAAGTGGGACGTCCCCTGTACTGTCATTGGTAAGGTTATACCTGAAAAAGTTTTGAAAATTACCCACAATGGTAAAACAATTCTAGAAATGGAATTAGACTTTCTGACCAAGTCTCCCCGGTATAAAAGAGCATATACCGTTAAAGAGGTTACCCCTGTTGTTCCAGATCTAAACCTGCCAGATAATTACAATAATGTACTCCTTGATGTGCTGTCTTCTCCTAATATCTGTTCAAGAGACTGGGTCATCCGCCAGTACGACCACGAGGTGAGAGGTTCTACTGTGATTAAACCACTCAACGGGAAGATAGGGTATTACACCCATGGGGATGCAGCCGTTGTCAAGCCGTTAAGGAATTCGTTCAAAGGGCTGGCCATTACTGCAGATGTGAACCCGCGCTGGGTCACAATCGACCCCTACTGGGGTGCAGCTTCTGCTGTAGACGAGGTGTGCAGGAATCTGGCTTCAGTGGGTGCAGTTCCTCATTCTTTAGCAGATTGCTTGAACTTTGGCAATCCAGAAAAACCTGAGCGGTTAGGGGATTTTGTGCAGGTGGCCAAGGGGTTATACGTGGTGGCTCACACCATGGGTATATCGTTTGTATCGGGAAATGTGAGCTTCTACAATGAGAGCCACTCAGGTGCTATACCTCCTACCCCCACTATTCTGGGAGTGGGTATTGTAGATATCAGGAAAGCAGTTACTGCAGACTTGAAAGGTGAAGGAAACAAGTTGTACCAGATTGGTGAAGCTGAAAGAGAAATGGGTGGATCAGAATATTACGAGATACAGAATGTTTTTGGTAACCAGATCCCCAGAACTGATCCCCACACACTGAAATTGAGAGTTTCTACTCTTCTGCAAGCAATATCAAAAGGGTTCATCGCCAGCTGCCATGATATCTCCCATGGGGGGCTGGCAGTCTGTCTTTGTGAGATGGCTTTAGGTGGTGACGTCGGTGTTTCAATTTCTGTGGACAGTCCTCCAGATGTTGAATTGTTTTCTGAATCCAATTCTCGTTGGGTAGTAGAAGTTAAAAAGGGGAAGGAAAAGGAATTTGAGAAATTATTCGGAACAGAAGCTCACAAACTGGGCGAAGTTTCTGGTCACAGGATCATCGTTGATGGATTGATTGATCTATCGTTAAAAGAGGTTCGAAATGCGTGGGAACCTCCCTTATGGAGGATGATGGGATGAGTATCAACGTGTGCATACTCAGGATTGAGGGAACTAACTGCGAACAGGAAACGTATGATGCGTTCAAAGAACTGGGTGCACAGCCAGAAATGGTCCATTTAACAGAATTAACACCTGAAACACTCTTTGATTACCAGTGCTTGATGGTTCCTGGTGGGTTCTCCAGTGGAGATTATGTTCGAGCAGGAGCTATATTCGCTGCCAGAATCAAGAGCAGGTTGTTTTCTGCCTTGAAAGAATATGTGGAGAATGGTTACCCTGTAGGTGGGATCTGCAACGGGTTCCAAGTTCTGGTAGAATTGGGGTTTTTACCCCGGCTATCAGGGTATCCAGAAGCGTGCCTGGCTACTAATGATTCAGCTCGATTTGAGTGCAGGCCCACATTACTAAAACTGGAGAATCACTGTGCATTCACCCAGAAGATGGAAATTGGCAAAATTTATGAGATACCTTCTGCCCATGCAGAAGGGAAGTTCGTATCTCCTTTGATTGAAAAATTAATGGAAAGTAAGCAGGTGATCTTCAGGTACTGCAACCCCCAGGGTGAATACGCAGGATATCCATGGAATCCCAATGGTTCTGAATACAACATTGCAGGGATAACCAATGAAGAGGGGAACGTCTTTGGCATGATGCCTCATCCTGAGAGAGCTTTTTTCCAGTATCAAAATCAGGATTGGACCAGAACAAAAAACAATGGTGCCCATGGTAGACTGTTTTTTGAATCAGTGCTGGAATATGCAAGGAGGCTCTAAATGTGCGGAATTGTGGGTATTGTTGGAAAAAAGGGTAAAGGAAAAAACAAACGAAAAAGAAAGGGAAATGCACTCCAGATTGCTCTTGAGAGTTTGATGAGTATACAGCACAGAGGACAGGATTCCTGCGGGATTTTGTACTACCACCAAGATGTTACCTTAAAGAAGGGAGTAGGGCTCGTTTCTGAAGTGTTCTCACACTGGAATGCACAGAACAGTCATGCTGCCATAGGTCACGTACGGTACCCCACCATTGGAACAGACCCAGCCAGGGATGCACAGCCCTTCTATGTTAACTACCCTCATGGGCTGGGACTCTCTCACAACGGGAACATCACCAACTACTACGAATTGAGAGAAGAACTAGCCAAAAAGAGGAGGCGCTTACAATCACGATGTGATGGTGAATTGCTGCTAAACGTCTTTGCTGAAGAGTTAATCAACAATGACATATACCAAGCAGTGGAGAACGTGATGGATCGAGTACTGGGAAGTTATTCTGCAGTTTCTCTTTTAGCTGATGAAAAGGGGAGAATTGTAGTATTCAGAGATCCCTGGGGCATCAGACCTTTAGTTTTCGGGTGTAATAATAACTGGTTTTTAGCTGCTTCAGAATCGGTAGCTTTAGACAAGGTTGGCATGGATGCACACACTGTGAACCCTGGAGAATTAATGATTTTAGATGGAGAAGAAATTGAGAGAACCCAGTTGAGAAAAGAGCCAAGTTCCCACTGCATGTTTGAATGGGTTTACTTTTCCAGGGCAGATTCTATAATTGAGGGTAGAAGCGTTTACGAAACTCGGTTAGAACTGGGAAGAAACCTGGAACTGGAACAAAAAGTGGATGTAGTCATTCCTGTACCAGATACAGCACGGCCTGCTGCTTTAGGATTTGCAGAAGCACATGGGTTACCCTACCGGGAGGGGCTGATCAAGAACAGGTACGCAGGAAGGAGTTTCATCATGGCTACGCAAAAAAAGAGAGAACATGCAGTATCTAAACTAAATGTCATCAAATCTGAAATTAAGGGCAAGAAAATTGCATTAATCGATGATTCCATAGTGAGAGGGACTACCTCACGAAAGATTGTGTCTTTGATCAGGTCAGCAGGAGCAAAAGAGGTTCATCTGTTCTCTTCTTGCCCCAAGATAGTGTATCCCTGTTTCTATGGAATTGATTTTCCCTCTAAGAGGGAATTAATTGCTTCAAGAGGTGAAGTTGATACAATAGGAGCAGATTCTGTTACCTACCAGAGTTTAAAAGGTCTCCAGAAAGCTATTGGCCTTCCTGATTTGTGCATGGCCTGTTTAAATGGGGATTATCCGGTGGAGTGCAGTACTGCTCAATTTGAAACTATGCGAGAAAAGGAACGGGAGGAAAGTATATGGCAGGAGTGTTAGGCATATATGCCTTTGAAGAGATCTGGAACGTGTCCAGATTTTTGTACTACGGGTTAGTAGCTATCCAGACCAGAGGAGAAGAATTCTCCACCTTATCAACAGGGAATCAGTACATCATCGGGGAAGGACTTCCTGATACCCTCGACCCTTCAGGGTTAAAAGGACAGGCAGGGATTGCAGGTGTTTTCACCAAGGAAGAAGGGTTCTACTTCGATGATGAAATATCTGTACTGTATGATGGGTCAATTGATGTGAAAACCCTGGTACACCAAATTAAAAATGGAGACAAAATAGAAGATGTACTGTCCAGCCTGGAAGGTGCCTACGCCTTACTGGTTCTAAAGGATAACGTCATGTACGCTGCCAGAGACCCTCGAGGGATAAAACCGCTGTGCATTGGTGGTATTGGCTTTGACATGGCAGTAGTTTCCTCAGAGAGTTCAGCTCTAGATGTTATTGGAGCAGAATACTCCAGAGATATTAAACCTGGCGAGGTAGTGGTCATAGACCAGTTCTACATTGAATCTGTGGAGAATGAACCATTCTCTCAGGCCCACTGTGCGTTCGAGTTCGTGTACTTTTCCAGGCCTGATTCCCAGGTGTTTGGTAAATCAGTTCATTCTTTGAGGAAGTTGATCGGTGAAACATTACACCCCCAGGATGCAGACGTGGTCATTGGTGTCCCTGAAACAGCAATTCCCTTTGCTATGGCTTATTCTGGAAAGAACAATATTCCAGTAGATTTAGGGTTTGTGAGGACGGGACGGCCCACAAGAACAGCTATCAAACCCACTCAGTTAGAGAGAATGATTGGAGTACAGTTGAAGTTGAACCCTGTACGGACTGCAGTAGCAGGAAAGCGGGTCGTTTTAATCGATGATTCAGTAGTGAGAGGGACTACTATGCGGAATACTGTATCACTTCTGAGAAGAAGGGGAGCAAAAGAGGTCCACGTGAGAATCGCCTCTCCCAAACTGGTAGCTCCCTGCCCGTACGGGGTAGAAGTTCCCACCAGAGACGAACTGATAGCAGCAGATAACACGGAAGAAGAGATTGCCAGGATCATTGGTGCAGATTCGTTTTCGTACTTAAAGGTAGACCAGTTGAAGGAGTTGATCGGGTTACCTGTTTGCACAGGGTGTATGACAGGGAAGTATCCTGTCAGTACTGGTAGTGGAGTATATCCTGCAGAACCTACAGGTGTTAAAACAACTTCAGAACGTGCTGCAGAGGTGTCAACATGAGTATGAAATTTCTGATCGTGGGCGGCGGTGCACGAGAACATGCTATAGCAAAAAGAGCTGCTCACTACTACACTGTGTATGCTGCCATGCCCTACAGAAATCCAGGAATTGCACACCTTTCTGAATACAAAATTACAGACATTTTAAACCCACAAAAGGTGGCAGACTACTGCGATGAAGTTTCACCAGATATGGTGTTTGTCGGCTCAGAAGAATCGTTATTCCACGGCGTTTCTGACGAAATTATTAAAAGAGGACATCTATGTATTGGAGCAAAACAAAAAGCTGCAGAAATAGAGAGGTCTAAAGCCTTCATGAGACGGTTACTAGAGAAAAACAACATCCACGGCTCGCTCAGGTTTAAAACGTTTACAGACGTTACTACTGCTTTAAAGTACATTGAAGAGTATGCAGGAAGCATTGCTATCAAACCTGCCCGCCAGGCAGGTGGAAAAGGTGTGAAAGTCATAGCTGATCTACAAGCGTACTTGAAAGATGAGAAAAAAGACGCTAAAAAAAAGCATGCAGCCCAGATTGTAAAAGACCACCTGTCACAGGATTTAGACGACCAGATTCTCATTGAAGAACGGGTAGAAGGGGTAGAGTACTCGTTACAGTGCTTTACTGATGGGAAAAATATTGTACCATTACCACTGGTGCAGGACCATCCGCACGCTTTTGAAGAGGATATTGGACCTGAAACAGGCGGAATGGGCGCTGTATCTGGAAGAGGGCAGCTCCCTTTTATCAACAAAGGAGAATACAAAAAATCACTGGAGATCATGGAACAGTCTATAAAATCTGTGAAATCAGAAACTGGTGAAGACTACTTCGGGGTCATAACAGGACAGTTCATGCTCACTGATAAGTGGGGTCCCACCATTATCGAGTATTATGCGCGGCTGGGAGATCCTGAAGCAGTTAATGTTATGGCAATTTTAGAAAACTTCGATGAAATCTGCGAAGGATACATCAATGGAAGTCTGGCAAAAATCCCCGCAGAGGTCAAAGATTCAGCCACTGTGGTCAAATGTATCTCTCCAAAGGGATATCCAAACCAGAGAAGTCTTGGAAAGGGTAAGAAAATCTACGTGGACATCAAGAAAATCCGTGAATTGGGAGCAGAAGTCTTCTACGGCTCTGTATATGAGAATGGTGCATTGCTCACAGGCGGTTCACGTGCAGTGGAGATCTACGCAGAAGGTGATTCAATTTTAGAAGCAGGAAAAATTGCTGAACAAGCTACTCAGTACGTGATATCAGACTGGAAGTTATTCCACAGGCACGACATTGGTTCTCAAGAACTGCTGGACAAGAGAATGCGAACTGCTCAACGAGCGAGAGATGTTTACCAGTACAGGGCTGAACACAATCTGATCGGGAGGAATATCGACTGGATACCCGGTATCGGGAGGATAGAAACGTAGGTGATTGTATGAAAATCATGTTATTAGGTTCAGGTGAATTGGGAAAAGAAGTGATCATTGAAGCTCAAAGGCTCGGGCTGCAGACAGTGGCAGTTGACAGGTACCAGGGCGCACCTGCCCAGCATGCAGCAGACAAGGCTTACACAGGGGACATGACTGGAGAGGGATTTCTAGAGTTCCTGGTGGAAAAGGAGAATCCAGATATTATTGTACCAGAAATAGAAGCTATCAACCTGGATGCATTGATAAAATTCGAGGACCAAGGAATTTTCGTTTCTCCACGGGCTGAAGCTCAAAAGATTGCGATGGACCGATTCAGGTTACGCGAAACACTGGATAAAGCAGGAGTCCGTGTCTCTGACTACCATTTTACGTCAGTGTTTTCAGATTTTGAATCAGCTTGCAAGGATTTCAACTACACTTGTATTACCAAGGCCAGGTTCTCCTCTTCAGGGCACGGTTCTTACATTGTGAAATCAAAAGACGATGTGGAAAATGCATGGGAAGAAAGAAAAAAGGCGAGGAAACCGTCAGAGGATGTCATCGTGGAAGATTACATCAATTTTAACACTGAAGACAACCAGTTGGTGGTGAGAAATAATGGGACGCACTTCTGCAAGACGCTGGGCCACTACCAGTTGTACGGGGACTACCATTCCAGTTGGCAGCCTATCTACCGGAACGAGAAAGAGAAAGAAGGGTTTGAAGCAGTTAAAGACCAGGTCTACAACTACGCAGAGAAGGCTACCATTGCTTTAGCAGGTGAGAAAGGAAGAGGTATCCATGCAGTAGAACAGTTTTTAGACTTTGACAACAAGAAAGTGTACGTCAACGAGGTGAGCTGCAGGCCTCACGACACAGGTATGGTGACCTTCAAGACCCACTACCCAGGATATTCTCAGTCAGGGTTACACATCAGAGCAGCAGCCCAAATACCTCTTGAACCTCAGGTGTACCAACAGGTGAACGGGGTCAAAATTCTAGACAGTATTAAACCAGGTGCTTCCCACGTGATCGTCTCACCCTGTAAAGGGTGGAATCCCCAATTTAAAGGAGTACAAAACGCGTTACAGCACGGCGATGTCTGGATTTTCAAAAAACCCTACGCATTCCATGAACCGCATCACGGCCGGAGGCTGGGAGTAGCTCTAGCTCTGGCAGAAACAGTGGCAGACGCTATACAACAGGCAGAATTAACTGCTCACTGCATTGAGATCAGAACTAATGAGAACCCAGAATGGAAGAAGCAGTGGATGACAGAAAAGCATGTGGTTGCATGAAAATTCTGATCGTGTGTGGTTCTGAATCAGATCTGCACATAGCAGAAAAAGTTGGATTCATCCTGGAGGGAAATAAAGTTGATTTTGATCTGGAGGTAGCATCAGCCCACAGAGATCCAGAAAAAGTGAAAAATCTGGTGAATCGAGGATATTCCCTGTACATTGCAGTAGCAGGATTATCTGCAGCTCTTCCTGGGTTCATAGCTTCCATTACAGACAGACCCGTCATTGGTGTTCCTGTCTCTGCAAAACTGGGGGGGTTAGATGCCCTCCTGTCCATTGCCCAGATGCCCAAAGGGGTTCCTGTAGCGTGTGTGGGAATTGACAACGGAGAGAATGCAGCATACCTGGCACTGAGAATATTACATATGTGCAGACAAAAAGAGAAACCCTTGAAACCCTAAAGAGAAACCTGAAAGGGGATACTATGAAGATGGACTACGCAAAAGCTGGTGTAGATATTAAAAAAGAAGAAAAATCTATATCAGCCATCAAGAAGATTATATCGGAAAGTTTTTCCTTCAGAACTGGACTGGGAAGACCCTTAACGGAGATTGGCCACTTTTCAGGGTTAATAGAATTTGGTGAGTACGCTCTGGCCTTATCCACTGATGGAGTGGGAACTAAGACTATTATAGCAAAAAGACTGGAGAAGTATGACACGTTAGGCATAGATTTGGTAGCTATGTGTGTCAATGATATCCTGTGCAATGGGTGCGAACCTATAGCATTCACAGATTACGTGGTCACAGACGAAACAGATGAGAACTTTTTAGCAGAGTTAGGCAAGGGATTATTAGAAGGAGCACGCCACGCTAACACTGTAATCATTGGCGGGGAAACTGCTACCCATCCGAACATGAAAGGCCAGGAAGTGAATTTCGACCTTGCGGGGACTGCTCTAGGGTTTGTGAAAAAAGATAAAATCATTACTGGCGAGACCATTACACCAGGTGATGTAGTTTTAGGCTTGAAGAGCTCTGGCATACACAGCAATGGATTATCCTTGGCACGAGCTGTTCTCTTAGATGGCACTGAAGATGAAAAGCTCCTCCTTGAACTGTTAACCCCCACCAGAATCTATGTGAAACCGATTTTGAACCTTTCAAGGTCTGTTAACATCAAGGGAATGGCCCACATAACAGGTGGTGGGCTATTAAATGTGAAGAGACTTACTAACTACGGAGTTGACATTGAAATGCCCCATCCTCATAAAATCTTTGAGAAAATCCAGGAGAAAGGGAACGTGGATACACAGGAGATGTACAAAACGTTTAACATGGGCGTAGGGTTTACAGTAGTTGTCTCAGAAGAAGATGAAAAGAAAGCAAAAGATGCACTTGGACAAAAAGTACAGAACCTGGGCGTTGTTACAGAGGAAGAAGGTGTCAACATTTGTAACTTAGAATTTAAACTGTGACCGAACATTTCTATGGGTTCATTTAGTAAATTTTCAAGCCTCTTCTCCACTTTTTGTCAAGTTGACAAAAGAAATTTAACAATTGCTCGCTATAAATTTTCAGATATTATCCTGTTGTGATGAACTGCCTGGACAATGTAATTTTTGGAACCAAAACCTCCAGTGTAAAATTGCGGGAATATAACAGAAAATATACACTACGTGATCAAATTACATTAATAGATGTTCCAAGTGTGGGTATTTTTGAGTAATCTCAGAAACTATCGTAAAAATTCCAATAATTCTCAGGTTGAACCAAAAGGTTTATATAACCACAATGCTGTAGAAAAAGAGTCTGAACGTTCGCATGAACTGTGTGGTGGTCACCCACCCGGTTAGCCAGACCAGAAAGAGGTGAAATCTCACCGAATCTGTATGTTGAACAGGAGTATGCCTCCAGGTTCTGTCATACTATCTGCTGGATTGAACCTGCAACAGGTTTGGTGGAGGTGCTACTATGAAAGAATCCAGGTACAATGTATATCTTTTAGACGATAAGGAACAGAAAGCGCTGGTATTCAATACCATGCACAGGTCAATAGTTCACATAGATTATGAAGTATTCAACCTGATTAAGGACAATCAAATAGATAAGATCGACAGTGAATTCTTGGAAGTACTCAAAAACGGGAAGATCGTCGTGGAGGATAACTTGGACGAACTGAAGATGTTGAAAATCATGTTCAACAGGTTCAAATACAACACAGCTTCTGCAGGATTTACCATAATACCTACTCATGCCTGTAATTTAGCATGTAAGTACTGTTATCAAGGCCATGGGGAGGTCCTGCACGAGACCATGAACGAAGAAACTGTCCGAAGAACTATTGAATTCATCAAAAAGAACATGCCAGGTCACCAATCTATTGGAATAAACTTCTACGGTGGAGAACCACTTCTCTTCCCAGATACTGTCTTTACTGTATTGGGAGAGTTGAAACCCTATGCAGACGAACTGGGTATAACCCTTTCTACATCTTTTACCTCCAATGGTACACTGTTCACAGAAGAGATTGCAGAAAACCTCAAAGACTACAACCACGAAATCCAGATAACTTTGTGCGGACCAAAAGAGATACACGATAAACTGCGGGTGGATAAAAAGGGAAATGGGACCTACGAGACGTTGATGAACGTTATAGCCCTGTTCAAAAAGTATGGCACCCACTTTCACGTGCGGGTGGACATTGACCAGGACAACTACAATACTATGAAGGAGCTCCTGGATGATCTAAAGGAGAGAGGGTTTGGAGGAATGTACATTGGATTCTGTCCCATAGGTAAGGACATCTGTTACACAGAGATGGAATTAGATACTGAAAGAGTAGATGCAGCTGCTGCTGCTCAGTTGTCCAGAATGGCTCACAAAGAAGGATTTGGAACAAACCCCATATTCATCCATAACTTCATTGAGGGGTGTTCTGCAATATTTGACAACTTTTTAGCCATAGATCCCAAAGGAGATGTCTACAAGTGCATTGCAGCTCCGAACTATACTGAACACCGGATTGGCACTTTAGATGAGGAGGGGAATTTAGTCGATATGAACTTTGACACCTACTGCGAATGGACACTGAGAGACCCGCTCTTGATTGAAGAATGTGTAGAGTGCAAGTTCTCTCCCATCTGTGCAGGTGGGTGTGCGCTCACTTCCTACAGTAGGCACGGGTCAATTACTGCTCCCGGTTGTGAGGAAGAAAACCTGGGAGAGGTGGTGAGGACGTTCATCATGTTGAACCATCCAGAGTTGTTCGAGGGGTGTACCTATGAAAGCATCGTACTATAATGTGTTCTTCCCTTTTGAGGATAAATACATACTGTTCAACACATTAAGGGGACCCATATTCGTGGTGGATTCTGAAGTCAAAGGTCTTTTGGAGAAAAATGATGTAGCTTCTCTCAGTGATGAGTACAAGGAAGTATTCACAGACACAGGGATCATTATTGAAGATGACCTGAACGAACAGGATGCATACAAAGTGATGTACGAGAGCTCAAAGTACGAAAAAACCTCTACCGCACTCCATGTGATCACCACGTATGCGTGTAATCTGGCCTGCATCTACTGCTATGAGGGAAAAGGAGAACTAGAAAGCAAGAGCATGGATGAGAAAATAACTCGCTGTGCTATACAGTTCATCAAGAATTTAACCATGAATAACAACAGCAAGTTTTTGCAGATAGAGCTCTTCGGTGGAGAACCAATGCTGAACATGCCCATGAATTTGCTGGTGACAAAAGAATTGAGTGAGTGGTGTGGTGAGAATGGGATAAAGTTCGTGGTTGATACTATCACCAATGGGACGTTATTAACAGAGAAGAATGTGGAAGATTTAGCCCAGTATGACAGCAGTTTCCTGGTAACATTGGATGGACCAAAAGAAATCCATGACAAAAGGAGGATATACAAGAACAAAACAGGCACTTTTGATGATATCATGGAGGGGTTACATCGTGTCAGAGATTTGGACCTGAGTACTATGATACGCATAAACGTGGATGAAATCAACAAAGACCATGTAGTACGACTGTTCGAATTTTTGAAAGATGAAGGGTTAAACAAAGCAGTAATTTCTATCAAACCAGTATTTAATACATCTCCTGCTTGTTTGTCTTACGGTTTCTGTATGCCAGATGTAGGGAGTTTACAGATAGTGAACGACTTTTACACTACTGCCAGGAAGATGAACTTTAAAACAGAAGACCCGGAAAAACCCATACCCCAGGGAGCGTGCAATGCCCAGAGAGCTGCGTATTTTACCATAGATCCTCATTTGAGGCTGTTTAAATGTGCTATCCTTCCCCCTTATGAGAAAAATGCGGTAGGTACAGTGAGCATGGAAGATGCTGCACCTGTTTTCAATCCTGTGCACGTTGATTTCATGTCAAGAGATCCTTTAGCTTTGGAGGAGTGCAGCACGTGCCAGTTGGTGACTATCTGTCGTGGGGGATGTCCTGTAGAGGTTTATGATACTCAAGGGACTACCCACGGGTGTGCGTGTAGGAAAGATGGAATGTATGATACGATAAGAGAGAACCTCGAAAGTTTTGTACAGAAGAATATGTAATCTGGATTGATGGAGGATAAGATCTGGCTTTACGCTTTTACTGACAAGGATAAAGATTCTTGGAGGTTACATCTATTTTCCAGTGATTTTTACTAGCTAAATCCTTGATATTGTTAGAATGTATAATAAGGAAAAAATGAAAATATCAATAAAATTTAGATTTTTGTGTCAGATCCTTGTTCTTCCATTTCGAGAATTTCTTCCACGTCGAGGATTATCAGGTTTCCACAGTTGGAGCACCGTATTGCTTTTCTCTTTTTTCCATCGATGAGAACTTCTTCAATGTCTACCATAGGATACCTCCTAAAACTTTGGGTTCTACTATTCATTCTGATGCTGAATATATATAATTTTCGAACAGAAGAGTCATCAGTATGACTATCTGTAGCAGCCAAGCATTGCGGGAAAACCTGAAAGACAAAACCTTATAAAAAGGTACTGTATGGGGATGCATGAGTCTGGATAAAGCTTCTGAAATCATATGGACTGAATGCATGGGATTGAAGAAAGGAGAACATGCACTGGTGGTGTGTGACACACCATTGGAAAAAATTGGATACAACTTATTTGAAAAGGCTGTCAACCTGGGAAGTGAAGCCTTTCTCCTGGAAATGACCCCTTTGAAGATTCATGGAACAGAACCGAAAGATCTGGTGGTAGAAGCTATGAAATCTGCAGACGTGATAGTCATACCCACATCTACATCTTTTACACATACGGAAGCACGAAAGAAAGCAAATGCTGAAGGAGCGAGGGTTTCCACCTTACCTGCTGTTACAGAGGATGTCATGGAGAGGGCTATACCAGTGGATTATCAGAAAGTGAGAGAACGATCTGAAAAGATTGCAGAGTTGTTGGATTCAGCAGATTCTGCCCATCTTTATACAGAGAAAGGTACTGATTTGACTTTACCTTTAAAAGGGAGGGAGGCAATACCTGATTTTGGAATTTACCACAATAAGGGTGATTTCGGGAATTTACCTGCGGGGGAAGCTTATATTGCTCCTTTAGAAGGTGGATCAGAAGGTAGATTAGTGGTGGATGGGTCTATTGCCAGTATTGGGAAGTTAAAGGAGGTAGTGACGATTACAGTTAAAAAAGGGATGGCAGCAAAGATTGAGAACTGTCCAGAATTGGAGAAGAAACTGGATGAGCATGGCAAAATGGCGAGAAATATTGCAGAGTTAGGTGTGGGTACTAATGATAAAGCGCAGGTGACAGGGAATGTTTTAGAAGATGAGAAGGTGATGGGGACCGTCCATGTGGCTGTGGGGAACAATGCGTCTTTAGGGGGGGTTGTGGATGTACCAATACATTTGGATTGCATTATACTGAATCCTACCTTGGAGATCGATGATGAGAGGATTATTGAAGATGGGAAATGGCAGGTTTAGCTGAAAGAGTTCTATGGGGGGTTACAGTGGAAAGTTTGGAGCTTGCAGGTCCTGTGGGTTATCTCAGTATGGGTATTCTTTTCTTTCTTGTAGTATGGGGGATGGTTGAGAAGGTTTCTCAGGATATTTTTGGGAATAAGACTCTTGGGCGACTTTTAGGGTTGGTTATAGCAACGTATGGATTCTGGTATCCATTTGTTCCAGTATTGAGAATTTTTTACCTCGTTTTCCTTTCAGCAGTAGCTGTTTTTGGTACAGGGTTTTCGAGAGTTGGTATTGTTGCAAAATGGGCTTTGCGTGGTAATCGCATTGTGGTAGCTGGTGTTGTGATTGCTTTGATATTATTTGAGATCATCCAGTTTGTGGTACTGGAATATTTGTACATGGGTTCTTACAGGCTGGCTGCGACCGTCATTTCATGGGGACTGCTAGTTTATGGTATCACAGGAATTGAGTTCATTGGTCCAGTCATAGAGAGTACTGGATTGCCTCGTGCCAATTTGATTCAGGTAGCCTTTGTTTTAGCTTGTGTGATATTTCTCCCTCTTGAGTTTCCTGCAATTTATACATTGATGTCAGGAGCAGCTATTTTAGGTTCAATTTCTGGCTGGGTTTACTTTTCTTATCAGCAATGATCGGAAGACGAATAGCATCCCTAGTGTTTTCATAAACTTACTCATGAGTATCTCCTTGAGAATAGCAGCCCTGGATTTCAGGGTAAAAAGTAAATATCCATTAACATTCTTTTCAATTACTACTGAAAGGCAATATCGCTTCATTATCTCACCTTATTCTGCTTCAATGTACTTCATCTTTGTTAACACTGCTGTTGAACACATGGTATTTCAAATAAATCTCCAGAGTATAGAAAAGTTACACAAAAGGCGTTTGATAACAAATAATGAGACATGCCTTTCCTTACATTCCTTACTTCTTACGAAAGAGTTAAAAGTCTTTGCTTCAACACATATCATGTTGAATCGTATAGAGAATAACCCCCATATTTTAGGAGGAAAACCAGTCATAAAAGGCACACGGATACCCGTCTATCTTATCCTGGAATTGCTTCAAGCTGATTATGATTTCCAGAAAATATTAGATGCGTATCCTGCATTAAAGACAGAGGATATAAAAGCAGCTTTAGAGTACGCAGCTAAAATGGCAAAAAATGAAGACATAGTCTTTTTCGAGGTATCCCATGCCGAAGTTTCTCATTGATGAAAATATTTCTCCAAAGACACAGCAGTTTCTAACTGAATTGGGGTTTGATGTAGCCCTTTTAAGATTACGAGGGATCACCGATGAAGAAGTAGTAACCCAAGCAATAGAGCAAGAAAGAATAATTATCACCTTAGATCTGGATTTTGGAGAGATATTCCACTTCCACAAAAGAGGTGAGGTAGGTATCATCGTGTTGAGAATGGTACCGCCAACTGTTGAGAATGTCAATACAGCATTAAAGAGATTCTTGTCCTCTGTAAACATGGAGACACATGAAAGGAGTTTGATCATCTTAAACAAGCGCAAATATCGCATAAGAAAGTAATCGTACAGCCAACCAAGTATGTAGCCCAGAATAAGAGTCTACCCAATTACTGTTCCAGAATGATCACCTTTTATCACTCTTGCCAAATCTTCCATATCCTCTTTCCCAATGACGAAAACCTTCAACCGATTCTTCGAAATAATTTCTGCAGCCACAGGATCAATCACTGAGGATATGCCTGCTTCAAACTCTTTACTACAGAGCTTCTCCAAATCCTTGAATTTCATCTTACGAATTTTTTTAGCAGTTGCATCTGTTTTTGGATCAGCAGTATACACTCCATCCACGTTGGAAACCTTCACCAGCAAATCTGCTCTCACTAACTCTGCTAACAAAGCTGCCACCGTGTCCGTGGTCTGCCCCGGGGTGGTCCCACCTAAAACTGGAAGGTTCTTCGCGTGTAAAACCTCATGAAAGTCCTCCACTAATTCTGCATCTTTCAAGCACGTAACCAGCAACAACGCATTCAACCGGGACGATAAAATCCCCAACCAATCTAAAGAATTCTCATCAATCCCATATTCCCTGGCAGCTTCAATATACTTTCGAGCAGTCCTCCCCCCGCCCACTACTACAAAAAGCTCATGCTCTTTCGAAACCTTTGAAATTTCTCTCACAATCACCTGTA
>SMTZ1_10002296_pt1 | contig 19335 bp, 28 predicted proteins | sample DeeMarSWOR136_30_FD_25667 | JGI IMG/M metagenome (IMG submission 25667)
CAACTAGAACTGGATTCTTAACTGTTGTGATTGCTCCAGCTTTAGCCGCAGCAGAAGGTATTGGGGATATGAAAAAGAAAACTATAGATGAATGGCTTTATGGGATTGGAGTGTGCCTTCCTGTCAGTGCTGATGTTGGCGATTCAGTCATGGATGATGAGATCCTGAAACATCCTTTAATTCCCTACAGTACTTGGTTAGTTCTCCATAAACTCGGCGCAGCCATTATATTCTACATAGGTTTAGATCACATCGAGAACATAAAAACAGAGAATGAGAAGATATACAAGAGAATTATCGAAAGATTGGGTGAAGGTTTGAAAGCAGTAACAGAAAAACAACTGTTGGATTATGAAGCACAAAAATCCCCTGAAGCATCTTTACGTGTCATCGAGAAAATATACGAAGGTAAGATCTGTGAGATAGAAGCAACTGTCTTCGGGACTATACCTTCTGAGAATATTGAATTGATAAAAATCTTTGAAGAGGGAGCAAGGAACTTCGCTGGCGAACTTCAAGTCGTGGATGATATAGAAGATTTACTCGGGGATACAAATCTGGGCAAGGAACCCAAAATACCTAATCCATCCTTTTTCTTGACATACTGTATTGATCTGTGGAAGAAGAATAAAAGAGATGTGAAGAAAATCATGGAAGAAGCAATGAAAAGAACATGGGAAAGGGGTAACAAATACCATGAAAAAGTCATGCAATACTTCGATAAGTTACCAAAAAACTTTCCAACCAAACCTTTCTTCCAGATTACACTCTGGTACTATAACAAAGTTTTGAGAGATAAAGTCAAGAAATTCTTGGAAGGAGAAACGTTATCTGATGTTGAACTAGAATTATCAAGAATATTGAAATCATTAAAATGATCATTTAATTCTGAAATGATGTAGATTCATTAAAGCATAGAAAACTGCTTGGATTAAATTAATCCTAGTTCCTGTATTACCCAAAGTAGTGCCCCATACATCTTTTATTCCAGCAAGACTCAATATTTTCTTTGTCTCATCATCAACTGCTAAACCGATTCCTTTGGGAGCAGGCATTAATGTCACTCTGACAGATCCACATTTACCTTTGGTTTTGAATGGAATCGAATGGGGTTTACCACATTCACATTCCCATGAGCCACACCCTCTTTGAATTTTGATGATGTTAAGCTTTGCATTTCTGATTGCCTTTTCAATAGTTTCTCTGGTTTCTTTTCCTGTTCCCTTTCCTATACCAATTATTCCATCTTGATTTCCAACTACCGCAAATGCTGTAGATGTGTATCTTCTTCCAGACTTGTGCATCTTGGCTGAGATTCGAATAGGAGTTCTTTCTATACCTCCACCTTTTCCAGGTCTTCCACCAATAAAAATAAGTTCACTCTGTAAATTAGGAATGAGCGTGTCAACAATCTCAGGTTCTCTTATCCTGATTCCTTCATCCAGAATTTTATTTATGTCTGTAATTTGACCTTTGCTTACTTCCTTTCCAATTTTTGTTCTTGGAATCCAAGATGCAGGTCCTTTTTTTTCCTCAACTTCTTTACCTTCTTTAGGCATTTTTTCCATTGGTTTTATTACTTTGACTTCTTTCTCTGGTTTCTTCTCTTCTTTTTTCTCTTCTGGTTTTTCTTTCTTTACTTCAACTTTCTTCTCCTTTGGTTTTTCAATTTTTTTCTTTACCGTTTTTTTCTTGGCTTGTCTTTTAGTTACAACTTTTTTTTCAGTCTTTCTTTTTTTGACTTTTTCTTTCTTGACTTGTTTTTTTGTTGATTTTGTTTTTTTCTTTTCTGCCATTTACCATCACATTTTCATTATCTTTGTTTTGACCTTATCAAGCATCTCTTGTATTTTCTCGGGCTGAGATTTTGAGAATTGTTTTTTATATTCTTTTTCACTCTCCTTCTTAAGTTTTTGAGCATAATCGATGATGTGCTTTCCTGACAGCCTTTCTTCTTTTGGTAAGGCTTCAGGTGAATGGGGAATTGTTAAACCAGCATCAATTACTCCCTTAAGCACAGCATAAATCTTTGAACCTTTCACACTCTTGTGTAAACCGATGTCAAGAATTGCTTTTTTAATATTTTTCTTTAACGCTTTCTTTCCAACTAATAAACCGACAAGATAAGATGAAACGATATTATTGGAAGGATAATTCCATCCGAGTTTTTTCAAATCCTGGGATGAAGCAGAAACAAGAGTCTTATCACCCCTTAAATCGAAACTTATTATTTGAGCTCTTGTGTGTTTTAATGATTTTCTAACGACCAACCTATTTTCTTTTGAATATAATAATTTCAATCTCTTCTTATAATCAGTCCTACTTTTCAACCTTCTTCTGAACGGTAATCGATATCTAGGTCCTTTTTTCATGAATTATCCCCTGTTGCTCTAAGTACAACTTCAAGTGCGACCTGCTCCTGAATGCCCCTGATTTAATTAAAAGATAAGTTTTTCTGTAAGATTTCCGATCTATAGTTCCCTTATCTCTCAATTCTTTTAGCATTCTTCTGAGAGGTCTAATGGTATTAATCCACATTCTTTTCTTTGTGAGTTTTGCTCCATGGGCACCCTTTCTTTTTCCAGGTCCTCTTTTTCTTTTTTTAGAATAAAGATCTGGTTTTTTTATCTTACTGGGCTTAGCTTTTATCCAACCATGGTTTATCATCTTCCTGATATCAGCTCTTGTAATGGCGTTCTTTATTTCTTCCAAATGACTTGGATCCATGACTACACGAGTCTGGCCGACTTTCAATATTTTGGCCGCCAATCTCTTCTGAAGTGTTAATCCACCCATGAAATCACATTAGATAGTGTTAGTGTATGAAGCTTATAAATATTTTAGTTTTAGTTAATTAAGGATTCAAAATTTTGATGTTCAATTCTTTTGCTTTCTCTAAAATCATCTGTCTTTTTTTCTTTCCAATCTTATGAGAAATTCTTCCAGCTTCTTTCTTGTTGTCAATCTTGTTCAAATCATTTAAATTCTGAATAAACACTTCTTTAAAACCAGAAGGATGTAATCCCCTCAACTTTTTTGGAGCACCATATCCTGCTTTGGGTAGGAATCCTTTTCCTTTTATTTTTTTCCTTAATTTAGAATGCTCTCCTCTAGGTCTTCTCCATTTCTTCCCAACCTTTTTCTTAGCCTTTGCCCCTTGTCTCAAAAACTTAGGTTTTTTTCTAGGGTTCATTTTAATCCTCCGTCAACCTATAGATACCATCTTGGAATATTCTTCTATCGTACTTAGTAATCCTGCAAGCAATCTCTATGTTACCACACGTTTGACCAACATCATCCTTGTTAGGTCCTGTCAGAATTATTTCTTGTCCTTTAACTTCAACTTTAGTGTCACCAACAATCTTAGCGATTCTAGGAACATTCTCTCCCAAAAAGTTGTTTACTACAAATTTATCGCCTTCGACTTTTATCGTAACGGGGAAATGAGAATAAATTACTTTCATCTTGAGTGTAAAACCTTCAGTCACACCTTCAATCATATTTCTAACATGCGCGATAATGGTTCCGATCATTGCCCTAACTTTCTTTTTATCTGATTCAGAAGTAACAAGGAGTTTATTATCTTTCTTCTCTATTTTTATCTCGAAAAAATACTTGAATGTCCTTGACAATTCTCCTTTCGGTCCTTTTACTTTTACAGTCTTATTATCAACTGATACTTCAACGCCTTCTGGCACTATATAGAATTTCTCCATTTCAATCACTCAGTAGACATAAGCTAGAAGTTTACCACCAACGTTTTTTTCCTTGGCTTCTTGGTGTTTCATAACACCCTTTGTAGTCGATACCAGAAGTATACCGAAACCTCTTGCTGGCAGGTATCTTTTCTCATATTTTTCAAATTCATCCTTTCCCACAGCATATCTCGGTTTAATGACATTACAGTCATTGACCTTCTTTTTCAGCTCTATCTTGAATTTACCCGATCTCCCATCATCTATGAATTCGAATACACCTATATAGCCTTCTTTCTGCATAACTTTCAAGACTTCCTTTACGAGTTTAGAAGCAGGAGCAACGCAATCTGTCTTTCCAACTCTTTCTCCATTCTTTATCGCAGATAAGACATCTGCCAAAGTATCGTGTCTCATGATATCACAGTATTTACATAGTTTTACTAGTAAAGTTTATTAATCTTTTACTTTTTATAGAAATCAGCGGTCAGAACAAAAATCTATCATTAATGCCTTTTCCAATCGTTCCTGACAGAAACCTTTTTTATTAACTCAAACACATCTGATAAATGAGGTGATATTTAGTGAAAGAATTCATATGCGTGCAAGTCGATACCCACAAAGATGTCGGACAAATAATAGAAGAATGGCAAAAGAAAGGCTGGCGTCTCCATACCTATCAAGCGACTGGTCGTGACATCTGGATCAAACATTACTTGCTCTTTGAGAAAGGCAAATGACTCCTTGTAGCAAAAATCTATCTGATTCTATGGATTATATTGATAGTGGATTAACTTGATCTTGGTAAAGTTTCTTTAGTAATTCAGAATCGACTTTGGGAACACTTGGATATAAACAACCCTTAACACCTTTAACTTCAAATCCGTTGTTTCGAAAATCTTGTGCAACTTCACCTAAACATCCATTTCCACTGTACCAGACCCACTCACCAGCAAGGAGAACAGTATCAACTCCATTATCCCTTAAAAATTGATATATTTTTTCTTGTTCCAAATTAACTTCACCATTACGAATTGTTTTTAATGATTTTTTGAGCTCGTTCTCAGCATTCCCTGTCACTAAAATAGATTCGAAACAGAGGGGAGGAATCTTAGTGGATACAATTCCTCACCATGAAAACATGGTTCATCAACAAGGAAGAGGGATAAATCATCCGATTTTCGTAATCGTTTTATTAATCGTGTGATATTATTTGAATACTCGGAATAATCGCCATATTTTTCTTTATCTGATGTCAATTTTAGGGTCAATACATGATCATCAACTAAGGTAAATCCTGCGTGAACTAAAACATAACAAACACCGTTAGTCTTAAAATGAGGCAGATACTCTGGATGATTATAAACTAAAACAACTTTAGAATAAGGAAAAATAGGTGAAGCAAAGGATAAAGTTTCTTGACTAACATCTCTATTCAGAATTCTAATGGCCTCCTTTGCTGAAAGCATTTTAATCAAAAAAAAGATAGAAAGATTAAACTCTTAAGTCTAATTCAGAACAAAAATCTATCTGACTTAATGTTTATGGACAATTAACTGTTATTCTTTGAGCGTTGCTTGGTGTTGAGACTAGTATTGTATGCTGACCTACAGTTAACCATGCAGCTGCCGCAGCTGGGTTTGTTAATATTGGTTTAGTTGTATGTGATGTAATATCCTTATTTGCTGTATTCCATGTACCACCAGCATAAGCTCCAAAATCACTTGAACGTTCTTGATTATCAACAAATATGGACAAAACAGCACTAGCTATGTTATCAGTTCCATCGTTTGAAATAACCATATTAATAATTCTAACAGATGTATTTGTACAAGTATAGTCAAGCATAGAAATCGTCTGTCCTGTCTTACCAGTCAACATCCCTGAAATATACACATAAGCAGTACCTGCCATTCCTATCGTTATAACAAGCATTAATATTTCCGCTATAATGTCGGAAACTCCTTTCATTTTTTAAACCTTTGGAATTTTTTTCTGTTTGTTGTAGTTAAAAAATAAGATATTCATTTATTTAATTTCTTCTTTGAAAACAAAAATCTATCTGATTCTTATCCAACCACTAGCCAATGTAATCTTGGTCTGAACCAACTTCAATTTTTTCTTCTTGTTCAACTTCTTCCTGATCTTCTTCTAAATCTTTTTCTATCTTTTTCTTAATCACTTTAACTTTCATGATTTAATTTTCTCCTAAAAGAACAAAAATCTATCTGATTCGAGATTTTTATTTATAGAAAGGATTAAATCGTTTAATTGTATTATAAAAAATATGCCAAGAAGACGTCTGCAATTTAGATTTCGTTTTCCACCAATATACGGAATATACGATATGGGTGATGGCATTATCTATATCTTCGGAGAGCATGATGAAAAAATTGAAGATATTTTAGGTCATGAAACTTTACATTATGCAGTACAGAAAGTCGCAAGTAAAAAAGCGAGTCTGAAACTTGATAATGTTGAACCCAAATATCTAAGAGTTCGTTAGAACAAAAATCTATCTTTAAGACAAAATTCAGGCATAGGTGACGCTGGGGTCTCTTTTAAAGTCCGCTATTACTTCACCACATGAACTACAAATATATCTCTCACCCATAGTTCCTACTTGCTTTCCCCACCTCTCAACAGTGGTGGGATATAGACGCATGTGTGCATAATAAGGTTGTCTTGTATTTGGACATAGCCCATAAGGAGCAACAGTTTTATGTTTTTTATCCACCCATCTATCTCTAGAATTATTAAATCCTGAGCTCTCTGGAGAAGGTGCAGCATTACCAGTTTCTCCCATTATAATCAAATAAAAATATTAGAAATAAAACTTTTAAACTCTTCTCAGAACAAAAACCTATCTGATTCTTAATTATAGGGCCCAAACCCAAACGGGTTCGAGCCTTGAATTTTTAGAAAGAATTTATCTGATTTCTCTTATTTTAAAGGTTTTTTAAGTGCATCTTTTATACTCTTTAATTTTTTAAACAAAAAATTCATAGCAGATTCTATATCTTCATCCTTCCTTGTACCAGTACAGACAACTTTGCCTGAGCCAAACAGTAAGAATGTAGCATTAGGATCTTTCATCCTAAAAACCAAGCCAGGGAATCGATTTGGGTCGTACTCAGAATTTTCCGATCCAAACGCAATCTTATCCAAATCTAATCTTGCTGGGATTTGTGCTGAAGCAACGATGTTTTCTATCTGTATATTGTATTTTTTTGGAACATCTATCTTTAGTGACCTTATCGTCATTGCGACTTTTTCTACGGCTTTCCTAACATCTGTAATATTTCTTGCACCCGTACAAATGATCTTACCAGATGAAAAGACCAGAATGGCTGCTTTAGGATCTTTTACACGATAAACCAAACCTGGAAATTGTTCTGGTTCGTATTCAGTTCCCTCCAGATGTTCGACCATTTCTTCTAAAGGTACTTTGATACCTAGAGATGCAGAAGCAACGATATTCTCGATTTTTATATTAAAATCTGTCATTCTTTTTTTCCCTACTCTGGCCTCTTGAAGTCATCACAACGTCTCTTAGTAACAGAACTCGTAAAACCGTGTTTCTTGCAATGCATGAGAGTACCCAGTTCCGAATAATATTTGCAGGAGGAACAATTGACCATGCCTTCCTCCATTATTTTTTTCCACACATAAACACATCTGAGCCTTATTTCTCCAACATAATCTTACAGGATAATACAATCTAGATTATATTTCTCTTCCTAGAACAAAAATCTAACTGATTTCGACTCAATAGGATTCGAACCCAAAGGGGTTCGGAACTTATGATGGGCCCGATGGGACGGTTTAATTGCAGTCATGTTCTCTGTTATCTGTTTTCTCATGAACAAAAATCTAACTGATTCTTTTACTTTTTATATGAAAAGCTTCAAATAGAGTATTGGATGACATGAAAATCTACGTCGATGGTTCTGGAAAGGGAAGGTATGGTTTTGTAACAGAAAATAATGTTGCTAAGATTTTTGATAAAAAACATATCACGAACAATCAAGCTGAATACTTAGCGATAATAGAGGCTTTGAAATGGACACCTGAAAAAGAAGTTACGATTATGTCTGATTCATACAATACTGTTTTCCAGTTGAAGCATGAATTCCATATCAAGAATGATAAATTAAGAGAATTGGCGTTAGAAGTCTGGGATATAATGAAGAAGAAAGGATTAACTGTAGAATTCAAGTGGATAGAAAGAAGCCAGAACAAAGCAGGAAAAATGCTCGGTTAATTTCAACTAGTTGAAGTCGTTAGAAAAGTAGTGTTGATCAAGTAAGGATCACAAGTGTTTTTATTACAATAGTCTGGTGATATATCTAAACAGTCTTGCATACAATCTTCTAAATATTGATCCTTAGCAACATCTTCAGTCCAAGTCTGTTGATTCCAATTCTCTTTTTGAATGGCACACATCTGACACCAATGAGTGAACTTAGACCTGCAAAGAGCACAGTCGAGCCCTGGGTTTTTACCATAGAAGAATATCAAATATGCGAATATAGATAAAACGATTACAGCTAAGAATATAGCGATTAGACTGCCAGTCGAAATATCTCCCTTTCCCATGTATAATATTTTTGAAAACTGATATAAGACTTTTAGTGATTTGATAAAATGCGGCCGCCGGGATTTGAACCCGGGTCACTGGCTTGGAAGGCCAGGGTCTCTTGGCTGAAAATTAACCAGACTGGACTACAGCCGCATTTCTATGTCAAGTGGAACTTTTCCTTCTTTTAAAAAGATTTGATACTTTAATAAAGTTTTTGGATTTTTCGGTTTAATTAATTTGAAAAATTTTAATATTTCATCTTTTCTATAAATAAAAACACTCTTACTCCCTTCTGATGGATGGAAACCAAGTTTATTAATGGCAACATAAATATCTTTTTTAAATTTTGGAGATCTAGTTATGAATTCTACAGCAGCATCATTTTTATGATGCCTATGAAAACTACCATCTGTATCAAAAAGACCTCTTAAGAAATTTTTCAATAAGATATTGTTATTTATAATAGAGTTAGGTATACGTAATTTGTTTATTTTTTTCCCTAAAGGAAATCCAAATTTTTTAGAAAGATACTCAACTATTCTCTTGGAATAGGTTTTACATCTAATCCTATTTTCTTGAAAAATGAGTTTAGGCTTAATAGAAAATATTTGAGAAAATAAATAAAATACTCTATTTTCTACGTATTTTATTTCTTTTTTATCGCATGTGATAGAAACTTCGTAAGTTATATCATTCATATGGCCATCTCCTGAAAAAATTCCAAGAAATTCAGCTAATTTTGGTTTTATATCATTAGGTAAAGTTACGAATTTACTTCTTTCAATAATTTTATGTGAGAAAGTATTCGGATTTAATTTACACATCTTAGATAAATTAATAAAATAATCATAGCGCATTTTGTGAGTTTCATTCAGCAATAAAAACATCATACTTCTACTAATACCCAAAAGTTCTGCCATTTGATCCCAGGTAATATTAAGTCTAGATTTTGATAATCGTAAAAATGATGTTTGTTTTTTTGATTTTAACTTGACAAATTTGGTCATAGTAATACTATACTATTTTTAATAATATAAATTTAAAAAATCTATCCAGGTAACGGTGGTAACGATTCATAACCTTCTTCATATTCATCAGGAGGTGGTGGTGGTTGTTCTTCCCCCCCTCCAATAGTTATATATCCGGGTTTAATCACAAAAATGTACAAAGAAACTGTTATCAAAAGAGCAATAATGAGAGCTAATGCTATGATTGTCAAATTCATTTTTATCACCACACTCTAATAGCCATGCCAGTTATACCACTCGATTCTGATGGTGGTGGTGGGGGTATGTCTGATCCCAAATTACAATCACTGTTAACTTTGATGAAATAACCCTCTCCTGGTTTTAGGACTTGTGCTTTCTGATATCTTTCGGCTGCAGCATTGTAAGTCCATGGACCACTGAGGATATCACAATCTCCTGCAACACTGTATATGTTAACATTTTTTGAAGGACCGCCTATTTGATTCCATCCCCTTTTCAGAGTTGGAAAGTCTGATATCGAGACAGAAGAACCATCTACTCTCATTCTACAATCTGATTCAGCTTTAATCCAATATCCCTTTCCTGCATAGGGATAATCTGCAACATTATATTTACCGTCTGAATAATGTAACAAATTACTCGTAAAAACACAGTCTGTGTCATCAGATACATTCTGATCATATGTCTTTTTCACAGGTAAAGAAAACATGTTCCAACCTGCTTTAAATTTAATCTCATATCCTGGCCGTTCTTCCCAAACACATTCATGATTTACACACTTGGATTGAATACAAGGTGCGCACTCTTCGTCAGGTACACAAGTAGGACATGCCACTGCTGAGCATGGTTTATCAATATAATCTGGATCATTAACACAACATTCATAGGGACATGTGGATTTCTTTGAACAACAACAAGAACCGGTTTTACATGGGGGGCAATATTCATCTGGTTTACAAGTCTGACAAAATTGTGGACATCCAAAATTTCCTATGTAAAGTTCATTAGACTCACAATCCTCCCTGCAAGTACCATACTTGTAACCTTCGGAAACACATTTATCATGACAAGTATTATAATTAACTACTTGGACTTTCACAGTATCGGTTGCTATATTGCCTTTATCGTCTCCGATGCTTGCAGTTAAATATACTGTTCCATAATATGTTAAAGTCTGCCATTCGTATTCACATTTTTTATAGTAAGTACAGCCTAGATTTGATGTACATCCAGCGCTATCGACACAATCTTTTAAGTTCAATAATACTCCACTACCTCCTCCACCCAAATCTGTTACATATACTGTTCCTATGCTCAATGTCATGTTAGTTAATTTATTAGGACCTGAGGCAGAAACGATAACAGTGGTAGTATCTGAAACCTTTTCTCCGTCCGCAGGTTTAAGAAAATCAATTTTTAGAGGATTTATGGTTTTTACGTTTACCTTGATAGTATCTGTGGCCGTGTTTCCTTCAGAATCAGTTATAAGAGCAGTCAATATCACTTCTCCACTATATTCAGAAGTATCCCAAGTGTATTTACATTCTTTACTATGAATACAATTTGTTGATGTACAGTCAACTCCCTCAGCACAATTTGTAAATTCAGAGATTTTTGCTATATTTTCTCCTCCTCTCTGGAAACTAAGATACATATTCCCTAGATTGTTATCTCCACTAGCTTTAGCTATTACAGTAACTTTTCCATAAACAGTTTCTCCATTTTTGGGTGAAGTAATATCAACACTCAATTCTGTTATTTCAGGTATCGTGCTCGTTGTAGTTAATACATTTGATTTGGAGAAGATATCTAAGTAAAAGCAACCAGTGGCATAAACCTTTATTTTATCAGAAGTTGGTGTGTAATATTCATTATAATGTTGTCCTTTCTTATCAGGTAAATCAAAGTATTGGCTGTGAACCCATTGACCATTTTGATACTCATAGATGTAAAAATTGGGATAGTAACAAACACAACCAGAACATGAGTCTGTATAGGCATGTAGCCTAATCTGTTGTCCTGGAGTCACTTGATAATATTTGTATTTGGCACATCCACCCCAAATAAACCAGGGTGCTGATTGAGGTCCTGTAGTTAAATAATATTTACCACTAGCACTAGTACAAGATGCTACATTCGCATCATAAGGATCAATCTCATAACCACAATCTTCTGGACAAGAAGTTATCTGACCGTAAGGTTGTTGTGATACTTCATTGGGTTCACAAACATCGTTTCCACATACAGCTGTTGTAGTTATTGTTGATGTGGATGTAGTGACTATAGTAGATGTGGATGTTGATATTGTAGTCGGAATTGTAGTTTCGTTTTGCTCGAAACAAACACCATCTTCACAGCCGTTTGGACAGGTGTATGCTTCAAGTTTTGAATCACTACCTTCACAATAACCTTCTTTTAAGACATCACCAACACAATAATCAACTCCCCCAACACAACCACCCCCTAGTTCAGTAAAAGTACAAACAGTCACCGCGCCTTTTGTGTAATAATTCTTTCCGCCATCAGAATCTGTGCACGTTTTATTCTCTGGAGTTGTTGATTCTGAAATATGTAATTTAGCAGAAGATTGTCCTTCAGGAAGATAATAAATCTCAACTACTTGTATTTCTATATTATCGAATGTTTTTGATTCTCCCTGGTTAATAAGTTTAGTAGTACCATCTACGTCTATAACACAGAATGTCTCAGTAACGTTCATTAATGTAACAGTTTTTCCGTTGAAAGGAATTGACTCTCCTTCGTTCAAAAAATAATCTGTGCTTAGAACCAAAGAAAATGATAGTATTAACAGGATAAAAATAATAGGAAGACTCAATAAAACAATTTTCTTCATATCAATAATTTGATTTTTACATTATATAAAAACTATGGAATTATAGGGTTGTAAGAATCAAGCTATATTTATGTTTCTTTTTATGTATTCAATGTCCTCTTTGCTTCTATCTTCTGTTGGCTCTTCCTTCTTTTCTTCTAAAGGTTTCTCTATTATTTTTTCAGTTTTTCTACCAGTCCATTCAGTTGTTGCTCCTTTTATTTTCAATGCAGTCATCGTTAGTTCTTCTTCTGTAATTTGAATGGGTTTGTTCTCGAACAATGGGATTTGATCTTTATTCACTGGATAAACACGTATATGAAAGTGTGGAACTTGAGCTGACATTATCGAAAAAAATACTGTCATGGGTTTTAAAGATTTCTTGATTTTCTCAGCAACTATCAATGCCTTATCAAACAATTTACTAGACATTTCTAAATTCTCATCATAATTGACATAATGTTGCTTTGGAACTACAATACACATACCCTTGGTCCTGGGGTTGATATCTAAGAATGCCACTGCATCATTATCTTCGTATACCATGTGTGATGGTATCTCTCTCCTGACTATTTTACAAAATATACATTCATCGACCATATCTATTTCCTCGATTTCTTTTTCTGTTTTTCCTTTTCCAATTCTTGTTCTAATTCTTTTATTCGATCTTTTAATTTGACTATGATTTCTTCTTTGACTTGAATTAAATTGTTTTTCAATCCAGCAACTTCTTCATTTTTTATTCTTTTATATCTGTTGTATTTCCCTATGATCAACCCTATCAGAACGTAAGCTATAGAAGAAACAATGACAGTGACTTTTTCTCCGGTTGACCAAGAAGGAAAACTACCTTTTAACCAAACTAAGATTAAGAGAGATAACTCAACTATTATAAAAGATATAATCAACGATCCTTCTACTTCAAACAAGAATGAATTCATCACTAGTGGAATTATCAACAATGCCACGAAAAGAGTAGACGATTCTATCGATATTTCTGGAAATTGAAAGGCGTTAATGAATATGAAAATTATCAAAGGATATGCTATTAGGTAAGATACAGTGACTATTATCTTTAATTTGTTCTCAGATAAAAATTTCTTGATGTCTATCTCAAAAGTTTTCATACCTTCAAACATAATTTCGAGCCTGTGATTTTATAGATTATCCTTAAAAAACAAGAATCAGAAAGATATAATATCTATTAGAAAGATTAAAAAAGATAATTGTTATTAATTTCTTAATCCAAAACTCTTATGAGTGATGATAAATGGTAAGACATAGTAAACCTAGAGCTGGATCATTGGCATTCTGGCCTAGAAAAAGGGCAAGAAGAATTTATCCTAGAGTTAATTCTTGGCCTGAAACAGACAAGACAAAAACACTCGGTTTTGCCGGCTATAAGGCTGGCATGACTCATATTACAATCATTGACACACGAAAAAACTCTCAGACAAAAGGAGAGCAAATCTCTATTCCTGTCACTGTTCTTGATTGTCCTCCTCTTTCCGTCCTTGGTGTTCGTGTTTATAAAATGACTCCTGATGGTTATTTTGCTTTCACTGAAGTTCTTGATGAAAAGGTAAAAGATGATAAGGATTTGAAAAGAAAACTCATCATCGGTAAATACAAAAAAGAAGAAAGAATCAAATCGATTGAGAGTAATTTAGACAAGATAAAAAAAATCAGATTAATCGTGAAAACACAACCAAGAAAATCTGGTTTGAATAAAAAAACTCCTGAAATATTCGAGATAGAAATTGGTGGTCCTGACGTAAAACAAAATTGGAATTATGCTAAAGGTTTAATCGGAACTGAAATTAAATTGAGGGATATTTTCAAAGAAGGTGAATATATCGATATTATTTCTATCACTAGGGGCAAAGGAACTCAAGGTCCTGTTAAGAGATTTGGAATAACAATACAGACTAGAAAAGCTGCTGGTAAAAGAAGACATACTGGAACATTAGGTTCAGAAACGCCAAGAAGAGTTATTTGGACTATTCCTTACCCTGGGCAATTGGGATTCCAGACTAGAACTGAAATTAACAAGAGGATATTAAAAATTGGAGAAGATGGAAAAGAAATAACTCCTAAATCTGGTTTTGTCAATTATGGTATAATAAATGGTGATTATGTTTTGATAGAAGGTTCTGTTCCAGGGCCGAGAAAAAGATTGATAAGATTAAGGACTGCTATGAGACCACCAAAAGTTCCTATCTTACCTACCGAAATTAAAGAATTGGAGAAAGGGTGAATGAATGAAAGTTAATGTTTATGACTTAAGCGGTAAATCCGTGGGAAAAATAGATTTGCCTAAAATTTTTAACGAACAACTAAGACCTGACTTAATAATAAGAGCAGTCACATCAATACAGAGTGAAAGAAGACAACCTTATGGTCCAGATCCTTTAGCTGGATTAAGGAGTGCTGCCCATTACCATGGTAGGAGGAGAAGAAGATATTCCATGATGATGAGAGACATGGCTAGATTACCAAGATTACATGGTTCTTCACCGATGATGTACTGGAAGGTAAGAAAAGTCCCTTCAGCAGTGAAAGGTAGAAAAGCACACCCACCAAAAGTTGAAAAAATCTGGTATCAAAAGATGAACAAGAAAGAAATGAAATTAGCCTTGAATTCTGCTATAGCTGCTACTTCTAAAAAAGATATCGTGAAAGAAAGGGGACATAGAATTGATGATTTAGAAGAATTTCCTTTGGTCGTAAAAGATCAGATTCAATCGATTAAAAAAACGAAAGATTTAGAGAATCTTCTAAAGACATTGGGCCTTGAAAAAGAGATGGAAAGAGTGAAAGTTAAAAAAATTAGAGCTACTAGAGGTAAAATGAGGGGAAGAAAATACAAGAAGAAAGTAGGACCTTTAATTATCGTTGAAAAGGATATTGGAATCGTGAAAGCCGGTAAGAATTTACCAGGTGTTGATGTTAAAAAATTGAAAGAGATAACAGTTGAAGATTTAGCTCCAGGTTCGCATCCTGGAAGGTTAACTATTTGGTCAGAATCTTCTTTGAAAGGGTTGATCTAAATGGATCCGTATAAAATCTTAAAGTATCCTTACATGACTGAAAAAAGTATTAGAGTAGTTGAGAGAGAGAACAAGATCGTATTCATAGTCGACAGGAGATTCAAGAAAGAAGATATAAAAAAGGCGTTTGAAGAAGTTTTCAAAGTTAAAGTGGATAAGATTAACACAATGATAACTAGAAAGGGTAAGAAGAAAGCTTTCATAAAATTAAAAAAAGAGTTTTCTGCTGCTGATGTAGCTGTTAAGCTTGGAATGATATAAATTCTAAAAATCGTATTTTTTCTTGAAAAATATATCTATAAATAATTTTTATTCCTAAGAAAGAATGGTGTAAGGGGAATGGAATCAGTTAAATTTTCGTGTTTATCAAAAATAACAAAAAAATTTTTCATGAGAAGTTGTGATAAAGAAAGGCAAAAGTCACGACTTGGAAAAATAATTGGAAACTCAAGTCTAAGATCTTCTTTTTCTGTTTGAATTTTTTGTGAAGACTTACTCTTGGACATAGGTAGCTTCAGCTATATATTAACTTTATTAACTTACAATTCTCATGACTTCACTTTCTAAGTGGAGTCTTTAGACTAATTTTGTCGGGAACGTGCCACGTTAATCCCAATTTTTCGGCGAACGTGGATAGATACACGGCCGAAAGGCAGGAAAAGGAAAAAAACTGATACAAAAGAAGACATACCCACATGTAATTCTCTGTCTAGTGCTATTAGTGGTTGTATTGCTGCAACCAATCCAGACAACTACATATGGGAAAGCAACGATGAAGCAGGAGCAAGATGAATTCGATGCTATCGTTTTACAGTCGAACGACACTATTCATGCTGAAAGCGAGCCGACTTTCAGGGATCTCTTGAAGGAACGAATATTAACTTTTGCTACGAGTAGGAATTTCACCACTGAAACAATCGATACACTTAGCGAAGATGAAGATCCATACGAATATCCAGAAAACGACGTATGGACAGAATTTGAATTCGAAGGTGTATACGACGATCCGTTGGGATACTATGAGATAAACGTCACAGATGGGACATGGTGGAACGATTTGGACGGGTTGACTGTCAGTCAACTACACGTCAGAGGTACTCAAAGCATTGGGAGTGTACGTAGAGGTGGAAATCCTCTCTGGGCATTGTGTCTATTCTTTGAATTTGACACATTTTTCGATGCGAGTCAGTGGCAAGCGTTCTCATTCTGGGTACATCTGAGTACTTACTCTGAAGACTATTTAATGTTTGGTCTTTATGATGAGAACATAAACCTTGCAACAATAATGTACAATTGCACTTCAGGAAGCGGAGTATTCGAATGGAAATGGGCAGATTTCAGTGATCCAAATTGGTGGGTCGATGAAGGCTTTGATTGGTCTCGCATACTGGGATTCGTTTTTGCAACCGATGCATTCGAGGGAGACGAACTTACATGGTACTACATGCGTATCGACTATCCACTGTTCTGGCGGGACCCAGATTTTGTCCCGTACGGATTGATTGACATTGCTGAACTAGAAAGTCCAAGTATGAGACTTTGTGGTCAATTGATTCGCCATGGACCTGAATCAATCGAAGAGTACGATTTCTACAGCGTTCATATGACAATCAAGAACAAATGGACAGATGATCCCACGGAAATTGTCTGTATGCCATATCTAAAAATCCTCATGGTCGTATCAGGTGTCGCTGATGAATTCCCGGAGTCTCATCAACCAAGGAGTGGTGAATACGATCATCAATCAGTGGTTTCTTTTGCTCTTCCAGGACTTCCAGTAAGTTTTCCAATCACATTGCCAATGCTTACTATTGAATACAATTCATGGTACGAAGACGGCTTCTTCAAAGTAGAATGGGTGGGAAAATATGGCTTATATCCCGCCTATTGCATAGGGAGCAGTGTCATCGAAGATTACGGAGACTTCGTCATAGGGTTAAGAGTTCCCGCAGACTTCAAACCTTATGTTGCGATAATGGCTGAAGCTGTATGGTACGAATATCATCAAATCAATGTACATACTGGTCTGTTCATCTACAAAACAGATGAAAGACTCTACTGGCTAGTCGTTGATCCACCCGGAGTTGAAGAGTTCACTCCCGAACTGCCGCCTCTACCAGAATACCCAGAAGAGATTCCTAAATACACACCACCCGATATAGGCGGAGGTTGCTATTCAATATCAGTCATAAGGTAGTGAGAGAAATGAACATAACAAAAATAACTATCATAGTACTCACTATCGTCGGTATCACAATGTCATTAACCTCTTTCGCATTAGCAGGCAAAATAAGTCTGACCGAAGAACCATATTACGATTGGACAAGTCCATATGATTGGAAAATCGCCACAAGAACCGTTGTTACATACCCATACCTTTTATCAGGTATAGCGTTTTGCTGTTTCGGATTAAGCCTAATAGCGATAGCAGCACTCTTATCAAGGACCTATCTTACATAGGTCCAACCCCTCTTTTTTTCTAAATATAATATCTATACATTAATAAATAAATATTAAATAAAAATAAAAAATAACAGTAAAGAAAGAAGTTTTAAATAATTATATTAAATAAAAAGAATAATTCACTTTAAGTGATACCATGGGAAAAAGAATTATTCCAAGAGCAAGAGGTAAGGGAGGTCCTAGATATAGAGCACCATCCCATAAGTATGCCGGAAAAGTTAGGTACAATTTATCTAAAGATAATACGGTCGGTGTAGTAACAGATATAATTCATGATCCTGGTCGGAATGCTCCTGTTGCTGTCGTTGAATTTCCTGACAAATCAAGAAGACTACATGTTGCTCCTGAAGGTTTAAAGGTTGGGAATGTTATCAACTATTGGTCTGGTTTTAGTTTGGGTAGTGTCTTGCCTCTAGACAAAATGCCAGAGGGGACTAAAATTTTTGGTATAGAAACATACCCAGGTTCTGGTCCTAAGTTATGTAGAAGTTCTGGTTCTTTTGCGACTGTTAAAGGAAAGATTAAAGATAAAGTTAGAATAATTCTAAGATCTGGTAAGACAAAGGAACTCAATGAAAAATGTCTAGCTACTATCGGAATCCCTGCTGGTGCTGGAAGAAAAGAGAAACCATGGGTTAAGGCTGGGATAAAAGTATTTGCGAAGAAAGCTAGAGGAAAATTATACCCAAGAGTAAAGGGTGTTTCTATGAATCCAGTCGATCATCCGTTTGGAGGAAAAACAAAACCTGGTATACCAAAGAGTGTTTCAAGACATGCTCCTCCTGGTAGGAAGGTTGGATCGATATCTCCAAGAAGGATGGGTAAGAGAAAGAAGTGATTTTGATGGTAAGAATTCAGAAATTTAAAGGCAAAACTTTGGAAGAATTGAAGAAGATGAGTTTAGAAGAATTCTCTAGAATACTCACGAGTAGAGAGAGAAGAAGTTTACTAAGGGGAATGACAGAAAGACAGAAAAAACTTCTTGAAGAAATCAGAAAAGATAAAAACAAATTCCATAAAACTCACGAGAGAGATATGATCATCTTGCCAGAAATGGTTGGTATTAAACTTGGGGTTTATAGCGGTAAAGAATATGCCCCACTCACGATTTCTTTTGATATGATTGGCCATCGATTAGGAGAATTTGTTATGACCAGAGGGAGAGTCATGCACTCGGCACCAGGTGTTGGTGCAACCAGGAGTTCGAAACATATACCCTTGAAGTAGAGTGAAAATATGGGAAAGACAGTAACTGCATTGAGGCCAACAGCAAGAGTTTCTTTGAAAGATTCTGTAAAAATTTTCAGAAAAATAAAAGGTAAACAAGTTGAGAAAGCTAAGAAATTTTTAAACGATTTGATCAACAAGAAAAGAGATATTGAAGGAAAACATTATACTGGTGCTACTAAAGAAATTTTGTCCTTGATTGAAGAGGCTGAGAATAATGCTGATTCAAAGAATCTTGATAGAGAAAAATTATACTTGAAAGAAGGTATCGTTAATAAAGCATTTACTTATATGTTGCCAAAGAGTAGATGGAGTCATAGGGGGAGGAGAGCTAAAATCTCTCAACTTAAAATAACGTTGGAGGAAAGATAATGGCAGTAGAAAAACATTTCATAAAAGAAGGTATTAAAGAAGCTGAAATCGAAGAATTCTTAAGAGAGAGATTCGACAGGGCTGGTTATAGTCACATAGAAATTCAAAGAACTCCATTAGGAAC
>SMTZ1_10002297_pt1 | contig 19333 bp, 22 predicted proteins | sample DeeMarSWOR136_30_FD_25667 | JGI IMG/M metagenome (IMG submission 25667)
GCCCGTTTATGGCCAGTGTGAGCCGGCGGTCTATTATCTGTTCAAGGCGGAAGCGCAGGAACGGCTGGACTCGCTGGAACGTTCGCCCACCCCGGCTAACCTCTTCGACCGCTTCGTGCTCATGCACAATCTCGCTTTTCACAAAGACAAGAAGATGCGCGAACGGGCTGAGGAGTTGCTGAAAAAGGAATTCCCTGAAAAAGACCGCACAGCGCTCGTCCGCGCCTACGCCGGCTCGTTGCAGATGATCAGGGTCAGCCACCGGGCGGCGGGGAGCAAGGTCCTGCGGTCGATCATGCCTTTCACCAAATCGCCTTTGACCGAAGGGCGAGACGGTTATCACCAGATCTCGGAAGCGCTCCAGACCGACTCGATGAATGTCCGCCTTCGCCTGCTCCGGGGCACCGCGGCGGCGGAAAGCGCAGAACATCTGGCCGAGATGTTCGATTCGGCCCGGACCGATCTCATCTGGCTGGAGGACAACGCGGATCCCCATGATCCGGTCATGCAGTTTCTGATTAGTCTCAACTGGACCAAGTACTATTACAAGCTGGCCCGGCAATACCGCGATACGGTCATGCTCCGAGCGGCGTCTGAGTTCTCTGCGATGTCGGTGTTTCTGGCTTGCACGCCGGTCTATACGGATTGGGCCGACTCCTGGTATAAGAGAATCAACACCCTGGCTGAAGAATTGGGGCAACCCCCTGCTCAGAGCACCGAGCCCTGACGACTGCTGTGCCTCGTGAGGCTTGGGTCGTCTGGGTTGCTAGGAATGTGAATACAGCACCGGAATTCGGGGCTTTACTGCTCTTCCTGTGTCATCTCTCCTTGTCGGCCTGGTTCCCGTCTCGCAAAACGTGGATTATGGCTGCGTCGAACCACCAGAATCCGCCGGTCGAAAAATAGAACAGGTACTTGCCGTCGGGTGACAGTACCGGAACCGAACCGCCTCGCTCTATCCCCATTTCGGCGAGGACATTAATCGGTGGGGCCCAGTGGTCGCTTGAATCACGGAAACTCACGAAGATGCCGTAACCGCGGTGGCCCGGCCAGTGACCGTTGAACAGGATGAAACTCTCATCCGGGGCTACGTAAGGGTGCCCCCCTTTGAACCCACCCCCCGGACTGGTAATCTCAAGCGGCGGCCCGAGCCATACCACAGGTCCCCAGCCGCCCGCCGTTTTCTTTATCCGTCTGATTCCCGAGGAGTACAGCGTCCCGGTACTAGTAGACGACACGCCGTTGAGGTCGTGGTTGATATCTTTCTCAAGAATCTGCGGCTCGCCCCACCATTCACCTGACCTCTCCACGAACCAGATCTTGCCGACCCCCCCACTCGCGCGTTCCGTGTTGTAGCTGATATCCCCAGTTCTGAGGTAGGGGACGTCGCGAGGAGAAGTACAACCTGTCCCCCGATGGGGAGATGCTGATTTCACCGGCGCCATTCTCGTCGCAGAACCCAGCCGTGTCAGGCGATGTCCAGCCGCCATCGGTCTCTTTCACATACATGATCATGGGCGGTGTGTCCCGATATTCTGGCGGGAAGAGGGTCCAGTATATTTCGGATCCATCGGGGGAAAATGCGATTGAGCCATGCACGGCTCCCTTCAATGAGATAACCTCCGGGGCGAATCGCTTGGGTATGGTCCCGGGCGGCTTCTGGCCCAGGAAATCAAGGGGCTGACTTTCGGTTGGCGCAGCGCCCGGCTTCGGGCTATCTGTCGCCGCCAACGCGGACACAATGAGGGACAACCAGGATAACAAAAGGGCGATGTTGTGGCGCGGGCTTGCCATACCGGCTCCTGTCTGGTGGACGACGCCTAAGTGATAATCTGTATATGCCCGGTGCCGCTCAGAAGTTTCACCCAGGAAAGACACGGCTGATCTCCCCCCGTTGAGGACCGGGGTTGCGACGCGCCCTTATCGCTTGAACAGGCGGTCGAGGGAGTACCGACCCGGGCCGGTGATCAGAATAGTCACGAACGGCGCCAGGTAAATCAGGGCCATCTCCTTACGGCCGAAGGGGTCGTCACCGTGGATAATAAGGGCGGCGGTCAGCATGGTGACGATCAGCGGAACTACCGCCGCGCGGGTGAACAGTCCGAGAGCCAGTGCCAGCGAGCAGAAGAACTCGGCGAACACGGCCAAAGACAGCGACACCGAACTGCCCAGGCCGAACGGATCGGCGAACCGGTCGGCGCGTTCGGCGAAACCGACGAGTTTGCCCCAGCCGTGGCCGAACGCCATCATAAGTCCGACCCCGACCCGGAGCACCAGCAGACCTACCGACAGGGTCGTGCTCGTTTCGGCTGTTGCGTTGCGGCCGGTTATCCAATCCAGAAAGCGGTTCATATGCGTCTCCATTTTTGCGTATCCACGGTGGTCTCTGTATTTCTACCTGATAGGGGTAACAAAGCCGCAGCGAACTGGTTCGCCCCGGTGAAACCTTGGGGTACCCCAGACGTTAAACAGTTGCGCAGTCGACCGCCGATCGGCTGCGGCTGTTGGACAGCGGTGTGTCTGTTTCGGCCGACAGTATCTCTTTGAATAAAGCGGCCGATAGGGTATATTAGTAGTGGACGGCCACAACTCTTGGATTCCCCGGTCAAGCCGGGGAATGACGGGATTGGCCTTGGGTTCCCCGGTCAAGCCGGGGAATGACGGGATTGGCCTTGGGTTCCCCGGTCAAGCCGGGGAATGACAGGAATCTGCTCTTTGACAAGTGAAGAGGCTGAGCCTCTTACACTGACCGTCTCGAAACTGGGGGTGATTTGGTTTCGACGGGTCTGGTGGGGGGTTGTCAGCGTGCCGGGGTCGTCCGGGGCCTCGTTATCAAACCGGGCAAACCAGTAAATGGCGAATTCAATTACGCCATGGCTGCCTGATTAGGGTTACCTGATCAGGGCGCAGCCCGTCGTACTCGATCCTTAGTCTCCAGGGTCGGGCTACGGCGTCGATAAAGGAGACTCGGCTCGGCGACGCCTTTAAGCCGGGCTTAAATACCAAGGCTGGCGATGTTCGTGGCCTGTCTTTCGGCAGCGGCCATCGCGAGAACTGATAGAGAGACTACGCATGTAGACGACAGCTCGACGCCATTCTCGGACGGGGGTTCGATTCCCCCCACCTCCACCATAATTTTTGCTCAATTCTTAACTTTCTACTTGACAACCAGTTAATCAGCGCTATCTTGCCCATAGAAGTGCTTGTGCCAGATTTGTGCCATGAGAAAAAGGTACTCAAATGGGCAGGATCTATAAGCGCAACAAGGTCTGGTATATCGATTTTTCCGCAAAGGGAAGGCGGGTACGCAAGCGGGTGGGAACGTCCAAAGAGATGGCCCAGCTGGCCCTGAAAGACGCGGAAGTCAAGGTCGCCAGAGAAGAATTCGGTTTCGCCAAGAAGGATATCCCCATTGACGATCTCATAGACCGCTTCCTGGAGTACAACCGGACCAACCACCGGGAGAGCACGACTCGAAGGTACAAAGCGGTCACCGACCATCTTCGCCGTTTTCTGGAGGAGAAACAACGTGACGTAGTCCTGCTTTCCCAACTGACGCCCGAGGTCATCGAAGGCTTCAAGACCTTCCGCCGTGACGAGTGGGTCAATCCCAACGGCAAGCCGATCAACGGCGATGACCAAGTCAAGGCCTACACTCGCAAGGGGGCCAGGGCAAGGACTGTCAACCTGGAGCTCGAGGCAATCAAGACGATGCTTAACCTTGCCCGCCGCTGGGAGTATCTGAGGGAAAACCCGGCCAGCCTGGTCAAGCCACTCAAGACCGACGATAAGAAACCCGTCCGTTTTCTGACTCTGGAAGAGTGCGAGCAGCTTCTGGAGGCCGCATCGCCAGAGTACTACCCGGTCGTCTTCACTCTTTTGAACACTGGTATGCGCAAGGCCGAACTCGAGAATCTGCGCTGGGAAGACGTGGACTTTCAGCGGGCCAAGATGATGGTCCGCGCGAAGGAGGATTGGAATCCCAAGACCGGCGAGCGTGAGATCCCGTTGAGTGAGGATTTGTGCAGCCTTTTGTCTGAGCTCAAGGGTAGCCGCAAGAAGCCTAAGAGGACTGACTATGTCTTCCCCATCAAAGGAACCGGGCGTTCTCACAACTGGCTTCGGGAGGAATTGATCAGGACGGCACGGCGAGCCCAGATTCATGATCTTACCCGGGTCCATACGTTGCGCCACACGTTTGCCAGTCACCTGGTCATGAACGGTGTCGACCTGCCCACGGTCGGCAAGCTGATGGGCCACTCCGACGTTGAGACAACAATGATCTACGCCCACTTGGCGCCGGAGCATCTGACCAAGGCGATCGGTCGCCTGCCCTTCGTCAGAAGAACCTGAGGTTGGCCACAGTCGCGCCTCTATCGTTTAACGTCTGACGGTCCCCACTTAGTGAACACGGCATTTCCTGGTCAGCCTCCCGCTGATAGTTCTTTTCTCCAGCCACAATTCAATGTCCCTTTCTCGGAACCGCAGCAGCCCGCCTAACTTCGTGTGTGGAATGAAACCAATATGCGACCAGTTGTAGATCGTCGACAGCTTCACACAGAGCTTCTCGGCGATCTGTTGAGGTGTCAGCAGCTGGTCCATACCGTTCGCGGCGCCACCGGCAGGCTACTTGCCGGTTCCTTTCAAGCTTGTGAGGGCTCGTATCGCTGCATCCAGCGTTTTGTCTCGGTTGACCTTGCTCGGATCAGTCGAAAAGTCCATCCGGCCGACCACCTCCTGCACTCGGGAGGAATCCAGAGTCCCGTAGGTCATTACTGTCGTTGCGATATGCTCATGCCCCAGGTTCTGGCTCACGGCTTTCATTTGCTCGGCGCTGGTACAGAATTTCATGGCGATGTGGACCGCGGCGTGCCTGAAAGCGTGGGGATTAAAGCACTCCAAGCCGGCCACAATCGCCCGTTCTCTGAGAATCTTCCTGATACTGTTAGTGCTTTTCCAGAACACCGGCTCGACCCCGGTTACGGTGAAAGTGAGACCGCCATCGCGCTGCTCAACTCGAGACCGGGGGAAGAGAGGGTCAGCCGGACTAAACAACCTGACCGTTTCAAGATACTCAGCCCAGCTTACCACGTATTGAGTGAGCTTCCCATCAAAGTTGAAAAGCAGCGTCCGGATCGACTTGCTGAATTTGGTGCTTACACCGCGTTTGGGGTCCTGGTGGACTACGAGGGCCTCCCGGTCGAAGCAACCCAACGGCAGAGAAGCCACCGCTTGATCTCGCATCCCGCTGACAAGCAGGAACGCTATCAGAGCTCTGTCCCGGCGAGCGACCTCGGTGCTTGGTTTGATTGAATCCGTGAGCTGTCTCACGTATTCGAGCGAGGGAAACTTGACCGGCTTGGCCGCAGTGGCCTCTCGCACCTTTTTCCTCTCGAGGGTCAGGTAGCTGACCGCGTCCAGGCCGATTCTCGACTTATATCCGGGCTGACCGGCAAGCCACGTGAAGAAGGCCTTGACATACCGGATCTGGTTATAGACTGTGGTGATTGAGACTGTCGCACCTCCCCTGCTCCGCTCCTGGAGCCACAGTTTGAATCCGACCGCCTTTTTCTGGCTGAAGCTGGCGAAATCCTGATCCTGCGAGTACTCTTCATAGAGGCCGACCGCCCGCTCCACGCCGGTAATCGTCGCTTCCGAAAGCCCCTCCGCCTCTCTCAACCATTTCAGGTATTTGCGCTTGATCTTCTCGTTCTTGCTTCTAATGGACATCTGTCCAACCCCCCGAAATAGTGCTGTTCACGACAGTACCACTCTGGCCATATAGGCTTTGATCACCTTGCGTGGGAAGCTTATGCCGCCACGCAGGATTGAGGCGCTTGCGCGTACTGAATCGATTCATTCTGCAACCGCATTCTATGCACTCTCCCCGGATTAGCAGCGATGAGTCGCACTCCCCCATCCGCCGTCCGGTATCTTCAACTTGGACCGAATCTGGAGTGGACCTTCTTGCCGCTCGACATCTCGGGCAGTAGAATTCGTCCGGTTGCAGAGGGCATCTGCCGGCTTGTCGCCTGGCTGCAAGGAACCGTCTTATCTCTCCCCCCATGAAGAGAAGCGGTTTGTCGTCGGGATCAATCGGCGTTAGTCCTTTTTGCCGCCAGGCCTGCACTGTGCGTCGGTGGATGCCGAGCAGCTTAGCTAACTCCTTCATCGTGTAGGAGCGCCTGCTCTTGATCCGCCTGCTTTGTTTCCAGACTCGCCGTTTCAAAATCCCGCCCTCCATAAGGCGGCCCGGAAGGCTGGTCTGGCGCTGTTGTGCCTTCCGGGCGTCGACCCCAAACCGGGGTACTACTTCGGAAGCGCCAGACCGTCAATCGTCTACCCCCAATTGGCGAAAACTCGGAATGAGCAGCAGAGTCTATGAAAAAAGATGGGGAAGAATCGGAGATCGAAAGAAAGGCAATGAGTTACGCCGAAAAAAAAGTGGCCGGTTGCGGCCACAGGATTCCGAAATTTCGGAATCTGCTACATCTGACCTCGGTGGTCTGATATACGGAAGTGTGTGCTGTACCCGAATTTCTTGCTGTAGTTTGAAATCGGAGGACCAGGAATGCCAAAGTAACCCTGCAACGTCTTTTTGAGTGCCTGGACCTTCTTCTGAGCCTGGGGAACGGTCTTTTGCGATGACCAGTTGATGACCCCATTGTCAACCGCAAAGTCTGTAAGAAGATCCCACTGTTTGTTCAACCTGTCCCCCCGCCGTGCATCCCTGAAACCCATGTCGACGCCGGTGACGATCTTCGATACATCGGCAACCTTTATCGTGGCAGACTCGTCCGAAATGATCTCAATCGATATGTCGCGCCACGCGGTACCTTCGGGCGTGGGGAACCGGCTCGGCATGTCTGGAACTGCCTTGCCTCGTTTGGCGCCCGACACTAGCATGCTCAGTAGCGAGAATGGCCTCAACTCGCGCCGTCCAATCTCCCGCGCGTGCCGTTTGACCTGGTCCTCGATTACTGAGCAGACCTGCTTTCCGTGTCGGACATGCAGATCAAGCGCGTATTCAGCGGCTTGGCTTACCGGAAGGCCGGTCGCACTGACGGCTCGTTCGACCATAGGGAAGCGCCCGAAAAACTGAAACTCGTCCATCTCCTCCAGCTCCATAGCGTGGCGCATGTACGATTCTACCATCACCCGTTGTTCGGGTTTTTGCAGCGAATCCGTGAACAACCGAACCTTGTACATTTCAGCTGGGTCGTCCTCGTCCAGGCCGTTGTACAGGGCCGCCAGTCGCCGCTCAATGCACTGGGAACAGACCCCGCAATGCGAACTCAAAACGGTCATCGTTCGCACATGGGTACAGCTGTTTGTCGATCGGACCAGATCGGTCAAACCCCCATCCTTGATGACCTTAACCACTTCCGACTTGGTCTTCCACAGGAAAGGGTTTTCAACAGTGAACGACCGGCCCAATAGCGCCGACAGGAGATCACTGAACGCTCTGAGTGATCGCGGATGGGTCGATCTGGATGCTGTCGCTCCGACGATCTGATCGGAGAACGGTAGGTTGATACTGACAATGCCGTTTTCATAGAGCCGCACCCGAGCAAGGTTATGCATCACAGCTACAACCGCCCCGAGCATCGTGTACATGAAAGACCTGGCGCGCTGCGAGGCGTCGCAGGTCAGGCCACTCTCCTTGTTTAACCAGACTGGGACATGAAGTAACCGCTCTTTCCGGCCGGTCGACTCCGCGAAGGCCCGGATCAGGTTTTTCTGCCGACTATCGATCTTGCCGACCGGGCGGTGGCTCACCAGGGCCACTTTGCTGCCATGGTTCACGGCCTCTTCCACCAGGCCCGCCAGAGAATCGAGGCCACCGGAGAACATCAGAACCTGCTCGGCCTCAAACCACGGCTGGCCTTCGTCAAAATGGAAATAGGAGTCCTGCGGTACCGGTCGGCTCTGCTGGCGGAACTCGAAGTCCCAGTAGTCACCGGTCAGGAATTGGAGTGTATCTGACAGTTTTTTCCTGACTTCGTCGCCGTTCCACAAGTCGGGGTTGCGGACCGGAATACTCAGATCAAAGTGGCGGTACCAGTCCCGGCCGTGGCCGCGGAGCGCCTTGCCGCCGCGTGACACAGCCTGGTCGGCACAGTACACGTAGGCACCCACTTCGAGCATGTCCATTGCAAGGTCGGGAATCTCGTGAACCAGCTTGCTGGCGATATTCTCAAACTGCAGGTAGACATTTCCCTCCCCGGGATATGTATCAAGTGTGATTACTTTCTTGTATTCGCGCCTGGCGCTGTCCGGCTGTGGATCGCTGCCGCACCAGATCAGGTATGGACCGTTAGGCCCGCTCATACCCCCGGGCAAACTCCGACCTGATCTTCTTGAACGCGACGCGGGCGTACCGCGTCACCGACTCGTGAGACAGCGTGCCCTCATACTGGGCTTTGCCGAACCAGCCGGGAGTGAATTCGTCGGCTATACGCACCGTCTGGCGCACGTAGAGATCGAAGGCGCGGTCAAAATCCTGATGGTGCTGAATGTTGGCAAACCGCGCGCCCGCTGCCCCCACATGCTTGGGTAGCTCCCGGCTCAAATAATAACTGAGGTAACGGCAGGTGAACACAGAGTAGAACTCATGCATGAGCCCTTTGAAACGGCTGCCGCTCAGCTGGTTTCGCAGCACTTCTCGGGAGGTTTCGGGGGAGACCTTGAACATGGACGGCAGCTCGCTAGCAGCCTGGCGAAGGAGTGCTTCGCTAAAACTGTTCAACGCCAGTTCACCAATATCCGAGCCAGCGCGGACATGCTGCAGGCGCTCGTCTATCCGCTGGCGAAGGCTGCCGACGAGTTCGGCAAAGGTAGCCTCACTCGGAACTGAGAATCCCTTCTCCCAGAGGGCGTTGACGGGCTCCTTCGCCTGGATCGCCCCGGCGAAAGCGAATATCTCGGCGAGTGCAGCAGCAAACCCCGGATCACGCGGGACTTGGGACAGACCCGCTTGGGCGGCGTCGTAGCTGGCTTGCGCTACGTCCTGCAACGCCCCGTCCGACTCCAGCAGCCGGACGACCTCTTGCCAGCGCTGAGTGCGCGGCAGCGTTCTTAATCTTGTGTGGCCCACAGTAACATCCTGAACATGAGTGGACGGTATCAGCCCATTCCCGCATGTCTTATCTACTGGTCTACCCAGAGGCCAAATCTCTGCGACCAGCAAACATCCCTGATTGCATACCCTTTTGTCCTCGCTGAAGACTTATCCTTCAAAAGAGAGCCACTTGCCAGTCGTCGCATCTACAACACACCGTACGGTCGTGCCAGATAACCTCATCTCATCTGCTTCGGGGCTCAACGAGGGTGCCGGAGGCAACGGGAAAGGAACTGTACCTCTTGCGAGGATTACCCAACATGGACGCGCTTCCGCACCGTGCTTGGAGAGCATAACAAGCCACGCCTGTATCTCTTTCGCCTTTAGAGGATGACATGCAACGGACGCATTGAGAGCCTCGTAAAAACTGACGGGCGGAACAGAGTCTACCAGAGAGACGTAATGCTCATTCAAATCAAGCCGAGCCGCGGCCGAGTCAGCTGGAAGCTCGGGAGGCGAATCCATGTCATCCCCGTTGTAGACCGTATACACTTTTAGGAGACGCCCCGTTGGCGGATCGATCACGAAATGGTAAGTCTTCTTAAGCTGAGTCTCAACCGCATCGGGAGTCCACTTGTCGTAGTCAAGAAATACACTGTCAAACGTGACGATCCACCGCCGTGGCCCAGTAATGCTGTCGGCCAAGAATGGCGTCGTGGAGTCTTCGAAGGCTGTCTCAGCTACACAAGAAGCTGCAGAAGGACGCGTAAAGTACTTAGACTTCGAAAACCCAGCGTATTCAAGTGCTCTGTCCAGCGCTTGTTGCTGGTTTTCGATCACTGAACTACTTGGGTCTTCCGCTGCAGCAGATGCCGCCAGCGCCACGAAACAGAACAGTAACCCGCAAAACACACCACTTCTCACCATGGCCTCAGACATATTAACCTCCGCATCTCAGTATTCGATGGTTCCCGTTTCATGACTACGGCTGAAGGACCAAGTCGCCAATTTCGATAGAATCGCGACTCTTGATTTCCATGAACCATTGGCCGCGACCATCAACCCTCTCCTGGATGATGGCACCATAGTCGCCGAAAAACTGAGTTTTTACCCAGCCGGTACCGCTCAAGAATACTCCACAGTGGCCGAACAAGCATGGGTATACCGTGTCTCCGGGCATATCCGTCTCATGGTGCCAAATCTCTCCAGTATATGTAGCGCGTGTTCCGTAACATTGCAGCCAGAAAGTATCCGCCAGGTGGACTTTGAATGGTGTAGTTAGACTGTCAACGTACGATCTCCACTGTCCGGTCAGCGTGTCCAACTTCGTTCTGTACGTGTGAATCTCTCCCTCGACGAGCTCATTGACATCAAAGTATGCAACTTCATCGGAGTAGGGGTTGGCATGCATTTCAGAATAGGAAACCGTGTAAGTTTCTGATCCATCCGCAAACCGGATTGTGAAGTACCCCACTTGTGCCCACGCACAGTTGTAATCGCGAAAACCCAGTGTATCATGAGCGACAGACACATGGGCGCAGCTGGCTGTTCGAGTGGTGAGGCCCGCATTTGCTCCGCATGGTCTGCACTCCCGCACCATAATGTCAGCATCGGCGCCAAAGAAAGTCGCCGGTGGAGTCGCATACTGCCTAATACCCGCATACCATCGACCGGCAGAGCAACATTTTGAGGCACAGTCGCTGGCGAAGGAGCTGAGATAGACAGAGTCTTGTGCTCTTCTCTGAGCCCAGATTGTGCTAACAGGAACCGGGTATTGATCCCTCCGAACGTCGAGATGATAGTGATTGTATTCACTCAGCCCCGCGTAGTAGGGAATACGTATGTGCATAGTAATCTGGTGGTTGCTATTCAGGAAGAGTTTGTCAGGCCCTATGATGTACTCTTCGTCAGGGTGCTGTTCATCGACGTGCCGCCAAACCACGATTCGATAATAGTAGTACTGACCGGTCGCCGCAGAGTCGTGAAAAGAGACCGCGTAATCGTACCCACACGTTGATGATCCGCACCTGTCGGCCTCAAGAAAATCGATCTGTATTTTACCCAGTCCGCCGCTGCCAGCGGGAAGTTCAGGTTTTTCTTCGCAACCGGTTAGACCCATAACAGAAGCCACTCCGACCATCGCAAGCAGGACTTCCAGCTTTCTCATTTCACCACCACCATTTTCTTAGTTGCTGTGAACTGGCCGGCTTTCAGGCGGGCGAAATAAACGCCGCTGGCGATCTCCGAACCGTCGGCCAGCCGGCTGTCCCACTCAACCGTGTGACGACCGGGTGGATACTCCCGGTCCGTCAGGGTGGTGACTTTCTGACCTAATATATTGTACACCTCAAGGGTGACATGAGCGGCCTGAGGCAGACCGAACCGGAAGGTAGTCACCGGGTTGAACGGGTTCGGGAAGTTCTGGTCGAATTCATAATCGGTTACGGCCGAATCGGTTAACTGGGACAATTCCAGGTCGGTCAGGGTTCGGTATTTCCCGCGGGCCCCGAACAGAAACACTCTCCGCAGACTATCCGGAGGCGGTTCTGCGTAGTACGTCAGCTCGATACTGTCGCCCGGCAGGAGAGCTTGTCGCACGCTGTCGGCCAGGTCCAACCGATTCTGTACTAGTCCGTCGCCTGAGTGCCTCGCCTTCACGAGAGCCAGCTTGACCGGCGTTGTTGGCTGCTTCCGATATGAGCAGTATGGCAAGGCATCCAGGTGAACCGACCGCTCCCATGCAAGTCTGATCCGCAGCTTGTCTCTGGTCACGTATGTGGGCAGCTTGATAAACTGCTCCTCGTATCTGATCCGGGGATAGACGGTGCCGACCGATTCCCATCGCTCGGTTTCGTTCATGATGGAGACGGTGTACGTGGCAGGCGTCTTGGTGATAAGGTCGCCGGCGATCTTATAGCCGCCCGGGTCATCCTTCGGTTCCGGCTCCACCGGCACCCCACCTCCTGAATCATCCGTGCCCAGCCCCGCGCTCGGACGCGATCCAGCCAGGTCATACTCAACCTCGACCCACCCGGCCCCGCTGATCTCAAGGCGGCGCTCGTCTCTGAACAAGAGTAGATCCGTAACATCTTGATCTTCGTTCGTGATTGCGGAAACCGGAAGCAGGGAGTCGATCAGATAGCCCAGTTCCCCGTCACCGATGAACCGCAAGACACCCCTCTGATATGGTATGTCGAAGGCCAGCAACTGGAACTGGTCAATTCTCGAGACCTCTTTCTCTTCCTCGGTGATCAGGAACTTGTAGTAGAAGGTGTCAACCGTGCTTGTGAGGAAGATCGGATAGTAGTCCAGGGCGTCGTTGTCAAGGTCGGTCAGGAGCTCTGACTGCGGCAGGATATTATTGATAAACTTGTATCTGTCGCCGAACCAGGTGTAAAGCGAAGGACAGCCCCCCGGAGGCGGGTCGGGCGGGTCAGGGTCGGGGCAACAGCCTGCCTCGACACAGTCTGGGTACAACCCTTGTTGAGTCATCACGATGTAGCCGCAGGAATCGGTGTACATGGGGCTCAAGGCTGTCTCTCCCGGGGACGGCGATCTGCCTGAACTCGAAGGCATGAGTTCAGGCGCACTGATAAATACTTCCCATGGCGCAGTGTTGTACGGAAACCCAGACCCAGACGGAAAGAACGGGTATCTGATCCAAACCCAGGGGTAGTATGTCGCCAGTTGCGGATAACCTTGTTCAAGTGACGGGAATAAGGTAGGTACCAGCGTATCGTGATAGAATTCGGTACCGGAGATCATGGACTTCCAATAATATCTGATCCCCGAAAGAGTGAAGGGAGGTCGACTTGGTCGACCTCCCTCTTGCTGAATCTACCCTCTTCGTTTATGCCAGGTCGAAGCGATCAAGATTCATCACCTTGTTCCATGCAGCCACGAAGTCGTGTACGAATTTCTCTTGTGAGTCATTACTTGCATAAACTTCTGCGACTGCTCTAAGCTGAGAATTCGAACCGAAAACCAGGTCGACACGTGCGCCGGTCCACTTGAGTTCACCCGTCTTGCGATCACGACCTTCAAACACGTCTTTGTCTTCCGAGGTTGCCTTCCACTCCGTACTCATGTCGAGTAAATTCACGAAAAAGTCATTGGTGAGCGCCTCTGGTCGCTTGGTGAATACGCCGTGCGGTGACTTCTCGAAGTTGGCCTTCAAGACGCGCATACCGCCAACGAGAACCGTCATCTCAGGAGCCGTAAGTGTCAGCAGTTGTGCCCGATCAACCAGCATTTCCTCCGCCGAGACAGCGTATTTTTTTTTCTGGTAGCTGCGGAATCCGTCTGCAGACGGTTCGAGTACGTCGAATGACGCCACGTCGGTTTGCTCTTGCGAGGCATCCGTCCGCCCTGGGGTGAAGGGTACGGTCACATCGTGACCGGCATTCTTCGCAGCTTGCTCGACACCTGCGCAACCACCCAGCACGATTAAATCGGCGAGGGAGACTTTCTTGCCGCCGGACTGTGACTTGTTGAACTCCTTTTGAGTTCCCTCAAAGATGCCCAGAACTTTCACCAGCTGATCAGGCTGGTTGATCTCCCAATCCTTTTGCGGCGCAAGACGGATTCGCGCACCGTTCGCACCGCCGCGCATGTCGGAGCCACGGAACGTGGATGCCGACGACCAAGCAGTCGAAACCAGTTCAGAGACAGATAATCCCGAGGCAAGGATCTTGCCCTTGAGGACCGCGATATCCTTTTCGTCGATCAGCTTGTGATCTACTGCGGGCACCGGGTCCTGCCAAATGAGTTCTTCTGCAGGCACTTCCGGGCCGAGATAGCGTGAGCGTGGGCCCATGTCGCGGTGGGTCAGCTTGAACCACGCCCGGGCAAAAGCGTCCGCGAATTCTTCCGGGTTCTCCAGATAGCGCCGTGCAATCGGCTCGTAGATCGGGTCGAAGCGAAGGGAAAGATCCGCCGTGGTCATCATCGGTGGATGCTTCTTCGACGGGTCATGCGCGTCGACCACCATGTCCTCGTCATCCGCGTCCTTGGCCAGCCATTGATTCGCCCCGGCCGGGCTCTTAACCAGTTCCCACTCGTACTTCAACAGCACCTTCAGATAACCCATGTCCCACTTAGTCGGGTTCGGCTTCCAGGCGCCCTCAATACCGCTGCTGATTGTATCGCCAGCCTTGCCGCTGCCGAAACTGCTCTTCCAGCCAAGACCCATCTCCTCGATGGGAGCAGCTTCCGGTTCCGGACCGACCAGCGCAGCATCACCGGCACCATGGCACTTGCCAAATGTGTGCCCGCCGGCGACGAGCGCGACGGTTTCTTCGTCGTTCATGGCCATGCGCGCGAAGGTCTCGCGTACATCACGGCCAGATGCGACCGGATCCGGGTTACCGTCCGGGCCCTCCGGGTTGACGTAGATCAGACCCATCTGCACCGCCGCCAAGGGGTTTTCCAGATCACGCTCACCGCTGTAACGGCTCTTGGGTTTGTCGCTTGTAGCCAGCCATTCCTCTTCGGAACCCCAATAGATGTCCTCCTCCGGCTCCCAGATATCCTCGCGGCCGCCGGCGAAACCAAAGGTCTTGCATCCCATTGACTCAAGAGCGCAGTTACCGGCGAGAATCATTAGGTCGGCCCAGGAGATCCTCCGGCCGTATTTCTGCTTGATCGGCCAAAGCAGACGACGTGCCTTGTCGAGGTTCACGTTGTCCGGCCAGCTGTTGAGGGGAGCAAACCGCTGGTTTCCGGTATTCCCACCCCCGCGACCGTCGCCCATGCGGTAGGTGCCTGCGCTGTGCCATGCCATCCGGATGAAGAGCCCGCCGTAGTGACCATAATCAGCCGGCCACCAGTCCTGCGAGTCGGTCATCAGCGCGTAGAGGTCCTCCTTCAGGGCGGCAAGGTCAAGTTTCTTGAATTCCTCGGCATAGTTGAAATCCTCGTCCATGGGATTGGATTTGTTAGAATGCTGGTGAAGAATCTTCAGATTCAGCTGATTCGGCCACCAGTCCCGGTTCGTGGTTCCTCGGCTTGAGCCGCCCGTTACCGGGCACCTGCCCGCGCCATCCTTGTTTTGGTTGGTCATGACATCTCCTTTATCTCAATAGTTGTTTACGAGTCTATTCTCACGTTCTATTAAGCGGTCAGAGCCCTCGGCATTCCGTGATATTCTCATTCAATCTTGGCGGAAGGAGTCTAATATTAGACATTGTATTGTTCGCAGGTAAAAAAAGAGTCATTTCTTTTTCCTTCTGCCTCGCATTATCACTTGAAACTCTGTTATCTCAAAATCCTTGAGCTTTTCCTTTCCTTTGACCTGCAACTGATCCCATGGAATATCATATATATCGCCAGTATCATTATCAATGAAGTGATGGTGCTTCTCTACATTGGGATCAAAGACAACAGCACCTTCTTTAATCGTCTGCATCCCAAGAAGCCCTTTTCCGACGAGCAGATTCAACGTATTGTATACCGTAGCTCGTGATACAGTAGGGCACTTCTTTCGCGCATAGCCCAAGACATCATCGGCTGACGGGTGTGTTTTGCTTTTCAATACATATTCAACAACTGCAATCCTCTGAGGAGTGGGTTGAATATTACACTGTTGCAAGATCGAGATAGCGTCCTTCATCAAGTTAGAATAAGTACTGTTTTAGACGATGTCAAGAGCCTTGTGGTGGATATAGCCAGACACAAGAAACGGTCACCTATGAAAAGGCTGCGGTCAAGAGTTTTCTTTCTACGTTCCGGTCATTTGAGATGTAGTTTTTTCGTCGGATTGTTCTAGTCACCTGTTCGAGCTCTTCAGTTGGAAGGCCCACGATATTGTTCCGTAGGAGCGGCCGCCCCCTCACAAAGCACGGATTCTTCTCGATCCAGCCCAAATTTCCGGGCTGACCGCTCATATGCAATTCCGACTTCTTGTTCATTGGCTACGCCGCCATCCGGAACGGTTCCCGGCGTGTAAGCATGGCATAGATGATGACCGCCAGCTTCCGAGCTATGGCCACTCGTGCCTTCTGAACATTACTGCGATAGAGGATGCGACAAAACATCCGATTCAACTCCGGAGATTTCCGGACAGCGTTGATTGACGCTTCCACCAGAGCGTGACGCAGCGGTCGAGAACCAAACCGGGTAATGCCTCCGGTCCAGACTGAATCCCCGGAGGATCTGACGGTCGGAGTCAACCCGGTATAGCTGGCTAAGGCCTTGGCGCTGTGGAACCGGGTTACATCGCCTGCTTCGGCGTAAATAACTGCTGAGCGCAGCTTACCAATCCCCGGTATGGTCTGAAGCAGCTCTACAGTAGGATTGCCCTTCACTCGCTCCCAGATTCGCTTGTTGATCTCCACTACCTGATCATCGAGCATGGCAATGATCTTCAGACACTGATCAATCGTCTGCCGGGTGACATCAGGTAAGTAGAGACTCCGGAACTCCAGCCTGGCCTTGGGGGAAGCGATGTTGAACACCCGGAGGTCGATCCCGTGCTGAAACAGCAGATGTCGAATGCAATTCTTATTCATGACCACACTCTTGACCAGATGATAACGCTGCCGTATCAGTCCCCGCATCAACCGAATCTCACCCGGCGGTACCCAGGACCCCGGCAGGAAGTTGGTCCGGAGTAACTCAGCCAGCATGCGAGAATCATATTTGTCTGTCTTAGACTTCGATTCCGCAATCACCCGAACCTTAAACGGGGTCGCAACATGAACCGAACCGGCATAGGGCTCGAACTGATCCAGCAACCACAGGTAATTCAGCACCGGCTCAAGAACCAGGTGAACTTTGGAGTTCAGCGAACTGGCGAAGGTTGAAACCTCCTCAAAGGTATTGCCAAACCTACTCTGGCGAAGTACCCTTCCCTTGGAATCGATCTCGGTGAAAACACACCATTTCTTATGAACATCGATTCCAAGATAGCTTCTTGACATGGCCGCTCCTTTCCGGCTATGAGTTGACGCAACAAAACATAGCCCACTGAGCGGCCTTTTCATATAGTATCACAATACGGTGTAAGTCCTTGTGCCACAAGGCGAGTCGGGGGTTTGATTCTCCGCCCCTGCCGACATAAGTCATTATAAGACAGCTGCGTAAATTGGAATAAGAGGGAAAACACCTCCCCTTGATTTTGTAATCACATGTCCCACAACAAACTGAATAACGCGCCACCGTCGCTGTCACGATCTGGCCACAGTCAGTTCCACCGAATTGAGTATCCGGCATCCTGTGTTCCCTGAGCTGAACGAATACTGTTGCCCCCCATTTCCGTTGAATCGTTGGTTGATACAGGCATCTGGTAACGGTATCAGAGTCGATTGTGATTTATGCTCTCTTTGGATGCTCTTATTCTTGATCGCGGCAGCTAATCGGTGTTTAACATCAACCTTTTCGACTACTTTTGGCAGAAAATTCTCGTCCACCATCTGCGCACATTTTCCGGTCTCCCGTACCAGTTGGTGGCAAAGAAAAACGGGTGTCCTACGCCTTCGAGAACAATCTGGGTAGAGTCCTTCAACAGCGCGCATTTGACGGGCACGAGGCCATCGCCTGCTGTTCTACCGTTACCACCGAGATATCGATAGCATATGTGGGAGAGCCATGTGAGAGGCGGTGACTTTACTCTCAGGTCAACAGCTGTTCCAGTCACTGACACGTAGTCAACGTGCTCGCCGAAGTAGGCATCAGGCAGTACCTTTTGCACGTACGCCCTCATGGGCGAAGGGTGACTGCCATAATGCGGGCTGCCCAGAGTGATCAGATGAGAGACGTGCTTCAGACCGTTGAAGCTGTGACCCAGAAATGCTTGTGGGCTCAGGTACAGCCTGCCAACAACTCCGCCAGAGCTATGACCCAGGAGCGTGATCTTTTGATCGCCGCACGTCTCTAGAACCATGTCAACCGTACTTTTCACCTTGAGCAGGATTCTGAGCCAGCCTTTTGCAGAGTAGGCCCTCAGCCAGTCAATGAAGCTGATTTTGCAGACATGTACCGGCTGACCCGACAGCTCTGATAGCACACGAGCCATTTCCGAATACAAGCTGGGGTAGGAAAGAAACCCTCCAATAACTACTATTGGCTGTTGATCTGCTGATCCCATTCTCAAGTGTGTTCATTTTCGGAGTTTTTGATCAGCCCCAGCTTCCTGCCCATCTTCAGCAGGCCACGGCCCATCCCCGAGAGTTCCATAGTCTTTGTAGGGTCGCCCCATTCACTATCTCGTCTGACAACTATCCAACGTTTGATCTCCGGTATCATGGCGATCGTGAAGACGACATTTGCGGCTATCGCAAAATACAGGTAGTGAACGTTATGAGTGCGAAACCATAACCAGGGTATCACGAACAGCACACCGAGGAAATAAGCACTAAGCATATCCCTTAGCACCACCAGGCCTATCAGCATGCCGGGTATAGAGGTCGCAAAGACACCGATCCAGTCAATGGCGAACAAAGTCCCATAAATGACGGAGATACCCCGACCACCCCGGAACCTGTAGTAGACCGGCCAGACGTGACCGACCAGAGCCGCGAAAGCCGTGAAGAGAAAGTACAGCTGATCAGCGTATATGGTTTTGACGACCATGATGGGTACAAAGACCTTGACCACATCCAATACGTAGGTTAGAAAACCGTACTTTGAACCAATATGCACAGATACCGATGTTGCGCTGACGGTTTTCAGTACCATCTTTTGTTCGCTACCGTTCAGGCTGAGTTCGGTACTCTCCGCAGCCGTCTTGCCTTTGCCAAACATGCGAGTGACTATCCGCGCCGACGATACAGCCCCGATTAGATAGCCCACCACTGATGTGATCAGAACGACATTGAGATCCAAGTTTTCCATAGTCACCTCTACTCGAGATAGACCTTTCCCTCGTGAGCATCCAGCGTTATGTCTTGATTATCCTGGATAATCATGGTAGCGTTCTTCACGTTTACGATGGCCGGCAGACCGTACTCTCTGGCAACGATCGACGTGTGTGACAGTATCCCTCCGGTTTCCGCCACCACCCCGGCAACAACGGTGAACAGGGGGGTCCAGCCTGCATCAGTGAAGGGAACTACCAGTATATCGTTCTCTCTGAACTCCTCCGGGGCATGTGCGGGATCGCGTACAATCCTAGCCCTTCCTGTCACCTTACCGGGGCTACCGCAAATGCCGACGAGGTATTTCTGGTTTTGAAGACTGGCTACGGTTTTGTAAGTCACCTGATCTCCACAGACAGTGTCCGAGGGCTCGATTCTGGCATCAGCTTCCAGTTCCTTCATGCGGGTCGATATTCGC
>SMTZ1_10002486_pt1 | contig 19331 bp, 16 predicted proteins | sample DeeMarSWOR136_30_FD_25667 | JGI IMG/M metagenome (IMG submission 25667)
ATTGAGGACGGTAAATGGTTCGCAAGCGAAGAAGGCTCCCCACAAGGAGCTTCGATTTCACCGCTACTGTCGAATGTATGCTTGCACTATGTACTGGATATGTGGGTACAACAGTGGAGGCAACGTTGTGCACGTGGCGACGTGATTATTGTTCGCTGGGCGGACGACTTTGTGGTTGGTTTCCAATACAAGGATGATGCAGAGCGTTTTCATACGGAACTGCGCGACAGATTTAAGAAGTTCTCGCTGGAGCTTCACCCCGACAAGACCCGCTTAATGCGTTTCGGGCGATTTGCACGAGAAAACAGCAAGCGATTAGACGGGCGGAAGAAACCAGAGACCTTCGACTTCCTCGGGTTTACCCACTGCTGCAGCTTAAACCGGAAAGGGAAGTTTGTAATCCGTCGAATCACGATGAAGAAACGGCTTAAAGCCAAACTTCACGCAGTTAAGATAGAATTGCGCCGACGAATGCATCAATCTATTGGAGAACAGGCAAAATGGCTCAGTTCAGTTATCAGGGGATACTACCAGTATCATGCTATACCGAGAAACTACAAGGCTATTTCAACCTTCCGGTATCTGATAATACGCATGTGGTTTCAACCTTCCGGTATCTGATAATACGCATGTGGTATAAAACTCTGAAACACAGGAGCCATAAGAGCCGTCTCAACTGGAAACGAATGGAAAAGATAGCAGAAGCAGTGCTACCCCGACCGCGAATACTGCATCCCTGGCCTGAACAGCGGTATGCCGCCATTATTCAAGGTAGGAACCCAGTGCGGTAATTCTGCACGCTGGTACGGGGGGCGTCGAGTAATCGGCGTCCCTACCGTGACTGGCAACAAGGATTGTAGTATTTGACTTTGATCTCTTCATAGGTGAACGTTACCAATTGGTGAGCAGCTATGAACGATGCGGGGACTATATATAGAAAAAGCCACACACTGAACGGCAAAGTGTTTTCGTGGTAAGTTGAATTTTGTTCAAGTTTTTACTCGCGTTATTAGTTAAAATGTGGTAACTTGAGTATCACTCTATCGAGGCAAAAGAATCCAGAATTGATATCAATTAATTTCGAAAAGATCATGGCCTGAGATTGGTATAGGCAAAATTGGAGGGTGTTAAAATGTGTACACTCAAACCATTTCAATCCCATCGTAGTTTATGTGAACCTGTAGACGCTTCGTTTTGGATTTCATCCCGAAAATTGCATCGTTGTTTGCGAACACCAAGCAACCGACTTCTTGACCGACTTTGCGCAAGAGTTATGATGGGGATGCTTGTGCTTGGAGTCTTGGTGTTAGCACCATCGGCACAGTGCAGCAGCGTGATCGACATCACCGCATACGGCGCTGATGGTAATGATTTGAGTGACGACACTGCTGCTATACAGGCTGCGGTTGCTGCGCTAAGCCCTAACGGCGTACTTCTTATTCCGCGCTCTCCGGGGGCGTTTCTTTACCAGATAGGCGCTGCAAACTTTGAAATCAACCAGCCCGGAGTTCGCATTGTGGTACAGGGTCACCTGCTGGGTACCGGTCTACCTGTTAGTGGCAACCATGTTTTTATCATTGCCGCTGATGATTGCGCGATCATCGGTGAGGGTGGTGTTTTAGAAGGCAGTGGTCAATACATTCTGGGACCCGATATCGAAAACGGCCCTGCTCTGATCCGCGCATTCAATGTGCAAAGGTGCACGGTGGACGAACTGACACTGCGTAACGGACCCCATTTCTCGGTGTGGCTCGGGGCTGCCGGGCAGTGTACTATTCGCCGTTGCTTCCTTGAGGGAGGACCCATCGAGAACGATATCCAGATACATGGCATTTTCTTACGGGGCACTTCTGATATACTGATCGAGGGAAACCGGTTTATGGCTAATTCACAGGGCGGGCGCGCGGGTTCATGGATAGGAAGTACGAGTACCTCTGATAACGTGGATGTGCGAATTCTTAATAATCACTTCGGTGACAGGCACGACCACGCCGTTTATTGCTCGGGACTCTTTTGGAGCCAGGTGTCCAACAACGTGGTGCGGGGAGAAGGCACCTCGGCAATTAAAACCGTTGGAACACACAACATCGTTGTGCAAAACAGCATTGACATGCAAGGTAATAATGGCGGTATTGAGTGTCGCAATGGCTCGAATTGTGTTGTGGCGCACAACATCATCAACAACTACGGTTTCGTAGGAATCCAAATATCTAAATATGGCAGCTTTGTAGGTGCTGGGATGGATAATCTGATCGAAGGCAATGTTCTGACTGCCGATCATAATGCACCTTACGTCTATGAAGGAATTCGGGTGATGCTGCCGGGAGCGGTGTCGCGATGTCGGATCGCCAACAACACTATCGTTGGAGCAGGCCTGTCGAACAAGCCAGCGATCACTGTGTACGGAGGTGCAGCCAGTGATGCAGTGGCTATTTGTGGCAATACGTTGGCGCAATGTCAGGCAGACGGCATATCCGTTACGAACGTGAATTGCAGTTTGATTTCTGAGAACATCATAGATGTCCTACCTTCTGAGACCGCAATCCAACAAAATAACGTGGTCACACCCAATCTGGTGAAGGGGAATTTGTTGACCGAATTCTGCGGGGGATGCGGTGCTGCTGATCTAGTGGAAGATGGAAAAGTTGATCTTGCCGACTTGGCGACATTTTCACAATGTTGGCTATCCGGTGTGAATTGAAACTGTTGTATTTGGGCGCTGACTATCCTGAAAATCTCCCAATTAATGAGCAGTAAAGTGTCAATAATTTTCGACAGGTTCGTGGTCGAGTAGACGTAATATAGCTGTTTCATTTAGGCATGCTTTGTCTTCCCTGTTATCGAAGTGTTGTGTAAGCACGGAGCCAAGGAGTAATCTATGGTGCTGCGAGGATCTATGAGAATTAGAATGAATATGCTCATCATCTTCATAGTAACTGCCTGTTTTGTCCTTCCAAGCTCTGCCGCAGAACCTCCTGATCCCAACCGATACCTCAACGCCGTCCGCACATTCGCCGACAACGTTCTCAAGTATGGCCGGGACACGTATGGACCCAAACATACGCCCCTATTTGTCGATGGCTTGAATGTTCACACCCACGAACCGGTGAAATGGATAAGCGCAAAGGGTGAGAAGTGGATTCTTTCCAACTTGGCCTCTCAGCAGAATCTCTTCCGTACACTGGATGGCCTTAGCAAGATAGCCGGAGACACAAAATACCGCCAGGCAGCAGTCGATGCGATTGAGTATGCCATTGCCAATCTGCGAAGCCCCAACGGCCTGTTGCATTGGGGTGGACACGTTGCCTATGATGCGCAGGCCGATGAAATGTGCATGTGTCGAGAGAAAGGGTACAACCATGAATTGAAGTGGCATTTTCCCTACTACGAACTGATGTGGGAGGTTAATTCAAAGGAAACGAAGAGATTCATTGAAGCGTTCTGGTCTGCGCATATCTTGGACTGGTCAAATCTGGATATGAACCGACATGGCCCTATGAAAATGCAGCTAGCCCACCCGTGGAAGTATGAATATGAAGGTGGGCCGGTGTTCTTCGAGACCAGAGCGGCTTCCTTTATTAACACGGGCAGCGACCTATTCTACGCAGGATCAATGTTACACAAACTCTCGCTCGAGAAGGAACCACTTGTCTGGAGTAAGCGGCTGGCTTACCGATATGTCGAAACGAGAAATCCCAAGACAGGTATCAGCGGATATCAATACAGCGGAACCGCCAGACGCGACTCGGCACAAGCTCAATTTGGTCACGACTTCAAAGGGCACCTTGTTTTGCAAGGCACCTTGTTTTCGGGCCGTGACAACATCGTCCGTTCGCAGGCATGTCAACTCCTACTTGGAGAGATGCTTGGAAAGAACGGCAAGGAATTCACCCAATGGGCCATGGAAGAATTAACTGCACGGGGCAAGGCTGCCTATCGTAAAAAGGACAACTCGTTTATTCCGATGCTTACAGACGGAACTAGCCTGGAAGGGTACACTTTCACAAAGGACGGCGACTATGGGCCTAAGGGTACGGGTTTCAGGCCCATCCGCGGCAACTCCTTTCATTTATGGGCATACGCCTTGGCATATCGGCTGACGGGTGATGAATTTATGTGGGAGATGGCACGCAGCATCGCACAGGGCAATCGTTTTGGCGACATCAGAGCAACTTCAAAGGATAAGCCACGGCTCAGAACACGTACAAACCGCTCAGACCCCTACGCTCTTTTAGGATTTCTCGAGCTGTACCGAAAGACAGAGAAAAAGGTGTTTCTGATGATGGCATCCAAAATCGGAGATAATATCCTCGCCAATCAGTTCCATAAGGGCTTTTTCAGCCAGGGAAAGAAACACGTTTACGCCCGATTTGACAACATCGAACCACTGGCACTGCTACATCTCGATACTGCGGTCAAGACAAGGTCGTCATCTCCACCTACGGTTTGGCCGAGCCGCTCCTTTTTTGCGTGCACTTACCGCCACAAAGGACTCTGTACCGACAAGAGTCTCATCTACACGCTTACCGAATCAGCAGAACCACCGTGGACGCTGGAAGAAGCTGCGGCTGGTGGCAGAATTGATAAGGTCAAGTTGCTTATCTCGAAGCAACCTAATTCAATCGACAAAGCCAAGATGGAAACTGCACTGTGCCGTGCGTGCGAAAATGGCCATAAGGAAGTGGCGGAACTGCTTATCGCCCGGGGTGTCGATGTCAATGCGAAGCCTGCAGGTGGTGATACACCCTTGCATTATGTAGTCAGATCCGGAAAAGGCGGCAATGATATCATTGAGTTACTTATCGCTAAAGGAGCGGATGTAAACGTCAAAAACAACGCTGGCCAAACGCCAGTAGATGTTGCTGCCAAGCGACGGCGAAAGGAACTGGTTAAGCTACTAATTGAGAGAGGTGGGGCTGTCTCTACAATACACGTGGCTGCATTTGTTGGTGACCTGGGCAAAGTAAAGAGCCTCATGGAAGCCGGCACAGATGCAGATGCAAAAGACCAAGATGGTTCAACACCTTTGGTTATGGCCGTTTTAGGCGGGCATGTCGATGTGGTCAAGTTCCTTGTTGAAGAAGGCGCAGATGTGCAGGCTACAAATGAGCAGGGTTACACGCCGCTTCTCTATGCACTTTGGTACTACAAGACTGACATAGCAAGGCTCCTTATTGAGAAAGGTGCTGATGTTCACGGAAAAGACCAGTGGGGCTGGACGCCGCTGCACTGGGTTGTCAGGATGAATAACATGGACTTGACCGAACTTGTTCTTAGCAAGGGAGCAGACGTTCACGGAAAAGACCAGTCAGGCTACACGCCGCTGCACTGGGCTGTCAGGCTAGGCAACAGGGAATTGACCGAACTTGTTCTTAGCAAGGGAGCAGACGTCAACGTACAAGGTAAGGCTGGTGAGACTCCTCTGGAATTTGCCATCTATTACAGGGCTGTAGGGCAACTGCTCGTTGAGAAAGGCGCTGAGGCCTCTTCGCTTCAATCTGCAGCCTTCATGGGAGACCTGGCCAAGGTCAAGACTTTCCTCGACGCAGGCGCTGGTGTCAATGCCAAGAACGTTGCGAGCGTGACAGCCCTGCATGCTGCGGCAAGTGCAGGCCACAAGGAAGTGGTAGAATTCCTTATTGGCAAAGGCGCTGATATCAGTGTATCGCTAAGGAATGGTCAGACACCCTTGCACTGGTCGGCCAGTGGCGGCTCTAGGGAAATCGTAGAACTTCTTATCAGCAGGGGTGCCGATATAGATGCAAAGGACAAGAACAAAGTCACCCCTCTGCACACGGCCGCAGAGCAAGGCAACACGGATGTGGCAATGCTGCTGGTCGCCAAGGGTGCTGATGTGAATGCAAAAGACAAGTGGGTCTGGACGCCTCTTCACTATGCGTGCTGGAAGAATCATAACGAGACAGCTGATTTCCTTCTTGCCAAGGGCGCCGATGTGAACGCAAAAGCTCTACAGGTTGCCACGCCCCTGCATGTCGCAGCCAACCGCGGCCATAGCGACTTAGTAGAATTGCTCATTGCCAAGGGTGCCGATGTTAACGCTAAGAATAATGACGGCAAGACCGCGCTGTCATTGGCAAGGGAGCAAGAGCATGAAGAGATCGTTGGACTGTTGCGCAACCACGGGGCAGAAGAGTAGCACCAGAAGAGAGACATGACATGAGAAGACGATTCTTGCTTCAGGCTGTACTAATCATATTTCTCCTTTGTAAGTTCTCTATCTGCTCCGCCACAGATACTACCGACCATAACCAGAGCAGCAAATACCTCAACGCAGTGAAGGAGTTTGCAGACAACGTGATCAAATATGGCAGAGATACCTACGGGCCCAAGCATACGCCTTTATTTGTCGACGGTCTGAATATCCACACCCACGAGCCGGTTGAGTGGATAGCACCCAACGGAGACAGATGGATATTGTCGAACTTAGCGAGCCAGCAGAATCTCTTTCGCACGCTGGATGGTCTTACCAAGATAACCGGTGACCCTAAGTACCGCCAGGCCGCGATGGAAGCAATTAAGAACCTATCCGAATAACCCATTGATGGTCGATATATTCAGAGGCGATGGTGCCTCTGAAAGGATTCAAAGACGAAAAAAAGAAAGACAAAAAACAGATACAGGATTTCAGATGAACTATGGGAAAGAATCGAGCCTTTGCTCCCGAAGCATCCCAATACGCATCGTTTCGGCGGAGGCCGGCCGAGAGTCCCGGACCGCAAGGCCATGGACGGCATCTTCTTTGTATTGAGAACTGGCTGCCAATGGAACGCTCTGAACGAGACGGGTATTTGTTCGAGTAGCACAGCCCATTCACGATTTCAGGCATGGACACAAGCCGGCGTCTTTCAGAAACTCTGGGCGATGGCGCTTGACGAGTATGACGAGTTGAAAGGGATTGACTGGTCTTGGCAGTCCATGGATGGCGTGATGACCAAAGCCCCGCTGGGCGGGGAAAAAAACCGGCCCCAATCCTACAGATCGGGCCAAAAGGGGCGTTAAGCGCAGTTTGTTGACAGAAGCCAACGGTATCCCGATTGGTTTGGCGATTGCCGGGGCGAACCGGCATGACAGCAAAATGGTTGAAGCCACGCTGGAGAGTATTCCGGCGATTCGCCCGAAGCCGACGGTGAAGAAACCGCAAGGCATGTGTTTGGATAAGGCGTATGATTCGGGTGAGGTACGAGCCTTGGTCAAAGAGTTTGCTTATACTGCTCATATTCGCTCGCGGGGTGAACAAGCCCAAGCGGTCAAGCGTCAGGTTGGCTTCAAGGCCCGTCGCTGGGTGGCCGAGCGGACGCACAGTTGGATGAATCGTTTCCGGCGCATATTGATACGATGGGAGAAGAAACCTGAGAACTATTTTGGCCTTCTTCATTTCGTTTGTGCCATCATTACGTTTCGTTGTTCTGGGTTATTCGGATAGGTTCTAAGTATGCTTTTGAGAATTTGCAGGCTCCCAATGGACTCCTGTATTGGGGTGGGCACCAGGCATACGACGCAACTTCAGATGAACCCCGTGGTAGAGGGGTACACGGACTAAAGGCATTTTACCCCTATTACGAACTTATGTGGGAGGTCGATCCCCAAGCGACAAAGCGATTCATTGAGGCCTTCTGGTCAGCCCATATTTTAGACTGGTCTAATCTGGATTTTAATCGGCATGCTTATTCGATGAATCGGCCCGTCCGGGAGCCGTGGAAGTATGAATATAAAGGTGGACCAGTTTTTCTAGAGACAATTGGCTCCAGATATACCGGTATTAGCACTGGTATTGACTTAGTTTATGCGGCGGCATGGCTTACGAAGCTGTCTGGAGACAAAGAGCCCCTGGTTTGGGGTAATCGACTTGCTCGTCGATACATCAATACAAGACACCCCAAGACAGGAATCGCCTGTCCGTCCTATACAAAGCCTGCAGAGAATGTACGCGAGCCATACGATGATGTTATGAGGAGGTTTCGTTCTAGAACTATATTAGTTGTGGCACCCTACCTGACGACTCTTCTGGCATTGACAGTTGTTTGTTTCGGTTTTTCGTATGTGGTTTTCATGAAACAGGAGATCCGATCGATATAGAAAAGGAAAATCCTTATATTTGTGAATTCGTTTTTGAGTTTCATGCTCTGGAATTAGATAGAGGTAGTTCAAGAAATGTATTCGTTAAAAGCCCATGAGAGTCAGGTTAAAATGGGGCGAATCAGACAATTCTGGTTGGTTTGGATGTTGGTTTTTCTGGGCATGAGCTGCGCGAAGAAACCGGTCAAGTCGATTCATGAAGCAGCCGCCGATGGCGACATCCGACAAATTCAATTACACATCTCACAGGACACCGATGTCAACAGAAAGAACCAAGACGGCCAGACGCCCCTGCACTGGGCCGCCGCGGGGAACCACAGGGATGCAGCCGAGCTACTGCTTGGCAGCGGTGCTGAAGCAAATGCAACGGACAACTATGAGAACACACCCCTGCACTTTGCAGCTCGCACCGGCAGTATAGAGGTCGCTGAGCTCCTGGTCGCTAAAGGCGCCGATATCAACGCAGAGGACAAGAACGGCAAAAGACCTCTGCACTCTGCTGCCTGGCATGGGCAGAAGGACTTGGTCGAGTTCCTTGTTAAACAGGGCGCGGACATCCAACTCAAGGACAGATATGGTCGATTACCTTTACACTGGGCAGCACTTCAGGGTCACCGGGATGCCGCCGCATTCCTTATCGACAAGGGTGCTGACATTGAAGCTGAGGATAAACTCGGGAAGAAACCTCTGTCGTTGGCAATAGAAGGCGGACATTACGAGGTCGTCGACCTTCTCCGCGAGCAAGGGGCCGAAGAGGTTCCACCAGAGGAGGAACAGGTCAAAGATTTTAGACCTTAATAGGGAAAAATCATCTGACGGCAGCATCCGGAATTAACATCGTCCGAGAGAGTGTCCCGTCCACCTATGAAGAGTCGAAAATCAAATACAAAAATCTCTATTTCCACCTTTCTTCTGTTTTGAGTGTTCTCTTACGGAATATAAGCTCATATGTATTGATCCTTCAACTTCTTTGTTGCGAGAATCCATTGCTCAGGTTTTCACCAGTGGAATTTTGAAATACAGGATTTCCTATATCTGTTCCCTCGCCCGCCTTACATGCGTTGTAGCCTTGCAATACGTTCTTCAGTGGGAGGATGCGTTCTAACAACTTGGCCATGTCGTTCCCTATCAACGGTGCGACGATGAACATATTACTTTTGGCGTCAGGAATGCGAAGAGGGATTCGCCTGCTGGCTGTCTCCGGCTTCTGTAAAGCTCCCGCTAACCCGCGCCCTATATCCATAAGCTCGGCTCCCAAATCTTGTCACCGTTTTGTCTCTACACTCAGACATTTCAGCCAAAACCATTCCATGAAAAACACCTGTCAAGCGAAAAAAACGAGGTTTTTCCACTTTATCGGTCTGGGAATAGTCCTTGTTGGCCGATTACCTTTGCGGGAACAAGACGCTACAGACGGCCACGAAGCCCCCGGCAGGACAATTTGGCACCTGCCTCCTGAGCCTGTATCGGGCCAGCATGCCGCTGCAGCCGTCACCCATCGATGTTCACCAGTGTGTACCGCATCGGGTCAATGGTCTGGCGAGACATCCGTTTGAGCTTCTCATAGAGTTTCGCGTCCCAGTTCGGCTTGTCCAAGTCGGGCGGGCCAAGCACGACGGCGGGAATCTGATTGTAGCGATACAGTTGTTCCGACCGCAGCACCTGCTGTTTGTCTCCAGAGGCAATATAGTCGATGACGGCGCCGCCGTAGTTGGTCAACGTAAATGACGGTTTCGCAATTCGGTTCTTGCCCTGGTCATACACAATCGTTGCTTGCTTATAGAAGAACGGTATCCCATATTGATCCAACAGACGGCCGATCTTCAATTCCTCTATTGACTCGTATGGTGGATCAAGCTCTGTCAACATAGCCTCGAGCTCTTCATCTTCAGTTTCGTTTTTCAATTTGCCTCACCTCTCTTGCGACTTTTTTAGCGATAGCGGATAGCTTGCGTTCTGTCCGCTCAATTATCTTGAAGAGTCTGCCGTTGTGATGTTGAAGCTTCTCCGCGGCTTTGAGAGAGCTGTATAGATTTTGATAATCGTATCTGGCTGCATACCGCTGAGCCCGGGCGGTTAAATCGCGGACTCTTCGTTCGGTTTCAGCAACGGCCCTATCAAGCCGTTCAAGGCGGATATCAATGCCAATGACTTGGCGGTATCGATCAGCCAGGTGGGCAGCAGCCTTCTTCTTAACTGAAGGAGGCAGTTTAGCAAACACATTGCGAGTTTCTTCTAATCTGGCAATATGACCGTTTCTGATTCTATGTGCCTTTGCCCGCAGATGTGCCATCCTGTTTGCCAGGTAACCTTCCGCCGGAAGCATGCGTTTCAAGCGCAGCAAGACATCACGTGTTTCTTCCGGGTGTTCATTCAGTGTCTCTGCCTCATGGCGAGTGTTTCGCAGTCCTCTGGTGAGCCGCTTTGACAGTTTTCTTCCCCGGTAAAGATCGCTCATGTCGTGTCTGATATCGCCGAGATTTGACCGAGTGTAGTGTAGATGATGGCTGAGCGCACGCCGGTGAAAAAGGAATGCCAGGATTCCCACGATTAGGGCAACGATGGTGATGGTCTGAACGATCTGAGGGTCGATGGGGACCTGTAGCTCTAACAGCTTGGCAATCAATATGCTCGCTCCGAGGGCAATTCCTGCTCCTGCCCAGGAACCTCCCATCTGACGAATAGCCTGGTACATAACAAAGGCAAGAATGATGATCGCAAAGCCAATAGCAATTGGCCCTAAATCCCTTATGGAATATCCAGCAGATTGCTCCCACCAGATAAGGCCTACAGAAAGGGCAAAGCCAAATACCGCTGACATTGCTACAGCAGGTCTTTGCTGACCGAAGCGCTTGCTGAGGACTGCATAGGCGACTGAAGTGAAAAAAGCGAAAGCCAGAACAAAGTCTGGCAGTGCCGTCTCAAATAATTCGCCTATAACTAAGTCCTCGAAAGGGTTTCCCAGTCTCATACGAGACCTGATGGTGCCACAGGTATTTATATTTTGTGTTTTTGGCAAGCCCAGCAATTGAGGGAGCTGGGCTTGCCCTGTAGAGGTGGGTCCGGTTGGAGGTGAAGGAAATGAAGCGGTGTCGGTTGTGTGGAAAACCAAAGGATGAGTCAGGTTTAGGGCCGTATTGTCTGACGTGTGAGAAGATAAGCGCGGACGTCGTGATGGACCGGTATCACGAAGCGAGCACGTAGCTGCGGGGTGATGGAGAATGGATCATATTCACAATGAGGTCGTTTTGGCATTTTTGAAAGAGCATGAGGACAATCCGGACGTGAAAAGCTTCCTAAGAAAGCAGAATCGCGCGATAAATGCCATGAACAAAGAGTTGGGCACCGATTACAAGGATTACTTGGACTACTTGGAAGCCAATATCGGCGATGATGCTTCGTTTACGATGGCGCAGTTGGAGACATTGTTGAGATCGCGGTTTGAGGTCAAGCTGCTCAAGAAAGAAAGGAAGCAATTCGCGTATGACGACTTTGACATTGTTGTTGACGAGCTGACCAAGCCGGTTTACATCAAGGATGAGGGAGACTTCTTTACAGCCTGGTGCAAGGAGGGAAGGATTGATATGCCGGTCAGGCTGCTGAAGAAGTTCGTTGCCTTTCTGAAAGAGAATGGCGTACCGTACCAAAGCGAGTACGACTGTTGATAAAGGCAGGATTGACTTGCCGGTCTAGTTTGTCACTCGCAAGTGGCGCGAAAGTATTTTATACGAGTTGTTCGGATTACATATCCTGCGAGGTTAACACGTCAAGAATGAATATCGTGAGCTTCCTGCAACAGGAAAAGGACAGAAACGCCAGAATCCGACGTCTCGTTAAAGACTTTTCTGTATTTGATTTCAGCTACATCCCGAACGAGCCTATTATGAGGGAGGAGGCAAAGTATCTGATTAAGGAACTGACGCGCTTTGACATCAGTGGCATCCCGACGCATCTTGCTGTGATCGGCGCCAAAGGCTCCGGCAAAACGCTGACCTTGAAGTATCTCCAGGGTCTTCTCAATAGTGAAAGCAGGTTGAATGTCATCTACGCCAATTGCAGGGAGCACAACACGACTTTCAAGATCTTTGCCCATCTACTGGGTGTTCAGGCACGCGGAGCAAGCTTGAGCGAGCTCTACGATAGGTTCTGCCAGGAACACCCGGGCAAAACCGTGGTTCTGCTTGATGAAATCGATCTGATGAGTGCTAAAGACAAGAACAGAGAGATTCTGTATTTGCTCAGTAGGAGCAAGAATCCCTATATGGTGATCATGCTCTCGAACAATTACCGCTTTCTCAGAGACCTGGATCTGTCCACCAAGAGCACGCTCCAGCCGGTGAGCGTTTACTTCAAAAACTACGATGCCGCCCAGATTCACAATATCCTCATACAAAGGGCCAAACAGGGTCTGCACAAGTGGGATGATAGCAAGTTGTCTCAAATTGCAGCTTTGACCACTAAGAAGACCAATTCCGATGCCCGGGTAGCTATCAAAACGCTGTTCTATTCGGTGACCAAGGATTCTGATGACATAGAGAATTGCTTCGAGAAAGCAAGAAAGGACATAGTATTCGACATGATACACGATCTGTCAGACCCGAATCTCATGATCCTTCAAGCTATAGCCACAAGCAAGTCTGACTTCGCCAAGGAGATCTATCAGAGGTACAGAAGGATATCAATGAAACACAGCGAGGTTCCCTTCAGCTATGTGTATTTCTACTCCAACCTCAGTTGCCTGCAGAGTATGGGGTTGGTGGCATTGATCGCGACAAAAGTGGGCAGAACCTACGCAAATCGCGTGATGTTGACCTTCGAGAAGCAAGTGCTTGAAACAGTCTGCAAATTGAAGCTGGACAGTTGATTCGCCGTGCGGAGTTAATGGGTCAAACGTTACGGGTGGTACTTTCTGCAGTATATGCGGAGTTAACGCGTCAGCGTCTTTCTCCCTTAGGAAGGTATGTTACCATTCTGTGTTGTCACTGCCGAGTGGTAATTCCTTGCTGATACAGTATGTGTCTATATTGAAAATAAATATAATAGGATACCTACATAATATAATATGCGGCGACGTGTAAACTCCGCATATAGTACACCCTTGGTTAATACGAGCTGCGGAGTTTATGGGCACAGTAAAATTCCGATGGAAAGTCTGCGGCTTGTAAGCAGTGTCACGCCAAAGACCTTGACGTGGCCGTTACCTATACCCATCAGTGTGACGTGCTGGCTCAGCGGTAGACTTCAAGTGCGGAGTAAATTTCGAGTGGAAACCTTGTCGCCGTACATGTTCTTAAGATGTCCTGCCGGAACCTTTCAGCTATTGTGTCGGCACGCAAAACCAAAAATCGATACCTTTAAATATAAGAGCCTCTCAAAGGTACCGTAGAGGTGATAATCATGCCAAGAGGAAGGCCTCCAACCTGCCCTTTTTGCGGCAGTAATCGCAGCCAAAAAAAAGGTTTTAGAAAGACGAAGTTGATGGGAATCAGGCAAATAAGGCTTTGCAAAGACTGCGGTAGGAAGTTCACGCCCAAACATCAAAAACCAAACTAACAAGCAACTGTAAGCACATGAACATCATAACACTCGCTTTCGATATGGTCAAAGCTGTAGAGAGCTTCGTAGAAAAAGCGAAAAAGTTCTTCTACAGCGTTATGTTGCTTGGCTATCGGTGTCCAAAATGCAATGGTTCGCTAATAATGGGGCCTGAAGGCAGGTGCAAGTGCACTTCGTGTGGGAATGAGTTTGACCCTACGGTGACATTCCAGAGATGCACAGCCTGTGGCGGTGCCCCAGTATTGCGGGTCAGGAGATATCAGTGCAGAAATTGCCACTGTGACATCCGATCAAAGTTCCTGTTTGATGGTTCAATATTCAGTGCGGAGTATTTTCGGCAAAAAGTCGCCGAATCAAGGGAGAGAAAAAAGGAACAGAGAGAACGCGTTAAGCAGATGTTAGCGGAAAGCCGATCCGATGACTTGCCGCTGGGAGCAATTGATCTGGCCGGAGTCCCTGGCCTGGTCGATGCCCTTAATAGCCTGACAGCGGGGCCGGACAACCCCTTCGCAATGGAATCACGCGATGCGTTCGATCTGAACCGCTATGAGACACACATACAGGCCCATATTCAGGGCTTTCCGTTAACGTTGGATGAAATACCACCCCTCAGTGAAGAAAGTGGCCGAAAAGACCTTATCTGGCGGTTTATCGCGGTCATATTCCTGGCTCATGCCGCTGTAGTTGACATTTGGCAAGAGGGGCAGGATATCATGGTGATCAAACATGAAGCTAACCGAAAAGGACAAGACATTCTTGGAGAACTTGAAAAAGCTGATGGAATCGAAGGAGCTTTGGGTGGAATTGAAGCCGGGTAGGCCCAGCTACATGGTTCTCAAGGGGACATACGGTGAGAAAATTCACCAGACCTTTCGCATGACAAGGCAGGGAGTAAGGTGGCGGTTTTACAGGCTGTTTAACCAAGTGTATGTTGAGGCATTTGAGACGATTTTGATGATTGAAATGACTTTTGGGGCGCAGTTGAGGGAACATGCGGTTAAGATTAGCAAGGAAAGATATGCGATGAGACAGCGTATTCAAAAGGTCACATTCCAGAGTGCTTCTGTCAATCACCAGGAGAAGTGAAATGAGCCCGGTTCAATTGGGCCTGGAGACACCCGGGTCAGATTTGGCATGGATTCACTTTCTTTCTGCTTTCTTTCAAGTGTTCAAGCCTTTTCAAAATCCTGAGGAGGTTGCGGGTCTTGATGCCTCTGGTCGGAATCTCGTTCACAAACATCATTTTGACTTTCCTGTTCGGCCTGGAGAAACTCTTGTGCTTGCTTGCCACCGATTTCGCGTATAAGGTTGTATATACACGTGGCAAAATCCCCAAACTCATTACAAGGTTTATACGGATAGAGTCGTATGAGTTGTGTGACTGCTGGCTCACCTATTTCGAGCAACGCTTTGTTGGCCCTTTCGAAAAGCTGGGAATATCCTGGAAACAGGCAATTTATGATGTACCTGATATCTTTGGGGCGCTTTCTGTCATTGGCCATTATCTTGTTGATTCTTCTTATCTTAATCGCGGTCCACCGGGAAGGAAACAGCACCCTGAATAAGAACTCTGGGATGGGGATGACAATAAGCAGCCCTACACAAACAAAAATGATAATGCATACGGCCTCGAGGAGTATGAAGAACGCCTGTTTTGCCTTTCTCAGGGCAGCGTATTTCTCACTTATCGCAGCAAGAGCATTAAGGCGGTTTATGGAACCTTGCTCAAAACCGAGGACATCGTCTGACGTGTCTTGTAAGATCTCCAAGATCTGCTGCTTTTCAAGGGAAGGTTCCAGCCGCAGCATTTTCACGATCACTCCAGATACCTTTGGAGCAGCAAACGATGTTCCGTTAAGCGTCACAGTGCGGGCATGAGTCTCGAAGCCCGTGTCCGAAGGAAGGGTAAGTGTTTGCGCTGTTCGATAGCTCCCATCAGCAAAGATATCTATATTGCCGTAATTGGAGTAATCCCTACGAACTCCATTGCCAGAGGCACCCACACAAATGACTCCATCAAGGGTAGCAGGGTAAATTGACTCCTTTATACCGTTGTTGCCTGCGGCTGCCACCACGATAGCACCCTGCTCAAGAATTTCTCTGATGAGCTTTGTCTCCTGGAGCTTAGGGGAATACGCCCCGAGGCTTATGTTTACCACTACCCTGTCATCTGGTTTGTCTCGGAGATAGCTCACTATCAGGGTAAGAGCGTTAAGATACCTCTCGATATCAATTGCGCCTTGCGCATCGTCCACGCTATGAAAGTGAAGCTCATCTGGTCTACCATATCTTCTCAATACGGTACAAACTACCTGACCGTGAGTGAGCTCTTCAAAGAGGTCCAGGATGTTTCGTTCTTTCTTCATCATACTGGAAGCTGAATCGATGACGAATGCTACGACTTTCGGGCCCTTCCCGTCTTCTAACAATCGAGCAGGATTGAATATCAAAAGGCAAATAGCTGCCATAAGGATAAACAGCAGCAACCTTTGATATTTGCGTTTATGAAGAGGCTTCATTTTGTTGGTTCAGATAGTAGGGTCTGGTATTCATCACTTCGCATTTTCACATAGTCTTTCGCGCGATTGCAGTCGGGACGAGACTTTGAGTAGCGTCCTGCTCTCGGTTTACCGCCAGCAACCACATCCTAGCTGGTCATCTGATTCTATCTTAACGTTCGGCACTTGAACCGTGTAAGGCTTTTTCGATTTCTTGGCTCAAACTGAGAGAGTATCCTTAGCATTGGCAACAGATGACGGCACGGCGAAAACCTGTTAGGATGCTACGAAGAACGCCCTGTAGAAATCGGTACGATAGAAATTGAGGATTCCATGGTAAAGCAACCAACCTCCAGAACATGTTTTATGTGCGGCCGTGAGAATAACCACGGCCTCAAAATGGTATGGTACAATAATCCTGAAGCAAACCGGGTTGAAGCAACTGTCACTATACCCGAACATTTCAACGGATATCCGGGAATTGCGCATGGTGGAATTGTAGCTGCGATTTTAGATGAGACCGCGGGCCGAGCTGTCATGTTGGATGGCAATTTCAACAATCTGTTTGTCACCCTAAGACTGAATGTGACTTACAGAAGGCCGACACCAACCAATACCTCACTGAAGGCAGTTGGCTGGCTGGAGCATAAAGGGAATAGAGGCATGAAAGTCGCGGCAGAATTATTGTTGCCCGATGGGACCATCACCACAGAGTGCAAAGCGCTTGTTGTACGACCAACCAGTGAAATATCCAAGAGTTGGGAGTCTGAAAGAAAGTTCTGGCGGGTAGAAGAGGATTAGTGACAGGCGGTGACCCTTCTGGTCCTCTCTGCAAACCACCTCCCGGCATCCGGGGGGGTCTTGGGCTGGAATGGTTGGTATTTGAGGGGGTGCGGGCGAGGAGAGACAAGGGCGTCTGAGTCCCTCTGTTTAAAGACTCAGTTGCATTAGTACGCCATCGAGACCTGTTCCATAATATTCCGGCAGATCACGGATTCTCTGAAAGCCGCGATTCGAGAAGAAATCAAGTCCCTCTTTGTTGGCTTCTGCCACCTCCAGCAAGACAGTCTGGCAAGCCTGCTGGTTTGCACCTTGAATGAAGAGATCCAGAAGACGGCTTCCGACTCCTCTATTTCGTGCTGTGGAGGAGACAGCAATACTATCGAGGTGAGCTATAGACAGGAATCGCAAAGTACGCAGTGTTCCGGCAACGTAGCCGACAAGACAAGAATCACAAACAGCTACAAGCAGAACGGACTTCCTGCGGCAAAGATACGCTTGAAAGTCTGATTTGCTGAACTTGGTCTTCTTGTAATAGTAGGTATCGAAGCACTCATTGTCCAGATCAGCCAGAGCGTGAATATCTGATTTGTTGGCTTGTCTAATTTCAAGCACTTTATGATCCTTTCGAACAGCCAGCGAAGTCAATCCGTTACTATGATAATCCACATAGACTTCTTGCGACACCCGAATTCCTCAAGCGTGTATAGATCCCCAATGGCCCCATTGGATGACAATCAACCCTCCAGGCAATTATGGAACACCCGTCGGCAATTCAGAGCGCCGGCTATGGGTCTCTCAACAAACCGTTCCTCGGCTGTCGCGGGTCAGGGTGGGCTGGCTATCCGCATACACTTTTCATTTACACTTTTCGCGCTTGTGTTTACGGGTAACCGGAGGAAACTGTTGCCCTTAGCGTGGATAGCAAGTATGATTTGTTCTACAGTAAGTGGACAGCTGTAAGGGCAACTGAATTCGCCAAGACCAAAATCATAGAAGGCACTGTCTGAGAATGGCCAAGCACAGGTGGAATTCTAAGGTCCCCGGGCCCGATGACCTGAAGGGCTGGAAGGAAGCCGACCGTCGGTTGGCTCAGAGATTCTCGGAGCACCTGTGTTCTGGAAAGCATCTCTGGTCATCGCGAGCGGCAAAGAGGTACTTCGACGACGACAACCTGGAGTACTTCTTCAAAGAGCACAAAGAGCGGGCTGTTGTGCAGGCATACACAGCCTGGGGCATCCTGGACTACCGTGTGACGAAAAGGAGTAAGACTCGAGCTGAGACGATGCTGGCGGAGGGCCTGCCGGAGCCTGAGGCAATCCTGCTTCGCGCCAGGATGGAGGCGTACCCAACCCTGTATCGCGTCGCCGGCCATAATCCGAGGGCCGGGACAATCGACCTGGAAGACGTCCTCTTGGGTGGCACAGTGACTGTGCATGACCTACTCATGTCTGAGAACATAGAGGATAACCTATTCCTCTCTGGCCGGGCCTTTCCGGTAGGTCATTTCCATTTCATCGAACTGTCCGGGCCACCGCTCGGCGCAGGAATGGGTATGGAGGCCGTGGAGTTTCTCCGGGACCGTGGTATGGAATTCAGTCCTGAAGAGATGCGGCGGGATGCACACAAATTCGGTTGGCTGTGGGGCTGGAAAGACCAGTGGCAGGCCAACTGGAAGCCCCCTCGTTTGTGCAACACGGATGGGGAGGACTTGCTGTGGCATACCGCGTCCTTCTCGGTAGCTAACGGTGCGGCTGTCCGTCAGGCGCTGGTCCAGCGACAAGACGTCGAATACGACGACCTGGAGGATGAGTTCATCTGGATCAAGAAGACTGGCCGAGGCGCCAAGATGCTCGGTGGGCCGGTCACGATGGGCAGGATCGAGTTTGTGGGGGATGAGTTAGTGTTGTCCGTCAACTCGGCCAAGCGGTTCACCACGGCCCGTAAGTGGCTGGAGAAGCTGCCGGGAGTGGCTTTCCTCGGGGTCCAGACTAGTCGCTTGGATCAATGGGACAAGGACCGTCCGATGGATGAGCGAATCTCCAAGCCCGAGCCGGTCGAGATCACGCCAGAGCTCACAGCGAGTCTGCAGGAGATGATAGACAAGCAGTACATGGGATGGATCGACACGCCCCTGCCGGTACTGGGTGGCAAGACACCGCGCCAAGCCTGTCGGACCATTAACGGTCGGCAACAGGTCACGATGCTGATTCGAACGATGCCGGACCCGATGGGGCAAGCTCCCGTACGGGTTCCTCGCCAAGCCATGCTGCGCGAACTGGGTCTGACAACGGAATCCTTTACATCGCTGTCTAAGCACACACATCGCTGTACGTACTCGACTACAAAACCGTACGTGAAAGTTTCCTTTCATACGGCTCCTCAGCAAAATGGCGTATT
>SMTZ1_10004055_pt1 | contig 19330 bp, 18 predicted proteins | sample DeeMarSWOR136_30_FD_25667 | JGI IMG/M metagenome (IMG submission 25667)
AGCATAATTGCTGAATATCTAGTATCATCTGAAGATCCTAATATTGCAGATGCAAATTCAGAAAAAATTATTATGAGAATTGATCAGACTGAATCAAACCATAACGGCGGTCAATTGGCATTCGGGAAGGACGGTTATTTATACATTGGACTGGGTGATGGTGGAGGAGCAGGTGACCAGCATGGTACAATTGGAAATGGACAGGACATTAACACCTTGCTAGGTTCAGTTTTAAGAATCGATGTTGATGGTGGTTCACCTTACATTTTTCCTGCCGATAATCCTTTCGTGGGAGAAGAAGGACTTGATGAAATCTATTCATATGGTTTCCGAAATCCTTGGAAATTTTCCTTTGATAGATCTACTGGTGAGCTATATCTTGCAGATGTAGGTCAAGACAAATATGAGGAAATTGACGTGGTTGAAAAAGGTGGGAACTATGGATGGAGAATAATGGAAGGAAATAACTTTTATGATAAGGACCTTTTAGTATTATTAGGAATTTCTTTAGAAGACCTTGAGGCTCCAATTCATGAATACAGCCATGATTTAGGAAAATCAATTATTGGCGGATATATGTACAGAGGAGCTCAATCACCTAACCTAGTTGGCAAATATGTATTTGGTGATTGGAGCACAGAGTTTATGTCACCTCGCGGTAAATTATATTATCTTGAGGAAATTGAGCCAGATAACTGGAAGAGATACGAGTTCAAACTAAGAAATGACAAACCACTAAAAAGATTCATTTTAGGATTTGGTGAAGATGAAGATGGTGAGATTTATGTTCTCACAACCAAAACACCTGGTTCTTTATTAAGATCAGGTGAAGTTTGGCATATTGTTGTTGAATAAAGGAGGAATAAAAAATGAAATATGTAAAAATTTTTGTAATATTTGTTCTAGCATTGATGTGCATTCCAATGCTTGGACAGCAAGCTAGTGCCCATCCGCCCGGTTTAATGCTTTTAAATTATGAGGAGGACAATTTAAAGGTTATAGTTTTTCACTTTACACTTTCACGCACATCTCATCGTATATTTAAAATAGATATAGAGGTAAATGGAGAACCGTTCAATGATGAAGGTTATGCCCGACAACCACGACTTTGGATATGTATCTATGAATTTACAGTTACTACTCAGCCTGGTGATGAAATAACTGTTACTGCATATTGTAGTTTGTTTGGTTCAAAAACCAAATCCATAACTGTTTGAAGTGATTCAGCTTAAAAGTCAGAATTTTAAGTATGACCCAATGTACTAATACCCCTCTCTAGGGAGAAATCTAATAACTAGCAAATATTATTAACTATTATTTAGGAAATATTTAAATTAATACATTATATTATAATTTCATATTTTATGGGAGGAAAGAATATGAAAAAAATAATTGGAATTTTGGTTTGTACGCTATTTATCACAATTATTTTTCCAATAAATGCAATTGCAGGTGATCAAAACGATCCTGAAATTGTTGACAATATAGGGGACACGCCTTTAAGTTTATTAGATATTGAAGCGGCATGGTTTTATGAAAAGGCAGAGGAACCTGACTATCTGTTCACTGCTATGAAAATCAATTTTTTAAAAGAAAATTACAATGCAGTGTTTTCAATTTGTTGGTCATTTGATGGGAAGAAATATGCTGCTGGAGTAAATACCTTTTATTTAAGAGACACAATATTTCGTTGCGGCCTACCGAAAAGTGCAACATATTTTCAATGGAATCGTATGCCAAGATGTAAAGGAATATTTGATACAGAAGAAAATGTGATTATGTGGAAGATTTTGAAAAGCTCCGTTGGTAATCCACAACCAGGTGACAAGTTAACAAACACTAAGGCAAATGCAGTTCCTGGATTTCCTGTCAGCTTTCTTTATTTTATACTGCGATTTGATTATAGGGACTTTGCACCGGATAATTATGATGAGTATGGACTCAATTATGTTATACAATACTAATTCTTTTTTCTTTAAATAATAGTTAAGGAAATACTTGTAAAGAGCTGTAGAAAAATAATTTTTAGAACATTTATTCATTAATTTAAACTAACATTTTTATATATATTATGACTATCTATTAATAAATATAGCCAAAAAAGTGGGAGGTATTTCTTTATGAAAATGAGAATGAAAACTGGTATAGCTTTGATAATTGCAATTTTTTTGTTATTGTCAATAGGTCTGAATACATTGACAATTGCAAACAGAACAAAATTAAATATAACTGAAGCAATTGGAAATGACGAATTAAAAGGACAAGATGGAAGATTTATTAAAAAATTGGAATGGACTTCTCCAAATGGAGAGTTACCAGGAACTTATGAGGAATATTTAGAGATGCACCCTCTAAAACCTGCACATTTTTCTGCACCTCAAAATTATGAATCCAAATTACAATTTATGGAAAAATATATTTCAATTTTAGTAGATCAAAAATTATATCCAAAAATCACTCAGGCTCTTAACGAATATGTAGAGGACCTTCAAGGAGAAGGTTATATGGTTATTCTTCAAGCGATTTCTGGTGGAACGCCTGAGGAAATTAAAGAATGGGTAACAGACCGTTTCAATGCTGGTTGCGAATGTTTCGTTTTCATTGGTGATATTACTGCTGCCTGGGCAGAGGTTTCCGATTCTGTTTTTCCTTGCGATTTATTTTATATGGACCTTGATGGTAATTGGGAGGATTCTGATAGTGATGGTGATTACGAGATTCATACCTCTGGTTCAGGTGATATGGGACCCGAGGTGTATATTGGGCGTATTAATGCTCATACTCTAACATATGATAGTGAAGAAAACATGATAAATGATTATCTATCAAAAGCACATGCATATCGGGTTGGTGAACTTACACAAGACTGGGGTAGCCTTGAGTATATTGATGAAGACTGGTATAACATGGATGTTTTCATGCGTTATATCTACGGAGATCATGTTGCTCGGTATGATTTTGGTTTTAATACTACAGCCCAAGATTATTTAGATAAACTTGATCTTGGACAACATTTCGTACAAGTCTGTGCACACAGCTATTCTGGTGGACATCATTTCGGAACCCGCCCTACAGAGTCAGCTAGTTACGGTCATGTCTATGTTTATAGTCCATCTTCTAGATCTGCAAAGCTTCTTATGGGTTGTGATGACGGAATCAAGGTTTGGTTGAATGGAAATAATGTTTACACAAAAGATAGATATGGAGGATGGACCCAAGACGAATTTGAAGCAGATGTTTCCTTGAACCAAGGATGGAATCAATTATTATGTAAAATAAGCCAACAAGGTGGTGATCATCTGGTTTCAGTGTATCTTACTGATACAAATTATAACACATTTGATGACTTAAACTATCAAATAAAAGATCCTGATGAATCTGGGGAGGAGGCAGAATTTATTCGTAGTTGGCTGCTTAATGGTTTTCATCAAGATGATCCTGATAATTTTTGGTACTATCTTACGACCAATTATTTAGGCGTTGATGAGGATTCAATAAATCCAACAGAAGGTCAGGTGATGGGCGGTAAGACATGGACCACATATGACTCTGGAAATCCTTTTATCAATATGGGCAAATATTCTAATTATGCTGACTACGGTGCATGTTATGCTTTTGCGAGAGTTTATTCACCTGCTACAACCTCATGTCAACTTTGGATGGGATATGATGATGGTGCACGGATTTGGCTAAATGGCAATGAGGTGCTTTATGATAATCGGTATGGCGGTTTTGAAGCAGATATGACTAAGATTAATGTAACACTACAACCTGGTGAAAATAGACTTTTGATAAAAATATCTGAATGGATGGGAGAACATGGTTTTAGTGCACGCCTTTGCCAATCTGATGGAACTGAGGTTGATGGACTGACTTATGACCCTGCACCAACACCAATTACCCATATTGGAACCTGGCTTTTTAATGGCCCATATTATAATCCTGTTCAGGCGACGAGGCTGAGTAAGGATTACTTGGGTGGCGAGGAAAATGTGACTCCAAATGAGGGCGATCCAGCTCCCTTTGGTTCATGGGAACGTGGAATTGGAGAAGGCTGTCCATTTAATATCGGTAGCTATTTTGATCATGGTGGTTGGGTATTATCAGAAGATATTCAGACGCGTGATCCACCCGTATTATTCTATAATTTATTTGCCTGCGGTCCAGGCCGTTTTACTGATGAAAATTATCTAGCAGGAGCATATATCTTTCATACAACCTATGGACTTATTACAGTTGCCTCTTCAAAAAGTGGAAGTATGCTTTATTTTGATGATTTCACCCGGCCACTTAGTGAACAAAAAACAATTGGTGAATCTTTCCGTGAGTGGTTTGATGCCCAAGCTCCCTTCGAACTCTGGGAAAAGGAATGGTATTATGGAATGGTTGTAAATGGTGATCCGACACTTTTTATAGTTGGGAGTATGAATCCAACAGCTCCAACAATAAATGGCCCTGTAAGTGGAAAACCCAGAACAGAATATGATTATGAGATTAGTTCAACCGATCCAGATGGCGATGACCTATATTATTACGTTGATTGGGGTGATGGCATGGATACAGATTGGGATGGTCCTTATTCATCTGGACAAGAAATCATTCTTAGCCATAAGTGGAATTCCAGGGGGACATATAATATAAGAGTCCGAGCAAAAGATGTCAATTCTTTGTTAAGCCCATGGGGAGTACGTTTGAGATTACAATACCAAGAAATAAGGCTGTTAATAGAGGATTCTTAAACTTCTTGCAGAACCATCAAAACATGTTTCCATTATTGAGACAGTTATTAGGACTTTAGATTTTTTCTTCTCTCTTTTTCTTTAAATTATTGTTAAAGATATATTTATATTAAAATATTACATTTATGACTCAAATGGTTCAAAATAATATTCCTGCATCCAAACAGGTAAAAGCATATATCAAAAGGAAACCCTACGTTTTAGAAGCAATTGAACAAAACATTGTAAACTATAGTGCTCTAGCTAGAGAAGTAGGAAAAGAACTTGGTATAAAAAATACTGATACAATAAAAGTTGCTCTTACAAGAGAAGGTGAAAAATATCGGAAAAATAGAAGAAATATTCAACAAAAAGCAATTAATCTTTTAAGAGAATCTGATTTTTCAATAAAAAACAAAATCGCAGCATTACATTGTGATTCCTTTTCAGACATAGATGCAATTGCTTATTCAAAAACGCCTAGTGGTTATATGTTTTTTCTTGATGAAAATGTTGCAAAGGCCACTTCTTTCAAAAAAATTGATTATGGATTTGCTATTCTTCATATTAAAAGTTCTAAAAAAATAGAAAATGTTCCAGGTGTAATTGCATTTATTTTAAATTCATTTGCTTCTGAGGGAATTAATGTATCACACGTTATGGGATGCAGAGAGGATACATTTATTGTCGTGAAAGAACAAGATGCTGCTATTGCATATAGTATACTTGCTCAAAATTTGAGATTATAAATTATGTATCAGAGTACAATTTGATTGCATCTGCAAGTATTTTAAAAGCCAATGGTGCATCAACATCTCTTATTATTATATATGTGTCTTCTCTACAGTCCATCATATGAACAACATTGATACCATGAGATGATAATATTGATAGTAAAAATGCTGAAACCCCAGTTGTGGATTCAATATCAGGGTGACTTTTTATATAAATTGCAGCAAAACCAAATTCTATTTTTTTATATTTACTTTTTTTTGCTATGTTTTCTTTTACAAAATACATATATCCACTTGGTGTTTTAGAGTATGCTATAGATTCAATATCCAACTCAGATATGTGATGGATCGTTGCAATTTTATCTTCAATTTGGAAATTTGCATTTTTCAATAAATCAATCATTTTTTTATCTGTTGCAGTATCTTTAATATATTTTTTAGCAATTCTTATTACTGCTGATTTTACAGCTTCAAAATGGACATTACCAATCTCTTCTGATATCTGTCTTGATAAAGCACTATAGTTTATTATTCCTTGTCCAAGGGATTTTTTTATATATGGTCTTCTATCTAGATACAAATCTATCTCTTTAGAAATTTTATACTCTTTTTCCATAATACAGACCGAGTATAACTTATTTATTTAAATACTTTTCTATTTAGTTCAATGAGAATTATTTAGCTAATTTTTATTGCAAATGCATCAATTTAACTCATTTAGAGCATTTATGCTATAAATTGTTCTAAAAGTTCATATATGGTTTAAATATTTTGCGTCGCATTACTGGTTATTTGGTGAAGTAATATGGTAATTTGTGAAGAATGTGGTAAGAAGTTAAGTATCTTTAAAGGCTATTGTCATCCAACAATGGGAAAGAAGCACCTATTATGTAGCAGTTGTTTTGATGTTGTATCAAATAGTGTAGACAAATGGAAAGAGTTTGTACTCGCTAATTCTTTCAATAAAAAATCTACTAAGATAGATTTATTTTCAAGTTATAAAAAAATCTATTCAAATTTTAATCATAAACAGAAAATATTTGATAAAGTCTTAACTGATAATGAAGTTATAATACTGGATTAAAAATTTTGGAATAGCTGTACATGGTTTGGCAATAAAATATATACATTTATCGAGGATGAAGATTATATCTAGCAGGTTTTTTATTGTTTAGGATGTTCTTTGAAAAATTCCCATATCATATCTGTTGCATTGATTTCTTTTGTTGGTTCTGGTCCATTCTTCCAGCCTTTTTTACCGCCTGGCCATGAATGGGTTCCATCCACAATTGTCACAAGTCTTACCTCTGTACCATTTAATCCTTCACCATAAGTATCAATTATTATGTTTCCTGATTCACTAACATTTTGCTCAGGTGTAGTGTTGCACCCATTATGTTCTACCCAAAAAGAAATAGATTCATTTGTGCTCAACCAGCTGTATACATGTGCACTTCCATTAAGTGGTCTTCCACCATAATAAGGGACACGGGTGTCATTCATTCCATTGAAAGCAATCACTGAAACAGGATAGTCAGGTTCTGGTATTTGCCAAATCTCATCATCCTCAGTTGCCTGTCCGCCAATTTGAGCAGCAACAGGTGCTATAGCTGCAAAGATATCAGAAAGCTCCGCACCCATCCTATAGCTCATAATGCCTCCATTGGAAATACCAGTTGCATAGACCATGTTTGGGTTTATTGAATACTCATTTTCAATATGCTCATAAAGAGATCTTATAAAACCAACATCATCAATATCTTTTCTTAAAGCATAACCACAACAGAAACCACAATTCCATGTTAAAAATAATTTTTTTAACAAACCTGTTCCATAAGGATATACCACAATAAATTTTTCTTCAATAGCCTTTTGTGTAAAATTTGTAGTATCTTCTATATTTTTACCATTCCCACCTCCGCCATGGAAAACAAATACCAATGGATAAGTTTCTGAGGGATCATATGAAGTAGGTAGATTAATCTTATATGGAATGCGAACATTAAAAAAACGTCTTTTTCCATCATGGACAATATTATCAGTTTTTGATATACAGCCAGTTAAAATAGTTGATAAACAAAGAATTGTTGCAATAAAAACGAAAAATAAAATTTTTTTCATAATAATCATTATTAATAATTAATAATCATTTAAATATTTTTATTCATATATTGAAATTGTCCCTGATAGGTTAAAACATGAGACTAGATTAGAGTTTAAGAGTCGCAATATCTTTTATAATTAGAGTCTCCATGGGTAAAATGTTAAAGATTGTGACAAAAAGGGCATATTCATAAACAAAATCCATTAACAAACAGTATATTCTACATAATTTGTTTAAGGATGGGAATGAAAAAAGCCTATTTTTCATTTTGACATTTTAACACAATGAGTTTAAATATTACAATTAAGAGAAATATTAATAATAGATTATACCACCATGGATGGCAAAAGGGTGGAGGGATGAAAAAAATATTCATAATAGTAATATTAATAGTTATTGGAATTACTTCATTTAGTGGATGCCTAGCTGAAGAAGGAGCGGGGATATTAATATTACAATTGACAGATGCTCCCGGTGATATAAAAATTGAAAAAGCCTTAGTAACTATAAAAAGAGTTGAAGTCCATATGAGCGGAGAAGGTTCAGATGAAAATGAACCCTCAGCCGGATGGTATACTGTTACTAATGAGCATAAGGAATTTGATCTTATTACCCTAAAAGATACAAAAGAGTTTCTTGGAAAGGCATATTTAAAAGAAGGATTGTATAATCAAATACGATTATATGTTGATGAAGCTGAGCTAATTATTGATGGAGATACATATAATTTAAAAATTCCTTCTCAGGAGATTAAATTAATAAATAAATTCAAAATAGAAGATAGAGAATATACCACATTGACATTGGATTTTGATATACAAAAATCAGTGAAATCTACAGGATCCGGTAAATATATTTTGAACCCAACAATCAAAGTAATACAAGAATAAAACCTCTCTTCAGGGATAATTCATAGATCATGTAGTGGAAACTCTTTTTTAAAACAATCCTTAAAGATAATTTTAATAATTAATGCCTTAACATATCAATTTTCTAGCAAATTCAAAACGAGTTATAGTAATCAGAGGCTAAGAGTTGAATTGTAACTTATGATTGGAGTTTTTACTTTTAATATGCTCAATGATTAGAGACATGTTTTAAAAATATTAATATAACCATTTACATCTCACTTGCTTATGTCAAGCCATTTTCCAAAACCAATATTAGAATTACCTGAGGTAAATATTCCTTTTGAGGGAGCTAAAGGATATCTATCTCAAGGTGAGGATGTGCAGGTTATTTTCATGGAATTTGAAAAAGATATAGTAATTCCCGAGCATTCCCATGATAGCCAATGGGAAATTGTAGTAGCTGGAAAAGTTGACTATTACGAAGGGAGAGTTAAACATACCTATACAAAAGGAGATAAATTTTATATTCCTAAAGGAACAAAACATTCAGCAAAAGTTTATGCAGGATATGCTTCTGTTGCTTTTTTTAATCAAAAGGACAGATATATGAAAAAATAAACAAGGTTCAGAGATTATAAATCAAGAGTCATATTACATTTTATAATCATATTTTTAAACTTGAAATGAAATTTCCACACTTATATTTTATTTAGAAATATTTAAATTTAGAAATTATATTACATTCTCTAAATATTTTGAGGGAGGTAGAAAAAAAATGAGATATTTTTTGAAAGGGGTAGTAGTTTTGCTATCTGCATTATTGATGGTTACATCTTTAACTGCAATAGCAAATACAAGTGATAAAATAAACCTAGTAGCTACCGGCATTGAATTTGATACACCAATAAAAAATGTAGAACTGTTTTCGTCTTCAAATGTCCTCTGGAATAACTTTGTCGAAGATTATACTGGTGCATTAGCATCACAACATGAACCACCTGGAACTCCTAATCGACTTGATGTATTTCCAGCAGATGACTTCATGTTTACTGCAAATACAGATGTATTTAGGGTTTACTGGGGCGGTGGTTATTTCGGATGCAATTTTGCACAAGGTCCCAAGGATTATCACTTTGACTGGAATATAACGTTCTTTGAAGATGATGGCAGTGGATATCATCCGGGAACAATTTATGCAGGTCCATTTACTATATCTGATGCAGATCTTACTAAATCTGTGGAAGTATTAAACAGTACAACCGAATCAAATGGATTATGGGCTTGCGGATTTTTTGCTTGGCTACCCACTCCGGTAACATTCAATGCTAACACTAAATACTGGATAACTATATATGGAATTGGTGAAATATTTCCACAAACATCTTGGGGATACCATAATCAATCAGTGGGAGGAATATTACTCAACGAGGCAAACTTCAAATCTGAATATTTTGGATATCCTGACTGGGTTAACACTACCGATGTATTTGGTGAACCTTTCGATATGTTGTATGCATTACTTGGTCAAGACCCTGATTTTGAAGTGACAATTAGTAGAGGACTAGGAGTAACTGCAACTATTAAAAATCAAGGAATAGTTGATGCAACAAATGTAACAGCAACAATAACTGCAACTGGTGGAATAGTTCTTGGAAGGACAAAAACTGAATTTATTGGTGATCTTAATATCGATGATACTGCAACTGCTAAGGTTATTTTTATCGGGATTGGTAATATTGCAGTTGATGTCAAAGTCACATGTGATGAAGGAATGATAGGATCTGGAACTGCATCTGGTTTTCTACTGCTAATCTTAGTGCTTTAATACAACGCACATCTCTCTTTTTTTTTAAAAAATTGTATAGGAAATATTTAAATTTAAGAAAATTTATTGTAATTTTTAATTATTAAGGGAGGAAATGAATATGTCCAGTTTCATATTTAGGAAAGGTTTGGTAATTTGGATAGTTTTATTGTTTATTTTATTTGGTTTTTTTCCTCATATCTAAACTCCTCCCTACAATATTCAAAATGTGATATATTATATAAAATATGAATATAATATATTATTGCTTTCAATGTCTAATCAAAGCCAGATTTAATCAACTAAAAGTTTATTTATATTATCCTAAATATCAATGGGAATATAGATGGGATTGAACAATATATCTAAACAAGTCTATTTATTGGTAGCCTTCTTACTTTTTGTGTCAATTACTTATTTATCCTCAGTTAATGCAGAAAGCTACTATGCAGATATCTCAATAGATATAGACACTGCTGGTTTTGTAACAATTGATGGTGTCACAAATCATCCTGAATTATTAGTAGAAAACACAGAAATTTACACTTCAAAGAAACAAAGCTATTGGCTATTTAATATAACAAAAGAAGATGTTTTTTCTGATTTTATATATGTTTTAACTTTACCTGAAGGTTCATCAATAAATTACATAAAATCATCAGGTTCTATTAGAATCGAAGAAAACCAAGGTAATTTACAGGTTAAAGGCTTTGGGGAAAATGAATCTTTTTCACTGTCAGTTCAATATCAAACAAAAAAATTAACAGAAAATCAGTTTATAAATTTTGATTTAGTATTCATATTATTAATAGTAGGTATAATAATTTTAATCATAGTACTTGTCAGTATTTTCGTTAAAGATAAAACAAAAGCTAAAGCACAAAAAATTAATGATTATGATTTCAAGGGTTTAAATCAAAGACAAAGAGAAATCATGAAACTGTTAATCGATAAAAAAATACCTTTAACCCAAACAGATATACAAAAAGAACTGAATATCCCCAAAGCTGCAGTATCAAGAAACATTCGTGGTTTAGAACTCAAAGGATTAATTGAAAAAGAACAAATTGGCATGTCAAATCTTATTAGACTTAAAAAACCTTAATTTTTGTAGTTGTTCCAGTTTGTTCCACACTTTTCCGGTTAAAATTAATAAGCTGTTTCATCCAATGTTATATTGAAACCAGCATGGAATGGTTTCTGAGGTATGATGATATGAAAAAAATAATGACTATATCAATTATGCTGATGATGCTAATTTCAATTCCTGCATTTGTAATAGCAGATGAAAATGAAGAAAATGGAACAGAGGATACAGAAATAGATAATGAGACATTAAAAGAAACACAAATAATGAATAACTCATTAGGAGCAGAAATAAGATTACTGCAACTTCAAAAAGCCATACTTAAAAACATTCTAAAAGGAGCTATGGCTGTCGAAGTATTAGATGATCTTGAATTTAATGTAACTGCTTTAGAAGCAATACTAAGTGAAATGAAAGATTTACTAGAAGAAGTAAAAGAAGCAAATACAAGCTCTAATGAATCAGTTCAAATATTTGTAGAACTCAAATACGAGGCAAAAAATTTAACAACACAATTTAGAGAAACGATAAAAGAACTATTAGATGAAGAAAAACTAAATGAAATAAGAGCAAGAATCAGAGAAATGGTCAGTGAAGAACTACAAAACTTTAGTAAATGGGTAAGAAGCAGAGTCCGACAATTCAATAAAAACCAATTATATAGACTATATGGAATCATTGGAGAAGCTGACAATACATTTGTTAATGAATACATAAATGAAACAGTTTCACTAACTCAAGTAAAACTACAAATCAATAAGCTCATAAATCAGAAAACAAAAGAAAATAGATTTGAAATTTTTTCTCAAATAAAAGAAGAAAACATTAAGAAAAAAATACACGCACAAGCATCTATTGACAACATGAAAAACAAAGGAAAAGGCAAAGGAAAATGGAGCTAAAGAGGTTGATATAAAATGAATAAAAAGATTATATCAATACTTTTCCTTTTAATCATATTTGTTTCAATGGCTTTAGTTTACAGTTATTTAAATAAAACCAGTACTGATGAAAAACAATTTGATAGCTCTGTTGATACAATAACTGATGAAAACGTAGCTGAAGAAATTGATAATTTTTTTATCGAAGAAGATGATGAAATAGAAATTGGAGAAATGGTTTAATCCCCTTCCTCTCATTCCCTCTTTTATTTTATTTATATCTATTTAAAAAAACCATACTAAATAGATATTGCTCCATTATCTACTCACAAATAATTATTATAGTTAACTTTTCCCTTTAGATACTCTAATCAAAACACAGTGATTAGAGATTAAGAGTTGCAGCATATTTATAATTAAAATTTATTAGATATTAATTTCATAACTACCAAAATTTATTCATAATAAGTGTTTATAGGATATATTTAAATTATAATTTTATATTACAATTTTATAAATTGAGGGAGGAATGAAAGAAAATGAAAAAGAAAATAGTAGGTATTTTAATTTGTATACTGTTGATAACAAGTTCTTTATTCTCAACAGGTAGCGCTATTGGGAATTTTGGAAAATATAAAAATAAATCATTTTTTGAATCCCATATTAATACAAATGGTGATTCTTCATTTGATTTTAAAATTAAACTTTTGATAGGATTATCGCATGTTCCATCATTTACAGGTGCTGTCATCAAAAACAATTCTACTTTATGGAAGAAATCTTATGGTTACTCTGATATCTACCATTTGAAAAAAGCAACCACAGATAATATATTCAGGATTGCGTCAGTTACAAAAACATTTACAGCAACTGCTCTTTTGCAACTCTATGAGCAAGGATTATTTGACCTTGATGATAGTGTAAGTGAATATTTGCCATTTGATTTGAAAAATCCTAAATATCCAGATACTAACATCACCTTTCGTATGTTACTTTCCCATCACTCAAGTTTTTGCTGCAGAAGCGTTGAATCTCTTTTTCAACCATTAGAACCTACAAATGATGTATCTTTACGTAATGCATTTTTAGGATATCTAATGAACTGGATTCATTTGAAAGATGTACGTTCAGGCTTTTTTCCAGAAGAAAGATTTCCTTGGATAAAAGAGGTAATGGTTCCCGGTGGCAGCTTATATAATGAAGATTATTGGGGGAATTATCCTCCAGGTGAGGGATATTACTATTCAAATACTGCATATATATTGCTTGGATACCTTATTGAAAGATTATCAAATCAAAGCTATGAAGATTATTGTAGAGAACATATTTTTGAGCCACTATCAATGCATAATACAAGTTTCTATGTTGATGAGTTGAACCAAGAATTGTTATCTGTACCCTATATGTGGCTTCATATGATATATATTCCAGTTCCATATTATGAATATCGTTGTCGTACTTCTTGTGGCGGTTTGAATACCAATCTTGAGGATTTGTCACATTTTCTGATTGCTCATATGAATGGAGGAATGTACAAAGGAGTTCGAATTCTGAACGAATCAACAGTTGAGGAAATGCATACTGTTCAGTATCCACATATAGAACCAGGTGAATATGGCCTTGGATGGGAAATAGGTGAAGTTTATGACGGAATTGTTGAAGGACATGGTGGTAGTACTATTGGTTTTAATACTGGTATGTATTATTTCAGACAAGCAAATTCTTCAGAAAAAACTGGTTTAATCTACTATTGGAATGAGGAAATGTTGGGTAGTTCCATAATTGGCTTTTTAAAACAATTGAAAGACTTTCTTTTACATGATCAATTGGTATTTGCATTCCTAGATTGGGCATTAGAATTCTAATTTGAAATTATTAATATCTTTATCTCTGCAAGGAACAATAATTAGAGTTAATTAAATATAATTTTCATAGCTGGTAAAAATTATACAAAAAAATTGTTTAGGATATGTATTTAAATTATAAAATTATATTATAATTACATAAATTTAAATATATTGAGATAAAGAATATGAAAAATAAGATTGTTAGCAAAGGACTTATCATTGGAATAATTTTTTTAATTCTAGGAGGAGAAACAGTCTTTGGCATTAACAACGAATTAAAAAACAGTACAATTACTGATGTTAATACTTTTTATGTTGGTGGTGATGGTCCCGGAAACTACACAATAATTCAAGATGCTATTGATGATGCCAGTGATGGTGAAAGAGTTTTCGTTTATGATGATAGCTCACCATATTATGAAAATATTATCATTAATAAGAGTATTTTTTTAACTGGTGAAAACAAGGATACAACAGTCATCGATAGCAATGGTACAGGAGATGTAATCCATGTAAACTCTGATTGGATAAATATAAAGGGATTTACAATAAGAAACGGAGGATCTGAGTATCCTTATGCAGGGTTATATATTTCTTCAAATTACGGCATGATATCAAGCAATAACATTGAAAACAACTTTTTTGGAATTTTTATGTTTTCCTCAGACAAATTATATATTTTCAAGAACAACATAACAAACAATTTACATAGCGGTGTTTATTTAAAAGAGTCTCCCAATAATTATATATCTACTAATTTTATCAGCAATCACCCGAAAAATGGAATTGCCTTGTGTAATTCATCAAATGATATGACAGTTTTTAATAACACCATTTTAAAAAATAAATATTCAGGCATCCTTATTTCCAATAGCTGTAACAATTTTATTAATTATAACACAATTTCAAAAAATATTATTGGAGCAGTAGTCGAGTATTCCACTAGTAACGAATTCCTAAAAAATAATTTTATAAAAAATGTGTTTTTGGAAGCCTATCAAGTAGGTTCGGGATTTTTTAAAAATAGAAATATCTGGAAAGGAAACTATTGGAATAGACCAAGGGTGCTCCCAAAGCTTATATATGGAAGAACAGGTTTAAATTTTATTGGAATTCCATGGATCAACCTTGATTTTATTCCTGCATTTAAACCAAATGAATATATGGGAGCAAAATTACATATCTAGAAGGTTTTTTTCTAAATAGACAATTGTTAGGAAATATTTAAATCAAAAAAATATATTATAATCTTATAATTTTGAGGGAGGAAATAATATGCAGAGAAAAACAATGATTCTAGGTATCATAATCTTGTTTTTTATTGGTAATTTTGCATCTGCTTTTACAATCGAAATTTACAAAATGAATAAGCAATTTTGCAGTGGTGACATTTTATATGTTGGTGGCAACGGACCTGGAAATTTTACAAAGATTCAGGATGCGATTGATAATGCAAGTTCTGGTGATATCATTTTTGTTTACAATGGAACTTATTATGAAAATGTGATGTTATACAAATCAATCAATCTTATAGGTGAGAAAAAAGAAAATACAATCATTGATGGAGGTGAAATGGGCATTCCCATAAAAGTAATGAAGTCCTATATTTACATCAGTTCTTTTACAATAAAGAATTGTATATCTAGAGGAGAAGGCATTCAAGTACTCACAGAAAATAATATTGATATAAGTGACTGCGATATTTTAAATTGCTATGGAAATGGGTCATCAGGAATAGAATTTTCAAATGTTTTTGATAGCTCTATTAAAGATTGCAATTTTTACAATAATACAGGAAAAGGTATCAAAATAAATAATTGTGAAAATATTGAAATAGAGAGTTGTTTTATAGAAAACAGTTACAATGGAATTATTGTTTGGTTTTCAAGTTATTTAAAAATTAATAATACTTTTACGATTAATAATGAAGATGGAATTAATGTTTGGTCTTCAACAAATGTTGATATTTTTAATAATGTTGTATCAGATAACAACAGAAAAGGAATTACTATATCATACTGTGAAAAGGATTCAAATATTGATATCTGTAATAATTCTATTTTAAATAATGGACACGGAATTTTTTATTTTAATGCTGGAATATTCATTCAGTATTGTAAAGATGATATAACTATTGAATATAACAATATAAAAAACAATGATCCTTATGGAATATATATCATCTGTTCATCTTTTCATAAAATCATGAAAAATAATTTTATAGAAAATAACATCAGTGCATATATTCTTTATAGTATTAATCCAAAGATCTTTTATCCAAACTCTTGGGAATATAATTATTGGGATGATTGGATTGGTCTTAAATTTAAGTTTGCTAGATTCTTTCCTAAAGTCATTAGGGGAAGTTATGATTTTATAATACCCTGGTTTGATCTTGATTTGCATCCAGTAAAAGAACCTTATAAAATATAATGTAAGATTAAATCCTTTTTTTCTCTAAATGATTTATTGGGAAATATTTAAATTAAAAAATTATATTATAATTTTATAATATTGAGGGAGGATAGATATGAAAAAGAAAATATTAGGAATTTTTGTAGTGATGCTTTTAATTTCATGTACATCTGCCCCTGCAATAGACCTAAATTTTAAAAAAGAGAAACAAATGGAAAATAAACCTTCTATTACAAATACTCCAATACTACCTTCAGGTGTAACATTTATAAAAACATTCGGAGGAGTTATGGATGACTTGGGTTATTGTGTTCAGCAGACCACTGATGGTGGATACATAATAGCAGGACCTACATATTCATTTGGTTCCGGCGGTAGTGATGTTTGGCTGATTAAGACCGACAGCTCTGGCAATAAAGAATGGGAAAAGACCCACGGAGGGGCAAATCATGATAGGGGTTTTAGTGTTCGACAGACAACAGATGGCGGATACATCATAGTAGGAGAGACATTTTCATATGGTGCTGGTATTTGTGATGTGTGGTTAATTAAGACCAATGGTGCTGGCAATAAAGAATGGGACAAGACATTCGGTGGATCAGATTATGATGTGGGTTGGTGTGTTAGCCAAACCACTGACGGAGGATACATCATAACAGGTTTAACATGGTCAGAAGGCGCTGGTTTAAATGATCTTTGGTTGATTAAGACCGACAGCTCCGGTAATAAAGAATGGGATAAGACTTTCGGAGGGAAAAATTTTGAGGAAGGAGAGTGTGTTCAAGAAATCAACGGTGGTGGATACATTGTAACTGGATATACATATTCATTTGGTTCCGGCGGTAGTGATCTCTGGTTAATTAAGACCGACAGCACTGGCAATAAGATATGGGAGAAGACTTTCGGAGGAGCAGATACTGAGGTTGGTAGATATGTTCAGCAGACAACTGATAGCGGATACATCATAACAGGGACAACAAAGTCATTTGGTGCTGGTAAACATGATGTTTGGCTGATTAAGACCGACAGCTCTGGTAATAAAGAATGGGACGAGACATTCGGAGGAGCAGATTATGACAATGGGGAGTGTGTTTGTCAGACAACTGATAGCGGATACATCATAACAGGGGATACATATTCATTTGGTGAAGGTGAGAATGATTTATTGCTAATTAAGACCGACAGCTCCGGTAATAAAGAATGGGACAAGACTTTCGGAGGAACAAAAGAAGACGGGGCTTATTATGTTCAGCAGACCAGTGATGAGGGATTCATCATAACAGGTAAGACAAATTCATTTGGTCCTGGTATTAGCGATGTTTGGCTTATAAAGACAGATAAAGATGGAAAGACAATAAACAAAGCAATAACAAGTTCTTTCTTTGTTTGGTTTTTAGAACGATACCTAAATGAGTTTCAGGTTCTTCGACAACTGTTAGGAGTCTAAATATCCTAAAAATAAAGTTACAAGATGATTTTTAAAGAGAACATTTATATTAATTTACAATATACAAAAATTGTAGATTTGCGGGAGGAAGTCATAATGTTGAAGAAATTATTGGGTTTTTTGGTTTGTATGCTATTGACTATTACTGTTTTTGCATCAAATACTTCGTCGTTTGGACAAGATACAATGTTAGTTAATGATGATTGTTCATGTATGTTTGGAACTATTTCAGTCTATGATTCTCTTGATCCAGATGTCGGTATTTATGATACGATACTGGAAGATTTACCTCCTACTTGGGATTGGAGGGATGTAAACGGTGAAGATTGGACGACCCCAATCAAAAATCAGTTTCAGGATATATGTGGGAGCTGTTGGGCTTTTGGCGCACTTGCAGGTTTGGAATCTTATATTAAAATTTGGGCTAGTGACTCTTCTTTGGATGTAGATCTTTCTGAACAGTATATGCTTTCATGCTCCCCTGGAGATTGTAATGGCTGGTATTGGTCAAATACGCTAAATTGGCTAAAAAAGAATGGGGCGATACCAGAGGCTTGTTTACCATATGAAGCAGATGATACTATTCCTTGTGATGATAAATGTCCTGAATGGAGGGATTCATTGGTTGGAATAGATGCTTATCATAAGGTTTCTTATAATGTCTCAGTTATTAGGAGTGCACTTGTTCAATATGGTCCTCTTCCTTGCACTATGGATGTGTATGAGGATTTTTACCCAAATTATAATGGTGGTGTTTATGAGTACACCTGGGGTGGTTTTGTATTTGGTCATTGTATTGCAATTGTTGGATATAATGATACATGGGGTGGAGAGGACGAAGGATATTGGATATGTAAAAATAGTTGGGGAACTGAATGGGGTGAAGATGGTTGGTTTAGAATAAAATACGGTGAATGCAAGATAGAAAGGGGAGTTTATTATTATACTGGGCCTAATTATCCTGCAGAAAAACCACAAAAACCAATAGGTCCATCAAATGGAGTACAGAGAGAGGAATACACATATTCAGCTATTGGTTATGATTCGGATGGAGATAACATTAAATATTGCTTTGACTGGGGAGAGGGTAATACCAGCTGGTCAGATTTTGTAAATTCAGGTGAACAAGTGTTAATGAACTATACATGGTACAAGAGGGGAACTTATATGGTAAAAGTAAAGATTCAGGATGAACATGGCTTAGAGAGTGATTGGTCAGATCCATTGACAGTTACTATACCAAGAGACAAATCTTTTAATTCAAACTATAATTTATTGGAACGGTTGTTTGACCGGTTTCCAAATGCTTTTCCAATTTTAAGATATTTCTTAAGAAAATAATCAAAGTATATTGATTAAAGATTTAGAATTATAGTTTTAAACAATCAAACTTCTAAGATGGCATTAACTCTTGAACCAATTGGTCCCATATCCCTTCTGCA
>SMTZ1_10008474_pt1 | contig 19323 bp, 18 predicted proteins | sample DeeMarSWOR136_30_FD_25667 | JGI IMG/M metagenome (IMG submission 25667)
AATAATGGGAGGATCATAAGTGACGCCGTTTTGGGCAAAAATAAGCTTATGAATGAACAACAATCCAATTAAAATTAAAACTGCTTTGCTTCGATATCTTACCATTTTAAGAATCCCTTTTTCAGGTTAATTTCCGAGCCGAGATTCGAATTTTATTTTCATTTAGCGGCCCATTCTTTGTTCAAGTTTTTTTCTTGTGTATGCTAATAATCCACCGGCGTCTCGAATTGCTAAAATTTCTGACGACAAAGTTGGGAAGGTAAAATTTTTTCCGCCAACGGTGATCGCACCTTGTTCAATATTTAGCTCAACTTTATCCCCTTCTTCATACGCATCTATTGCTTCGGGACATTCGATTAACAATAATCCTTGATTGATTGCAGCCCGATAAAAAATTCTGGCATAACTTTTTGCCACCACAGCCTGAATCCCAACCGCTTTCAGCCCCATGGCGGGTTGTTCCCGTGAGCTACCACAGCCGAAATTTTTACCGCCAAAAATCATATTACCAGTCTTCACATTTTTCGCGAAATTGGGATCGAGGTCTTCCAACAAGTGGGGCTTAATTTCCTCGGCGGTGCTGCAGGTGTAAGTGTATTTGCCCGGGAATAGCATGTCGGTGTTGATGTCATCGCCGTATTTCCAGACTTTTGCGTTTTGAGACATTCTTTGACCTCCACTATGATTTATCCTTTAATATGTCACCTTTGTTACCACCAAAAATATAATATCTTCCCTTGCCAGTTTTGGGATTTTTTCAACCCGTGTCGTAACATTTCATCTTGCATACGTTTAATGCCCGTACCGGCTCTTTCCATTCAACCTATTATTCGAAATAGGTCAGAAATTCTCACATTCCTTCTAGAAGAGACTTTGCCAAAATCCTCAGGCTTTAATTTAAAAAGTCTTCCAGAATTAATAACTTCTAAGAAATTTTGATACACATGCTTATCTTCTAATTTTATTGTCATTATATTTTCACCTGAATTATTTTTTCAATTCTTTTATAATTTCTCAAATAGAAAAATGGTTAGACGAACCTGAAATTATTTTTATCTATCATTGGTTTCATATATTGAAACACTTTTTTTTAATTGATGACTTAATACATATCCAACGCATACTCCCCATCATGCGCCGGATTAGGGATGAGTTTTTGCTGCTTGGGATCGAGGACAAAATCCAATCGCTCCAATATTAGATATCCAACTAAGACAGGCACATCATCGGGAATCTCCATGACATCGAAATCCGCTGTACGCCCCATGATTTCCACTCGTGCCACGCCATAAACATTCCGCTCAATAGGCCCATTCGCCGTTCTCACTCTGATTTTTCCCGAATAAATTAATCCCAAATCATCAATCTGGTGCTTGTGAAGACTCAGCATAGTTGCCCTGGTATCAACCAATGCATTCTCAATTTCTATGGATCTAATGGTCTCTTTATTGAGCAGTATATCTCCAAAATTAGAGACATTTAATTTTATTAAAATTTTCCCCATTTTTCTATCTCCTACCAAATAATAAAAACCTATATTTCATTTTATTGTTTTATCAATAGAAATATTTGAAAAATAGGTGTTTTTTTACGCTGTAATCCACCGTCTTTAGCTGAAATGAACTGATTCCATCGCTTTGAGCGATGGAATCAGTTTGATTTTATCTAAAGCTAATTCGATTATCCAACTTCTTTTCTCGGATTCGTAATTTTCCCATACAATGCCGAAGCTGCCACCGTTGCAGGACTGGCAAGATAAATCTCTGCATCTTTACATCCCATACGTCCTTTAAAATTCCTATTGGAGGTGCTCAAGCAGCGCTCGCCTGGGGCTAAGACTCCCTGGTGAGCGCCAAGGCAGGGTCCGCAACCAGTCGGTAATACCATCGCGCCAGCTTCCACCATGGTTTGGATATATCCTTTATTCATCGCCTCGCTTAAAATTGATCGGGAAGCAGGCAATACCAGGAAGCGAACACTCGATGCGATTTTTTTTCTTTTCAAAATATTCGCAGCGACTTTAAGGTCACTGAGCCTGCCATTGGTACACGTTCCGAGCAAGCATTGGTGAATTTCAATTCCTTCAACTTCCTTAATTTCAGCGAAATTATCCACCAGGTGCGGTTTTGCCACGGCTGGCTCTAACTTTGTCAGATCATATTCTAATTCTTGAATATATTTCGCGTCTGGATCTGTCCAAATTTTCTCGTAACTTCCTTTTTTCACGCCAATAGAATCCAAATATTTCTCAGCGATTTCATCCACCGGAAATACCGCTGCTTTGGCACCCATTTCGATGCCCATGTTGGCAATCGTAATTCGATCATCAATTGTCAAATTCTGAATATCACCATGAAATTCCACCGAACAATAATTGGCTCCATCGGCTTTGATATCACCGATAATTTTCAAAATCAGATCTTTAGCCATAACATACGGTTGAAATTTACCCTTCAAATTGATCTTAATACTTTGTGGCACCTTCAGCCAGGTTTCGCCTGTCAACATCAATGCAGCGGCTTCAGTTCGATCAATTCCAGTAGAAAACACGCCCAGTGCACCATAGGAGCAAGTATGCGAATCGCTTCCCAGAACAATCGTTCCTGGAACAGCAAAACCTTTTTCAATTATGACTTGATGACAGATTCCTTCACCAGCATCGAAGAAATTTTGAATACCAAATTTTTTCACAAACTCACGAATGTTTTTATGATTGGTGGCCGTCTTTTCATCGGATGCTGGCACCACATGATCGATCACAATGACCGATAGATTGGGATCAACAACTCCATATTTATCAAGATCAGCACTAATTTTTCCGATTATAGCAGCGGTATTATCATGCGTTAATAGATGTTCTGGTTTCACCGTTACAATTTGTCCTGGCACCACTTCTTTCAAGCCAGCTTTTTTAGCTAATATTTTTTCTGCGAATGTTTTGCCCATAAAAACCTTTCTGAATAATTATTGAAGGTCATTCCTGTAATTCTTTGGCCTCTTGTAATACTCTAGTTAAGAGATCTTCAACATTAAGTTTTTTTGCCCGATCTCAATCATACTTTTTGCCAGAAAATACTTTATTAAACAGTGATTTCTTTAGAATTAATTTCAGATAAGCCTGGACAATCTGTTGCTGATTATATTCAGGATGTCTCTGTTGTATCCCAAATTTAGAGATAGCTTGAAGATTATTCGATAGCTCTATGGTCATTGAAAACCTTTTTTCTCCGCTAAGATTTCGGAACACCGCATATTGGATTTTAGCTGCTTTTTTCGATGTATCGAGGGGAAGAATACTATCCAATTTAGATACTCCCGATTCAAACTTTTAATATTTACTGCTATTTTATAATTTGAAGGACAAAATGGCATTTTGTTTTTCATACTACTTATCAAAACAATCAATCACTGTCTTCAAATAGATCATCATCATACCAATATTTTCTTCCCGGATATCCACAGCCTCCTCATCGTCTTCCATCAATGCTTCCACAACATATCTTAATACCTCTGGCTGATTGTAATCTTCTAAAATTGTGGCAGTGGTTTCATAAAAACCTATCTCTGTCTCACCTTCAAGATATTCAAGCATTTTAATATTTTTCTCCTCGACGTCATCGATCATTTTTTCGGTAACTTTCGGTAATGGCTTATTTCCTTGGGACATAATTTTCCAGATGACAACACCGAGGTAGAGCAACAGTTCTCGCTCATCTTCATTAAACATTTCATCATCATCTGCCATGAGATAGGCGAGGATAATTGGTTGCTCCTTAGCAAATTTGTTAATCAGTTTCGGATAGTTTACGGGGGACATGGAACTCATTTCTTTCCATGTTGTTTCAACAAGTTGTTCAGATATTCTGTTCATAATAATCCACACTTATTTAAATTTCATTATTTTTTATCATTCTCATTAACACCAAATAAAAATTTTAGCGGTCTCCAGGCTCGCTTTGCCCAGGCACGTTCAGAGTGCCCAGCGTTTTCATCAAAAAAATATTCTAAGTCAATCCCTGCTTTAAATCCTCTGGCAATCAACAAATTTTTCATCCTATGATAATATGGAATATATTTACCTTCCAATCCGACTCCGCCATTGTCAAAATATATACGAATATTTTTTTTATCACCAGTATAGTTTTTAACTTCTTTTAAAATTGCGCCAGCATTCCATCGAAAAGAGGATGACAAACAAGCTGCCTGACCGAACATTTCTGGATAACGCCAGACCAGATAGAATGATATTAATCCTCCCATCGAAGAGCCCATCGCTGCCGTGTTTTCTTGATCGGGCAGAGTTCGATAATTGCTGTCAATAAACGGTTTTAAATCATTTATAATAAAATCCATGTATGCCCGACCCTTTTGTGTATCGGAATACTCTTCAATGCGGTCTGGAGTATTGTAAATTCCAACAATTAATATTTCTTCAATTGTTCCCTTTTTAATCATACTGTCAGCGGTTTCATCCATTTGCCAATCTACACCCAAATAAGAGGTGTTAGGATCGAACACATTTTGACCGTCATGTATATAGAGAACAGGATAACGTTTTTGAAAATCTGATTCATAATTCTCTGGCAGCCAAACAACAATTGTTCGTTCATTTTTTAGTTTATTGGCATAAAAGTAATGATGATATTTTAAAATTCCTGTAATTCCTCCGCGCGGTGTGTACACCCGATCCCGCCAATTCTGAATTTTGTGAGAGATAGTTTGGTCTTTTAAAACAGTGAAATATTTGTTTTCTGGAATCGTTCCATCTGCCAAAACTTCCTCTTTATTCCATGATCCACGTGTGAATTTGTATTCAATTTTTTCGTTAAGAACCAGTTTAATTTTTACTTGCCATTTGTTATTGGTTAGTTTAGTTAGCGGCACTGAATTCGGCTGCCAATTTCCTAGTTGTTGGACATTTCCAGCTATGAAAAGCGTGTCGTTGGTGACTAAAGAATCTGGAACGGTAACAATAAATGTAATTTCCCTCTCTTCAATATCGGAACAATAAATATTGAAGCCTGACAAAAATAAAATGAGTAAAAATTGAATTTTCACTTTTTAATCCACGATTTTATTTTTAATAGATCACTACGTTGCTAATGAAATCACTTTTCTCTCCGTAGCCTCTTTTCGATTCAATTCGCCATTAATTTTACCTTCATGCATGATAAGCATCCGATCACTCATGTCTATAATTTCTGGTAATTCAGAAGAGATCATAATAATTGAAACACCTTGTTGGATGAGTTGTCGCATCAATTCATGAATTTGAGATTTTGCAGCTACATCGATTCCTCTAGTCGGTTCATCAAAAATGATTATTTTAGCATGGGTATCTAACCAGCGTCCTAAAATTACCTTTTGTTGATTTCCTCCGCTCAGGCTAGTTATGTTTTGTCGAATTGAACTCAATCTTATTTTTAATTGCTTTACCAGCGAGTTCGATGTATCTTCTTCCTTTCGTTTATTAATAAACCAACCTGACAAAATATTTTTTAGACTAGTTATTGTCACATTATCGGCAACGGACATTCCAGAAAGTAATCCTTGATTCTTGCGATCTTCAGGCACAAAACCCACCCCATACCGAACAGCATCAATAGGGGAATTAATAGTTACTAATTTTCCATTAATAAATATTCGTCCTGATAGTTTCTGATCAGCCCCAAAAATTGCTCGAACTAATTCTGTTCTGCCAGCCCCAACCAATCCTGCGATTCCTAATATCTCACCTTTATATAATTTTAAATTAAGCGGCTGTGGAAGAAATTTACTACGAAGATTTTCAACCTCTAAGACAATATTTTTTTCTTTGTTAACGCTATATTCAGTTTTGATTGACTTGATCTCCCGCCCGACCATCATATTAATTATTAGAGAACGAGTCACATTAGAAATTAATCTTGTTCCCTGGGCTTTCCCATCTTTTAACACAGTGACACGATCTGCAATGCGAAAAATTTCTTCCAATCGGTGAGAGATATAAATAAATGAAACACCCTTATTTTTAAGCTTCACAATCACCTGAAATAGTTTTTCTAATTCATTTGGTGTAAGTACGGCTGAAGGCTCGTCCATAATAATAATACTGGCATTGAGAGACAATGCCTTAGCTACTTCAATCATTTGTTGTTGGGCAATAGTTAGCAATTGCAAAGGTGTACCAAGATCAATCTGAAGACCGAGCATAGTTGTTAGCTGTTCAGCTCTTGAGTATAATTTTTTTTTATCAATGAAAAACCGCCACCTCCGTGGGAATCTTCCCAATAAGATGTTCTCGGCAGCAGATAGCATTGGTGCTAACATTAGTTCTTGATAAATAACTGCTATGCCTAACGATTGAGCTTGCAGAGGAGTTGTTAGTTCAACCCTTTTATCATTAAAATATATTTCCCCATAAGTTTTCCGAATTGCCCCACTTAGGATCTTAATTAAAGTTGATTTACCAGCACCATTTTCACCAACTAAAGCATGAACCTCTCCTTTAAAAAGATCAAAATCGACTTCTTTTAGGGCAGTGACACCAGGAAAGGTCCTGGTTATTTTCCGCATCTGGAGGATAGGAGTGTTCATTTTATTTTTTTGTGGCTTTGTGGCTATCAATAATTTAGGTTATAAATTCGTAACTCTGAAGATTAAAAGCCTCGATGCAAACCAAATTTCTTTGCAATTTCAATCGCCTGATAATATTCTTCACTCGTAATACGACGATTAATTGACGGTATATTCGTTGCTTGAAAGCAGGGATGATATTGGCTCATAATATTAACATAGCTTTCAAGAGACAATTCTTCTGCAATAAATCTCAATATACTTTCTGAGCCGGCAACATCATTGGGCATGACCAAATGCCTGATCAACAAACCTCGATATGCAATTCCATTATCGATTTTTAAAATGCCAACCTGCCGATGCATCTCTTTAAGTGCAGGCTTTAATATATTAAAATAATCAGGGGCATTTGCATATATTTTCGCATGTTTGTGATTTGAAAATTTTGCATCCGGCATATAAATATCAACAACTCCTTCTAAAATCTCGATCACTTCAAGCGATTCATATCCACCACAATTATAGACAATGGGAAGCTCCAAACCCATTTGAATGGCAAGCGGCAATGCTGAAATGATTTGCGGTGCATAATGAGTTGGCGTTACAAAATTGATATTATGGCAATGCTGACGTTGTAAATATAACATCATTTGTGCTAATTGTTTCGTTGAAGTTTTTTCTCCTGAACCTAAATGAGAAATATCATAATTTTGACAAAAACTGCATTTCAAATTGCAATGCGCCAAAAAAATTGTTCCTGAACCTGATCTTCCAACCAATGGTCTTTCTTCGCCAAAATGGGGAAAATAACTGGAAACAATCAGCTCGGCTCCAGCCTGGCAATAGCCGATCTCCCCTTTTAAACGATTTATTTTGCATCGCCGCGGGCACAATGAACATGCTTCTAATATTTTATTTAATTGAACGATTCGATGTTCCAATTCACCAGATTCATAAAGGGCTAAATACGTCGGTTTTTTCATTGCAAATCAATTTTTTGATTTAAACTATGTGTTATATATAAAAATACCATCCTTTGCTATTAATCAGGATGGTATTTTTAAATTCGTCTCAAATAATACGCACGTAACAAGCACATTGCAATTGATTAACCAAATAAACATTCATAATATCATCTTATTCTTGAATTAAGATTCTTTCGAATCATTTTTCTTCTCATTTTCTACATCTTCATCTTCTTTTTGTTTTTCTTCTTCTGTTATATCACCTTCATCTTCTTCCTCCTCCTCCTCTTCCTCTGGATCTTTCCTCTCTAATAAATTTTCATCATCCTTTTTCTTTCTTAAAATTATGTATGATATTGTATTACCTACATTGAATGAAGCAATTCCATAAGATAAGATTAAGCCACCAATTATTAATATCCAGATTGCAAAAATGTAGGAAGCAACGTATTGATAACCGTGAAGGCGAGGGATTGGAATAAACTCTCTACTAAAATAAATTAAACTCGAATAATCACCCAAAATAGAATTTATCCAGGTAATGGAATGAATTAACCAAACATTTAATAAATACATACCATGAGCAGTCACATTAATAAAATTCTTGCCCATTATAATACTGAATACCCTATCCATAACGATGAAAGCATTTTTCGAAAGGAATGCTAGAACAACAAGACCAATCACAGCCATAGCGCCTGAAACAATCTCATATAATATTAATCTCCAGGGTTGAGACCAGACCAGTGAGAACGACTGAAAAACAGCTTCGAAAGCATCTTCATTGGTTGTTGCAAGAATTGCAGGTGCTTGAATCATAGCCACAACAAAAATGATTACCAAAAACACAACAAAGAGTGCGGCAAAAAACCAGATAAGTGTAAAAACTGTTATTCCTAATTCACCAACGAATGGTATTTTACCCAATAGACCAACAACAGCACCTCCAGCTAATAAGAATACAATAATCAATAGAATTGCAATTGGTGATAATAAAATAGATGCCGTCTTTTTGAGTGCAAATTTAATTGCTTCCTTCCAGGTATAAAAATGATTTCCTTTTATTATCATATAAGTCGCTCGGGAAACAGCAGTAGAAGCTATTAAGTAAACCGCTATTAACCAGACCAACCCAATAAGATAAATAATGATGCTATACCAACTTGAAGCTTCAGAGAAAAGACAGGGCAATAATCCGTATTTTTTCCATCCATTCGAAAGTCCAAGTCCCGAAGAAAGAAAACTAAAGTAAGTGAAAAATAAGTAACCAACAAAGCCAGCAGCCAATCCTAAGAATTGAATCCAGATCCTTTGAATGCTCAGCGCTAATCTTGGTGATTTACAGACATCTCTTACATCAAAATACAATTGATGCATAGCAACCTCCATTCGTTTTATTATCTCCAAATACAATTGAACGTAGCAAAACAGCTAGCTAAATTCATCTAAACAATTAAACCTATATTAATAAATTTTATCTTTTTTGTCAAGGAATTTTTCAAACAAATTTTTAAGTGGAGGATATTATTAATTAGTGCCTGAACGAAAAGTCCTGTTTTTGTAATTTCGACCGAAGGGAGAAATCTGGTTAACTCACTAATTTATCGGGATATAAAGATTCCTCGACTCCGCTTCGCTCCGCTCGGAATGACAGGTTAATGGAAATAAATTTTCAACTGTCCTGGTTAATTAATCCCAACCTCCTTAATTATCAATACTTCTATAATTCGATTCCTATCAATTTTTTCAATTATAAATTTGCATTTCCCATATTCAATTTCCTGTTTTTTTTCTGGTACCGACCCGATTAAATTAAAAATAAATCCTCCTAGACTTTCGTAACTATGATCTCCGGGCAAGTTTATATTCAATTCTTCATTCAACTCATCAAGATCAATTTTAGCATCGACTAAAAAATGATTATTATCAATTTTTTTTACGAGCGGTTTTTCTGCATCATACTCATCTTGAATTTCACCAACAATCTCTTCAATAACATCTTCGAGAGTAATAAGCCCGGCAGTACCACCATATTCATCAACGACAATTGCCATGTGCTGTTGTTCAACCTGAAAATCCTTTAGAAGCTCATCGATAAGTTTGCTTTCAGGGACAAAAAGCGCAGGCCTTGCTAACGATGCTAAATTTACTATTTGGGAATGGTCATTAATAAATGGGAGTAGCTCCTTTGCATGGATAATTCCTAAAATATTATCGACCTTATCATCGTAAAGCGGAATTCGAGTATGTCCTTTTGTTTTAATAAGATTTATTAATTTACCAAGTGCTATTCCTTTTTCCACGCAGACCATATCTATTCTTGGTACCATTATCTCTTTTACAGTAGTTTTGGAAAATTCAAAAATTGAATGAATCATTTCTTTTTCATCTTCTTCCAAAGCTCCCTTCTCTTCACTGACTTCTATTAACGTTTTAAGTTCTTCTTTCGATAATAGATATTTTTTTACTCTAGTAGCCAGCAGCCCGGAGAGCAGAGTAGGGAATCTATCCAGAACCAATACAATGGGATATAAAATAAAACTAACAGCCTGCATCGGAATTGATACAGTAGTTGCAAATTTATAAGAATTTTTTACCGCAAAAACTTTAGGCGTTAGCTCACTGAAGATAAGAAGCACTAAAGTAACAACTATTATTTCAATTAAAATAGCAAGTTCCTCGGAAAATTTAAAATATGAACTTATATCAGCAGTTAACAATGCTGCAACAGTCGCTGCGGCAACATTTACAAGTGTATTCCCTATTAAAATTGTAATTAATAAAAATCGTGGTTTTACAAGTAACCTTACAATTCGAATAGAGGTTCTCGAAGAACTTTCTTTTAAGCTATCTATCATTTCCTTTGATAACGAAAAGAAAGCTGCTTCCGAACCAGAAAAAAACGCTGATAATGCAATCAATATAAAAAAAATGATAATTCGTATGAACGACTCAACTTCCAAGAGATAATTAACCTCCCTTTTCTACATTACATTTAAATAATGATTTTCCTTTTCTTTCATTATTTTTTTTTCCTCAACGGTATGATCGTTAAATCCCACTAAATGTAATAATCCATGAATCAGAACCCGATAAAGTTCCTCTATGAAGGTGACCTGGTAATAATCTGCTTGTCGCTTTATTTGCTCGATATTAGCATAGATTTCACCTTCTAATAAATTGCCAGGTTCATCTTCTAAATTAAAGCTTATTACGTCGGTTGTTGTATTTATATTTAGAAATTCCTGATTTAATCTGGTAATATACTTATCATCAACCAAAATGATATTAGTTTCTGCCTGTGAAACTCCTTCTTCATTCAACACGGTTTTAGCCAGGTCTTTAATTCTCTTTTTCTCGACTGTTACATCGGTACCAATATTTTCAATGCTAATCTTGTAACTCGACATTTTTCTCTTTGATTCGTTTTTCCTTAGCTGGTATTAATTTTTCGTCCTGATCAGGATATTCGATTCTTGAGTGAAAAGTGCCTAATAGAACAGTTTCAAAACTTTCAATGATTCTAGTTAATTCTTTTAAAGTCAATGGGCAGTCATCCAGTTCTGATTCCCTGAATCGATCCTGAACAATAGAAATGACTAACCCTCGAATTCGGCTCGGTGATGGATCTTTAAGCGTTCTGGCAGCAGCCTCAATGGCATCGGCTAACATGACAATTCCAATTTCTTTCGTTTTGGGCTTTGGTCCCGGGTAACGAAAATTCGATTCGTTAATATCGTCGTTATCACTTTTTTCTAACGCTTTTTGATAAAAAAAAGCGATTAAATTCGTGCCATGATGTTCAGCAATGAAATCTCGGATCTCTTTTGGCAATTTATATTTTTTTGCAATTTCCAACCCTTTTTTCACATGATTCATGAGTATCAGGCAACTCATCGTCGGAGACAATTTTTCATGAGGATTCTTTGCTTTCATTTGGTTTTCAATGAAATATTCACGTTTCTCTATTTTTCCGATGTCATGATAATATGCCCCGACTCTGGCTAATAATGCATTTGCACTAATAGATTCTGCTGCTGCCTCTGCTAAATTTCCGACCATTAAACTATGGTGATAAGTTCCGGGCGCTTCTATGGCTAATTTTCTCAGCAGTGGATTATTCAAATCCGAAAGTTCCAACAATTTCATATCAGTTGTAATGTCAAAGAAATATTCAAATATCACCTGCAAGCCATAGACAAGTAATGGAGAAATAAAGCCATTAATCGCTCCATATCCCCAATATTTAGCCAGTGTCATGAAAGGCGTGTAGCGTAATATTTCCATTATGGTAATTGATATTAAATAGGCACCGATAATTAAAAGGATTGAATTAACAAGCCAATTTCGTGTTCGAATGCGTCTAATTGATAGAACTGCAATCGTACCGGCGAAAAGAGAAACAAAAACGATATTAAATTCATTCCCTCGCAGACATCCGATTAATATACTCAAAACAATCGTCCCGAAGAATCCGATCCGTGTATCAAAAAATATTGTCAATAACATTGAGCCTATGGTAATCGGAATCAGATAAGGGGGCAGTTTGAGTGTGTTCACATTATAAGTTAGGAAAGTTACTAATATAAAAATACATGCTATTAATATAACTCGTTTCAAATCCTTTAAAATACCGACTCTGCTTTTACTAAGAGCAAGAAAAATGATAAAAATAGAAAGCACCAAACTGATCATTAAAAATTTACCAAGAGAACGAACTAAGATCAAAAATATACTTTTCCCAACTTCATGCTCTGCTAATTCAATCTCCAGAGACTTTAATTTAGCAATATGATCTTTGGTTACTACTTCATTGCGGTCAATTATTCTTTGTTTTTCTAAAACAGTTCCTTTTGCGATTGGAACTGTATTCCTTGCTTCAAGTATCCTGTGTTCTGTTTCCGTGGGGTCGTAAAAAATAGTTGGCTCTAAAAATGCCATCAATATTTGATAAGCGATATTTCGTCTAAGTTCATCATCTTCGAAGGTAGTTGTTATTTTTTCAAGCAATACTTTTTTTACTTCCTCTTTCTCATAAAATGTTTGGAGATCTTCAACAATCTCTTCATTTATGGTAATAAGTGAAATTTTATTATCGACCTTTTTAACATCTTGTTTTTTTAAATTTAGAATACCCAACGAATAAATATCTCTACCTAATCGATTCAACTGTTCTTTAAATTCTTTAATCGTTTCATTATTCGATGATTTTAAAAATTGTAATAAATTTTCATCAGAATATTGTATGTTGTTATTTCTCAGGAGTTGTATAAGTTCTTTGACCTGAAAAGTGTTGCTTAATACTTTCTCTCGAATTAACTTAAGTGAATCAAAAAGAGCATTTATCAGTCTTAATTGATGATCACATAAAGTATCATTTTTCATAAAAACAGGCAAGACTTCATCTTCAGCTCGTTGACGATCTCTTTTTAAATCATCTTCTGTTTTATTGATAGCAAAAGTAAATGGAGCGATTATTTCTTCTCCTAGATAGACCTTATTCTCTTTCAAATCGCCATACTTATATGATTTTCCTCTCGGCAGCATTAAAGAGACAAGAAAAACCACTATCAATGCGATTAAAATTGACCAGAGATATCGATCTAAAAACGTATTCTTATCTCTGTTTGACTTTTTTCTGTTTGATGGTATTGTGATTAATTCTTTTATTTTGTCTAAAATTTTTTTCACTTAACTACTCCAGATATCATCAATTATTATTGTAAATTATGGTTATTATCATATCTATCATAAGCCTTAATAATCTCTCTTACCAGACGATGTCTGACCACATCTCTATCTGACAAATATACATATTCAATTCCTTCAATACCTACTAAAATTTCCTGAATCTGCACCAATCCCGATTGTTTTTTATCTGGCAGATCAATCTGAGTAATATCTCCCGTTATTATTGCTTTCGAGTTCACGCCCAATCGTGTTAAAAACATTTTCATTTGATTTGGATAGGTGTTTTGAGCTTCATCTAAAATCACAAATGAATTATTTAAAGTACGCCCCCGCATATAAGCCAATGGCACTATTTCTATGGTACCATTTTCCATGTATTTTTTCAGTTTTGCTGGAACTACCATATCAAACAGAGCATCATATAATGGTTTTAAATAAGGATCGACCTTTTCCCTTAAGTCGCCAGGTAAAAATCCCAGACTTTCCCCAGCTTCTACGGCTGGACGAGCAAGGACAAGTTTACTAACCATTTTATCTCTTAAATGTGCTAATGCAATGGCGACAGCCATGTAGGTTTTTCCCGTTCCAGCCGGTCCAATTACGAAGACAATATCATTTTTAAGAGTCGATAAAAAATACCGTTTTTGTCCTTCTGTTTTTGGTTTCACATAACCCTCTTTAGTATAAATAATAACTGCTGAAAGGTCATGCGAATTATCTTTTGTAACTTTGCCAGTTTTCAAAACTTCAATAACTGTAGTGAGATCGTTTTCTGTAATTTGCTCATTTTTACCAAGGATTTTAATCAACTCCGCAAATATTCGTTCAATCAATTGGATTTCATCCTGTTCGCCAATCAAAGTAATCTCACTACCGCGTGCTATTATTTTTGACTGAAAATTACTTTCGATTTTTCTTAAATTGCTATCATTTAAGCCAAATAATTTTAGTTGATCCAGTCCGCGTATTGAAATCTTTTTTTGTACTTCTGTCATCGTCATATCATCGCTAACAACATGTAGATTTTTCGACTACATGATTCTTGTTTATAAATAGCTTAAATAGAAAAAGCTCTTAGGTTATAGCTATTGCCATTAACTAAGAGCTTTTTTAAAATTTATAGTGTTTTATAAAAACTACCACAAATTTTTTGTACCACATTAAGTGATATCGATGAAGTTGGCGACCAATATTTTATTTATCTGGAAGAATCAATATCTGATGTGGGTAAATCATATTTTGGTCTTTAACAACTTCACTATTCGCTTCTAAAATCTTGGTCCATTTTGTAGGATCACCATAAATTTCTGGCTTCCCAGCAATTTTCGCTAACCAATCGCCCTTCACCACGATGTATTCATTATCAGCCGCACTTCTTTGAATCTTAAACAGTTGATCCGGATAAATCAGATCGGGATCTTTAATTTGATCTCGATTATAGGTGTAAATCCGCATCCATTGATATGGATCATCGTAGATGTCAGGTTTGCCTGCGATTTTCCAGAGGTAATCGCCTTTTAAAACGGTGTACTCATCATAATCAGCCTTTGGCAGGGTTGTTCTGAGTTGAGCGATCTTTCCCTCTATTGTTGCCAGTTTGTCTTGCATTTCGCTTAATAATGAGATTTTGCTTTGTTTATGCTCATTGAGTTTTTCTTCGAGTTGATCGATTTCAGCTCTTCTCTTAAATAATTCCTCGGGTGAAAGGTTGGCTAAACCATCAACATCAGCTTCGAGATTGTTTAAAGCTGAACGGAATTCTTTAACTCCAGCCTCATCCGTTCCTAACAGAGCATAAATTTCTTGCCATTCTGTGGCAACATTATCGTCAGTTTGAGCGATTTGCTGTTTTAACGCTTCAATTTCAGCATCGACTTTTGCACTTTCCGCGTTTGCATCTGCTTCTCTCTTTTGATATTCCGCCATTTTGGCGTTATATTCTTCCATTGTCATTTTCTCTTGAGCAAAAGAAGACAATGAGAATATAAGTATTAAGCTAAGAACCAGAGCGAAAGCGGAGGTGGTTTTTGTTTTATTTCTCATTTTGAAAAATCCTCCAAAATATTAAATTAAAATTACATACCGCTTAACCTGTTTTTTACTGCCTCTTTTTCGCTCTTGGCTGCTTCAAGTTTTTGTTTCTTCTCAGCCAATTCTCGTTCGAGATCAGCTTTCTCTTGCTGCTTCTTAGTCAATTGCTCCTCCGCAGCGATAGCTGCTTTTCTCTGTTCTTCTAATGCCTGGAGTTGCTGTTCATTTGGGTGCTTGGTACACCCACCAATTGAAAGTGAGAGAACCAGACATGCCACCGAGACAATTACAAGAATCGTCCTCGACAATTTTCGCATTAAGTCTACACCTCCTTCCGTATATTAAATTTAGTTTTTTATAATAACTGTTTTATATAAATAGATAACCCCTCTCCCTCCAAACTAGCTTTTTGGTTGCTGTAGAAGTGATTCGAATATAACTGATTTTAATTTAAAGTTTAATCGGTTTAACCTTATAAATCAATTAATAATAACAAAAAAAAAGTTAATTGTCAAGAAAAAAATGTGATTCTAAGTTTTTTTTTTTTTAATACGGATAAATAAGTTATTGAATGTCAATCTTTAAGCCAAGCTCTTTGAGTTGCTTTTCATCAATCGCAGCAGGTGAACTATCCATCAAAGAAAGCGCGCTTGTTGTTTTGGGAAATGGAATGACTTCTCTAATCGACTTTTCTCTTGCTAAAATCATCACTAACCGATCAAAACCAACAGCAATTCCACCATGCGGCGGTGCACCATATTGCAGGGCATCAAGAAGAAAACCAAATTTTTCCCTTGCTTCGTTTTCATTAATCTTTAGTAGTGAAAAAACTCTCATCTGGTTTTCGTAGTTATGATTACGAATACTACCTCCAGCAATTTCATAACCATTTAAAACCAAATCATAAGCCCTGGCTCGGATACTACCAGGGTCAGATTCTAGTAAATTGAAATTTTCAATTTTAGGAGAAGTAAACGGATGATGCATTGCCACATAGCGAGCCTCTTCTTCATCATATTCTAATAATGGGAATTCCGTAATCCAAACAGGTCGATATTCATTTTCATTTATCAATCCTTCATCGGCTGCTAATTTTAGCCTTAGTCGACCTAATAAATTTAAAGTTTGAAGCTGTTCACCTGCAATAAAGATCAACAAATCTCCTGGTTCTCCTCGCATAAGTATATTAATGTCTGTTATCATTCTTTCAGTTAAAAACTTACCAAACGATGAATCCCAATCATCCGATTTAACCTTAGCCGTTAATACTCCCTTGCCGCCTAGATCAACAATAAACTGATTCAGATTATCAATTTGTTTGCGTGAATATACATCACATCCTTTTAGATTAATTCCTGCAACTATCCCCCCATCTTTTATAATTCCTGAGAACAGTTTAAATTTGGAATCAACAACCACTGAACTAATATCACTGATCTCCAAACCAAATCTAACATCTGGTTTATCTGTCCCGTATCTAGCCATTGCTATATCGTACGACATGATCTGAAAAGGAGTCGGTAAAGTTAGCTGTAACAGTTGTTCAAAGATATGCTTCATCATACCTTCAACAATTCGAAACACATCGGTCTCGTCCACAAAAGACATCTCCATATCAATTTGCGTGAATTCAGGCTGCCTTTCCGCTCTCAAATCTTCGTCACGAAAACATTTAACAATTTGGAAGTATTTATCATACCCAGCTACCATTAAAATCTGTTTGTACGTCTGTGGAGATTGAGGAAGAGCATAAAATTTTCCTTTATGGTGGCGACTTGGAACCAGGTAATCTCGAGCCCCTTCCGGTGTACTCCGCATTAAAAAAGGTGTTTCAATTTCTAAAAAGTCATGTGCACCAAGATATTGTCTAACGAGCTGCGCAACGCGATGTCTGATAATTAAGTTTCTTTGCATTTCGGGACGACGAAGGTCAAGATATCGGTATTTAAATCGAAGCTCTTCTGAAGCGTCCACGTCATCAACTATTAAGAAAGGAGTGGTTTTGGATAGATTTAAAATTTCGTAGTCTTCTGCTACCACTTCAATTTCACCAGTAGCTAGCTGCTCATTCACCATGCCTTCTGGGCGAAATCTGACAGTACCTGTAACACTGATAACGTATTCTGGTTTTAAATCTTTTGCCTGTGAAGATGCCACCTGACTTTCAGATGGATCAAAAACAATTTGTGTCTTACCATGGATGTCTCGTAAATCAATAAATATTAATGCTCCATGATCTCGTCTACGGTCGATCCATCCTTGCAAAGTCACTTTTAAATTTTCATGATTTTTGTTTAATTCACCGCACGTATGTGTTCTTTTTTTCTTCAAATTTATCTCCTAAGAGTTCATTTTAAGAACAGCCTAAATTTTCCTTAACTTTAGTTTATATAATTTAATTATATTTATTTGAAAAATCAATAGCAAATTTCATTCTAGTTAAAAATCCAAATAAAAAAGTCGCTAGAATTTATTCTAACGACTTATAAAAAAAATCTTATTATAAAATATAAGGATAATTTACAATTAAAAAATAAAGCTGTTGATTAATCAATTTTTATGTGAAATTAATTGTTATATCTTAACTAGTTAATAACCAAATGTATAAACCTGACGAAAAGTTGCATCCCCCCTGGCAGGATCAATTTGACCGAAATCATCCCATCGTTTAATTCGCATGATAACACATCGTTCAATTCTTGGATTGTTTAAAGTTGAAGAAATCAATTTAACATCTTTAACAGTCCCTGCCGGGGTTACAGTAAATCTAATAACTAATTTTCCTTTCAAATCAGGATTTTGCTTCAATTCCCGGCGATAACAGTATTGAATCGAAGAGTTGTGACGATTAATAACTTCAGAAACTTTATCAGAGTCCCGGCTTTCTGATTTAATTCCTCTCTCGTCGGCAATTCTAGAAACTTGTTCAACAACAATATTCCCTTTCCTGTAAATATTGGTTGATTTTGCTTGTTGTTTTCCAGAGATTAAACTATCGATTCGACCACCCTCAGTAGATCGTATTCCCTTTTGACTACGACGATTGCTACCTTGATTCAAGATCGATCCCGAGGTAGATTTGCCAGTTTTTTTCAATCCATTTAAATCTCCCATTACCCTGTCGAAATTATTCTGGGTATTTGCAGCTTCACCTAATACATCTGATACGGTTTCACCTTTGGCATTATTGCCGGAACCAGTCAATAATCCTAATAATCCTTTCGAGCTAACTTCCTGGGAAATCTGATCTCGCGGCGCTCGCCATTTATCAGTTCCTGCAGAACTGCCAATATTCTGTGATTTAGCTGAAGATGCGACTGTCGTTTCTCCGACCTGTTCTGACTGAATTCCGCCTTTTGATCCAGTTTCTTTTCCCCTCAAATCATTAGATGAAAGTGGGCCTGTTTTTGTGACGATCTTTTCCATTGGAAAAATTTCTGGTTCAACAGGTTGGTCTTCAATTTCCTTTTCTAAAACAAGAGTCGCAAATTGTTTTTGGATGCGATCTATCTCCGAACGATGATATCCTGAAGTGGGTGGATTTATAGAAAAATAAAGGGCAGTAGAAAAGTGGACGATAAATGTCACCATCCAGATTAATAAAAAACGTTTATCGAAGACATCTCTAAAATTTCGTTCAAAATCCTTAGGGAAATAATCATAGCTGGCATCCACCCATAAATCCCTATTAATTTCCTCATTCGTATTAAAAAAAGGGCTTCCACCTTGATTGCTCACATCGACCTCTTTTCATTTGGTTCAAGATCAATTACTTGAATAATAATCCTTTTTATAGACCACCAGTCTCATGTTTGGAAACTCAGATTTTCCACACGTCGCCATCACCTTCACCAAAAGTCGATACGGAATTTCCTTATCACCCTGAATGGTTACTTTTCCAGAAAATTTCGTTCCATACAATTCTTCCATTCTCTTCGCTTCTCGGGCATAGACCTCTAACTTTTCTTGAAGGCTTTTAATTATTAAGCCTTCATTAAATAGAATATCAGCCACCTTTTCTACTGGTTCGTGGTTTACCATAACCCATTCTTTTGAAATCACTAAATCCAGAGCTACTTCA
>SMTZ1_10008360_pt1 | contig 19317 bp, 12 predicted proteins | sample DeeMarSWOR136_30_FD_25667 | JGI IMG/M metagenome (IMG submission 25667)
ATAATGTTCTTCGGTGATATGCAGAGTGGTTCCCTGAATCCATTTTTCATAGAAAGCGAACACACAATCGCCAGGATTCGGGATAACACGCGGATCGAAGGCTACTGGATCCGGTGCATCATAGAAACCGATGAGTGGGATATTTAAGTCGATCCTTTTACACAGATTTTTTGGATTGGGTTGGATTTCTTTCATACCAGAAATTTAGCTCATTTATAGATTGTGTTGCAAGCAAAAAAAATGAATGAGTCACGTTGCAGATCCTCCTGCAGATCCTCATGCTTATTGACTTTTCATGCAATTTTTTGTATATAGCTATTTAAGGGTTATGGATCTTCACAAAAGAAAATTTTTTAACATCATATTCCTGCTCATATTCTTTGCCATAACCGCATCTATCAACTTTTTACATACCGAACATTCACTCACAAAGGATGACAACTGTCCTGCCTGTCAATTTCAAAGTTCCTCTTTAACCACAGCCCAGATCAATTTTTTCTTTCTCCCTCCGCCTTCTTTCTTTAAAATCTTAAAATCATATGTATTTTTCAATTATACATTTATTTTTTCTCTAACTCCCAACTCTCGCTCCCCTCCACAAATTTAATCACTCCCAACCTATCTAGGTAGACACGTTTCCTTAGAAACAATCGCTAAACATAAGCCTTAAGAATAAGCCGGGCTTAGGGGAGGGGAAAAATGAAAAAAAATTCATTAGTTCATATTGCCCTATTGATTGTCATCCCACTGATCCTTGTCCAATTCTCACCAGGACAGGTAAAATACTATTCTCTACGGGGGAAAGTTGTGGACTGGGATCAGAATTATGTGAAAAAAGCAGTGGTTTTGATTCCTGAAATTGGGAACTCTGTAGAAACGGATGATTCAGGCACCTTTGAATTTACACAGATTCTCGGGGGCAGATACCATATTGAAGTTTATGCTGAGGGATTCCTGGAATATTCGTCTGAACCTTTTGTTGTGGGTGAAGATAACCTCAATTACAACATTGTCCTCACAAAAAGATTGACAGAGGAGATTGTCGTAACGGCAACAAGAACACAAAAACTTTTTTCCGAAACTCCAGTGAAGATAGAAGTCATAAGTCGTGAAGATATTTCGAAAAAAGCACCGGCTAACCTTGCCGATACTCTTTATCAAACGACAGGGGTCAGAGTCGAAAACGACTGCCAAAACTGCAACTTCACCCAGGTCAGAATCAATGGGATGGAAGGCAAATACACACAGATTCTTATCGATAGCTCTCCTGTTATCAGCGCAATGACAGGTGTCTACGGCTTAGAACAGATTCCTGCAGAAATGCTGGACAGGATCGAAATTGTCAAAGGCGGCGGTTCAGCGCTTTATGGAGGAAATGCCGTAGCAGGGGTGATAAATATTTTAACCAGAGAGCCCGAAGAAAACAGAACGATTCTCAAACTTCATCAAGAATCCATCTCAAGTAAACCTTTCACAAATCTTGGATTCCGTTCTGGACTTGTATCCAAGAATCTAAACACAAAAGCCTACCTTTTTGGAAGCTACCAGGACAGGGAGCCTGTAGATTTAAATGATGATGACTTTTCTGAACTGGGCACTATTTCCAACACATCCTTTGGTCTGAACCTATACAACTACTTTTCCGGTATAAACAGCAACTTAAAGCTCAGCCTCTTCAGAATTTTCGAAGAGCGAAGGGGCGGAGACCTCTTCGACAAACCCCCTCATGAAGCCAATACTGCCGAATGGATCAAAACAGACCAGATCGGCATTAGCACAGATTGGAATCATTATCTCACTCACGGGCTTCACTATAATCTCTCTTTCTCGTATGTGGATGCCAACAGGGACACTTATTACGGAAGCCACAAAGACCCGAATGCCTACGGGACAACCAAGAATCCACTCATATTCCTGAACTGCCAGATCAATTATCAAGCAGGAAGCCATGTCTTTTCATTGGGTGGTCAATACAAGAGGGATAAAATTCGAGATGAAGCAACGGGATATAACAGGTTAATCGAAGAAGTCTATCATGAAAGCGGATTGTTCATCCAGGATGATTTCAAGATAGGAAGAACATTCTCCATCCTGACTGGATTGAGAGTGAACAGACATTCAGCCCTCGACAGGATGATTTTCACTCCACGATTGAGCGTTCTGGTGAATTTCACCAGAGAACTCAGTTTCAGGACTTCATTCTCAACAGGTTTCAGAGCTCCCCAAGTTTTCGATGAAGATCTGCACATCACCCAAGTCGGAGGAGAAGGAATGATCGTAACAAATTCGCCGGATCTGAAAGAAGAAAAATCCTACAGCTTGAACAGCGGATTTGATTTCGGCAAACAGATCGGCATGAACCTCATCCAATTCAGCATAGGGGCGTTTTACAATGATTTAAAAAACACCTTTATCCTTCATGAGATCCAACGAACCGAAAAGGCAAGAATTTTGGAGAGAATAAACGGGTCCGGATCAAAGGTCTACGGGTTATGTCTCGATTTTGGGCTGGTTTTGGGACCCAGTCTCTCTCTCTCTTCAGGATGGACTGTACAACAGAGTAGACTCGATGAACCTGAACCTGAATTCAATTCAAGAGAATTTTTCAGGACTCCTAATTCATATGGCTATATCAGCGCGAGTTACAAAAACAGAAAGTTCGTGAATATCGATCTTTCGGGAGAATACACTGGTTCGATGAAAGCGCCTCACTATGCGGGCTATATCGATGGAGACAGGCTGGAGACAACTTCCCCCTTCCTGGTCATAAATCTCAAGGTTCACAGACCTATAAACATCACTGAAACCTGCACTATTTCCCTGTCTTTAGGGACCTACAATCTGCTCGATTCTTATCAAGAAGACCTGGATAAAGGAGAAGACAGAGATTCAGGGTATGTGTACGGACCAGCAAAACCCAGATCCTTCTATGCAGGTGTCGAGTTTTCCTTCTAAAACAGTTGGAAGGATAGAGAATTGAGTTTAATTGTCGGGCTGGGGAAAGCTCCCACATCGTAATTCTGGTCATCGAATCCTTTGTAGCTGACCCCAGTCCGCATCTCTTTTTGAATAAGCGCTGAAATTTCCGTTCCTGCTAACGGATGATGGACCGAATCTTTCGCTGTAGATCTTCAGGAAGTTTCGCCCGGCGCATCAAGGCTCTGCCTTCTCTTCTCTGTCCAGACTCCACGAGGACCAATCCCCCAAAATAGTGGTTTTGAAGATCTTCACTCAGATGTTCTTGTGTAAACTCATGGATAGCCTTTCTGATTCCTTCTGCCCTGTCCCTTTCTCTCAATCTCTCGTAGCAAACCGCCAGGAGATAATCCTGCATTCTTAGGTCCGACTCATAAGGCTCTCCTGTGCCCAATTTCTCGGGATAGGTCTTGGCCCTCTCTAGGTGTTGAATGGCCTTCTCGTAGTCACGTCTCCCCATATTTTCAAGTCCTATGTTCACATGGCAAAGGACAAACAATCTGTGGACATTGCTTGCTCCTTCATAGGGGAGGACCTCTAAACTGTCAAGAATGTCTGCTGCCTCTGCATACTGTTCATTCCCCATTAAAGCACGCACCAGATCGACTTGGATGATATCTTCATCAGGGCAAAGTTTAGAAGCTGTCTGTGCTGATTCCAATGCCTTTTCATGGTTATTTTGCTCATTATAAAAATCAATCAAGCTATGCCATGTCTTCCAATTCTTCCCATCAAGCTTGACAGCATATTCAAAATCCTGCTGAGATAAAGCAAGATCAAAATTTCTATAAAAATGGCCCCTCGCAAGATAAAAAGGTGCAAAATCCGGTCGGTCAATGCTATCGAACATGGCTTTCGCTTCTTCCACTCTCCCCTTGCTCCAGAAAATCAAGGCGAGATAATATTTCGATTTCCAATCATCGGGTTGTTTTTGAGAGGCCCATTCAAACACCGGAATAGACTCCTCACGAAACGGAAATATCAGCCACGGCGATGGATTCTGAGCCTTTTCAAGATACATCTGGCTTCTTTCTGGCTCTTTCTCATTCCATAGATAGGCCAGCCAGTAACAGGCTGTGGGATGGTCTCCGGCTAACTCGAGTAACTGGACAGCCTGATCTTTCAGGCCTAATCGAACATAATGAAGGGCCATTTCGATATAGGTTTCATTGGGCAGCTCATTCCGAATCATATCCTGAAAAGCATCCAGCTTGTTCTGACTTGGCTCTAAGAGATAGTGCTCATACCGGATGAGATGGTTCAGAGGTTCGAGGTCATAAGCCCTTTGGAGAGCTTCTCGAGCCTGTATCGGCTGCTGCTTCAGCCTGTGAATGGTGGCTCTCAGGAGTATGGCATTAATATTGTGTCTGTTGTAATCAAGCGCTCGCTGGTTGTATTCGAGGGCGAGGTCATAATCCCCTTCCAGAAGATATATCTCCGACATCTGAGCGTAGGCACTCGATCGATACTCAAGAGAACGGGCTGCCCAACCTAGACACTCCTTGGCATCCATGAAATCACCAATTCTGCGGCAGATAATTCCATAGACATAATTGGCCTCTGGATCGTACATCTCATTCAACAAGGCTCTGTGAGCATAAAACTGGGCTGTCTCATTCTCGCCCCTGCGGCAGTAAAGTTCAGCGACCCTGCACAAAGCCCGAGTGTGGAGAGGCTCTTTCTCCAGACAATTCAAATACTTCTCCAACGCCGTGAAATAATTTCTCTCTTGTTCATGGCGCTTGCCTGATAGAAAAAGGCCTTCTGCTGTTATCTCATCAAAGGGATGAAACCGGATCGGTCGTTTCAAATCATTGGCTTGAGGATCGCTGGAATAAGAAAGCTTGTTGGAAACGTGGATCTCGAGATTAGGCTCCCCAGAAATACTGCAAGGGATTTCCTTGGTGAAAATTTCAGTTGGATTCAAGCTGAGATGTTCGCGATAGATCTCCTCACCACCAAGAGTTACAATCAGGTCATCTTCTACTCGCTCCAAGGGGAAGAGTCCAATTTTAATCCCCTCTTCGTTTTGGTCGACATTCAACACTCCTAGCCGGGACGCTTCCATCATCGGACCGATGTCTTTGTAAGGAAACCACACTTCTCTCCAGCTATCAGCCGTGTAAGGAAGAAACAGGCTGTGATCACTCTGGTTGAAGTACCGACCGGCCTGGGGTTCGCTGTACTGGCCATCAGTGTCCGTAAGGAGGTCCTCCCAGATCATTCCCTGGCGCGAAAGGCCCCAAATCCAAATTTTGTGTCCTGGTATATCATCATACAAAGCCCAATGACCAAAGCCGAATCGTGAATCATGCCAGTATCCGCCAAAAAAATTCTCGTATTCCCCCACGGTGAAATAGCTTTTATAGGAACCAAAGTTGTTGTTTCTGTACCAGGAGAGATCACGGCCTTCCTCATCCACTGGCCAAGGCTTCAACGGAACAGAATAGTTATGACCGATGTGGTAGTTTCCTGGAAAAATATACTCCAGGTCTTCGGACACTTTCACGGCCGCATTCATCCATGAATAATAGGATTGATGAAAGGGCGAGGGATTGTACCAGAAAGCCCTGGTCTCGAAATAGGCTTTATCTTTCGGGAGATGGATGGTTACACTCCATCGTGTCCTTGAAGGCAAATCCATGGTTCCAACCACACAGCTCACGCTCCCATCCGGATTTTGTCTTATTAAATAATCGACAGGACTTGCAGTGGATGGGGTATGGCCAACGATGCCGAAATTGAATTCTATGCCCCCCGAGGTCCATGGACCACGCAGCGCAATTTCTCTGAATTTCATCACGTGGTTGGTGTAGATGAATTCATTTCCCGTCGATTTCTCCGAAGCTCCCCAGATTTTTCCACCTACTTCCGGGAGGAGAGAGACTTGAATATAGGAATTTTCCATCCTGATGACTTTCCAATCTTTATCTACGGCTGTCTTGTTAAATTTATCGAAGAAAAAATAGGGATAAAGCCGCGCTCCTCTTCCCCATAAGCTGGACCTCGTAAGGATAGGAACTGGGTCGGGTCCAGAGAAGGGATAGGTGCGGAGGGTTTCTATATCCTCGACAATCGTAGCACTCTCAGGCGGTTGGCAAGAACTGCCAATGAAAGCAGTGGCGAAGAGACAAAAGAGGATGAAAAAAGACTTCAGTCTTTGTTTTACCATGGAATTCTCCTTATTGCTTTTAGTCTTGATGCGCGCAATGATATTGCTTGTAGTTATATAAAATGAAAAAACTGCTGAAAATCTTGCTTTGAGTTAGGAAGTGCTATTCTCCTCCGATCTGTAAAGACTTGATCCTGAAGGTTGGACCTGTGAAACTCCGGTTCAAGTCAAGGTCGTTGGCGACCATATCGATGTCCTTTAACATCTGGAAGGCTGTTCCAGCAATCGTCAATCCTTTCACAGGAAAGGCGATCTTTCCATCTTCGATCCAGAAACCCGATGCCCCGCCGCTGAAGTTCCCGTTCACAGGGATGATGCCGTAACCTGTTACACTCTTCAGATACAGCCCTTTTTTTGTGGACTTGATGATATCTTCAGGTGTACTCTCGCCTGCGTCCATGTAGAAATTATGTGCTCCGATTCCGGGAAGGCTCGTGAAGCCGCGTCGAGAAGCGTTCCCTGTGCTTTCGACGCCCGCTCTTTTTCCGATGATGGTATTGTACATGAAGCCTTTCAACACGCCTTTATCCATGATCGTTCTCTTTTGTGTGGGAACTCCTTCTCCATCAAAAGGCTTGCTTCCCAAACCTTTTGCTCGGGTTCCGTCATCGATAAGGGTGACGAGTTCCGAGGCTATCTTTTGATCCATCTTATCCGCAAGAAAACTCGCTCCTTGAAGGACGCGCTCCCCATCTACAGCAGCCAGAATACCTCCAAGGATTGCCCGCGCAACGTCAGGATCAAAGATCACGGCTGCCTTCTGTGTCTTCACCATCCGGGGATCGAGCATTCCGTATGCATCCTTTGCCGCTTTCTCGGCAACCTTCTCTGCAGGCTGGAAATCATTGAAATATCGTCGAGAACAGGATTCGCCTCCTGAAGACTTCTGATCTCCCTTCTCAGCAACAACTGAGACACCGAAGGAACAGCTGGATCTTTCATAAGCCTTTAAAAGTCCATTGGAATTGGCAAGAAAGATTTCCCCCTCTCCCTCTGCATACCTCGCTCCAGCACTTTTTGTTATGCGTGAATCATCCATGGCTAATTTTTCGACTTGTTTGGCCAATCCAATCTTCTGGTCCATAGAAATCTGGCTAATTTGAGGATCATATAAACCTTTGACATCTGTGAAGCCCTGATCAGAAGGCAGAACATTGTTCTCATCTGGAGTCGTGTTTTTCGCAAATCCGATGGCGCTCTCTATGGCTTTATCAAGTGCGTCGTCTGAGAATTCGTTACAACTCGCAAAGGACATCCTTCCTCCCACAAAAACCCTGAAACCCACTCCATGAGCTGCAGCTTGTTGGACGGTTTCGATCTCCTGGTCGCGGACTTGGATACGCAAGTTGCGTTCCGTTTCAAGATATATTTCGGCCTGATCCGCTCCTTTTTCAATACATTTTTTCACCAATTGTTCGGTTAAATTCTTATAATCCATGACAATCTCCTTCTCCCTTCCTATCTTCTGGCGCGACTTCCACCCACGTTTATGCCACGAATCCTGACCGTAGGTTGGCCGGCCGAGACCTCTGCCATCTGACCTTTTCCACAGATTCCGGGTCCGAATGCTAGGTCATCACCAACAGCATCGATATTGGAAATAATATCCAAACAGTTCCCAATGAGAGTCGCTCCTCTAACCGGAGTTGTCTTCTTTCCGTTCTCGATCAAATAAGCCTCGCGGCATGTGAAGTTGAACACTCCTGTCGTCGAGTTGACACTTCCCCCGCTCAAACTCTGCACATAGATTCCACTCTTTGTGGAGGCCAGAATATCCCCAGGCTTATCCTTACCTTGATCTATGAACGTATTAGTCATCCGTGGAATGGGAAGATAGCGGAAGCTTTCTCGCCGACCGTTCCCAGTACGCTCCAAGCCCAACTGTTTGGCAGAGAGTATGTCTGTCATATATTTTTCAAGCACTCCATCCTTGATCAGAACATTTCTTTTCATCTGGGTACCTTCATCATCAAAATTCGTCGTTCCTCTAAAATTCGGTAAGGTCCCATCATCCACCATGGTAAAAACATCGCTGGCGACTTTTTGTCCCAATTTTCCGGTGAAGACACCGATTTTCTTAGCAATGCTGTCTCCCTCGAGCGGATGGCCGACAGCCTCATGGACAAGAACGCCGCCCCAGCCGTTCTGCATGACTACATCCATCTTGCCTGCAGGACAGTCTTCAGCCTCAAGCATAACGATGGACTCTCGAGCACAGGTCCGGGCGACCTCTTCTGGAGTGACCTTTTCAAACATCTCAAACCCGGAATGTTTGCTCAATCTCTCCCGACCCATATGACGGGTGTTCTCCCCTACTCCAAGCGTCTGGACGATAAAAAAGAGCAACGGTAGTTCATCACTGAGTAAGAGCCCTTCACTGTTGACAATTGTTCGTCCTCTGATTTCGTCATAATAGCTGATAGAGGCCATCTTGATCCTCGGGTCATAGTCCAAAGCAGCCTGGTTTGCCCGCTGCATGACTTCCAGCCGTTTCTCATCGGCAATATCTTCGAGTGGCAAATCAATGGTAATGAACGAATCCCTGCTCTGCTCTTGAACATCTACAGCTCCGATTTTCTCAGTGCCTTGTGCCACATAAGATGCAACTTCGGCGGCTTTTATAAGGTTTTCTTCTGAGATGTCATCGGAATAGGCGAATCCAGTTTTATCTCCAGAAATGACCCGCACTCCTGCTCCCTGACTAATACCAAAGACAGCGCTTTTGAATTTGGACTCCTCCATGATAATATTCCTGGAGATTCGATTTTCCACATAGACATCAGCGAATTCGCCTCCCTTCTCCAGAGCCTTTCGAATCGTTCGGTTATACATCTCTGGATCCAGCTTCAGCTCCGTGCCCACGGTTTCCGCTTTTTTGCAGGAAAGAAGCTGCGTCATGAGGGCAGGCGTTGTAGCCAAGGCTACTCCTCCCTTCAGGCTCATCTGGAGAAATTTCCTTCGGGGAATGTCTTCAACGAAAAAATTTTTGAATCTTTTCATGTTTGACCTCGCTCTAATAAAATTTCATTTGTTATATTCCAGATATTATATTCCAGACTTTGTTATATAACAAAAAACTAGAAACAGGTGCAAGTATTTCTAAATCCACGAGGGCATAAAAGCAGAATTCCAAGAAAAAAGAAGAATCTACTCATCGGATGACCAAATTTGGGTCATCTTGATGTTCCTTTTATCCAGGGTCATTCCTAAAGCTCTATCCAAACTTGCCAAAGAGAGATTGTAATCGATGATGGCTCTGAGCTCTGCACTCCTAGCATTAGCTAGATCTCTCTGATGCTGAAGCACGAGATAGTTCGTTGTGAGCCCTACTTTAAGTTTCTTTTCTTCAGCATCCAACTTTTCCTCTGCCAGCTCTCTTGCTACTTTGTAGGCTTGGATCCGTTTGTAATTTGTCTGCACATTCCGGACAGCATCCCTGATCTCCAGAAAAGCCTGCTGCTCCTGGTTCTTCAAATTCAATTCTGCTTGTTCCCTGCTGACTTTGGCTTGAGCATATTGTGCCCGGGAAAAAACAGAATTTATGGGGACAGTAAGTGTCAAACCAATTCCCCAATTTCTATATTTGAAACCTACGGCATCTTTCAACGCATCAGAGGCATCCCCTGGCACTTTTTTGACAATTACTTCTGTTAGAGGATTGCCATCCTGATAGAAAATCTGAGTTCCCGATATCCCAGGGCTCCAGTATGCAGCCTGCAAATTAACTTCGGGAAGAAGCTGATTTTTGGCAAAACTCACGTCCAGATCTTTGTTTTTCATATCTATCCGGATCGCCTGTAAGTCAGGTCGCTTCTGGAGTCCAATAGCTAGCGCTTCTTCCAGACTGACACCTCTCTCTTCATAGGCAGGTGTGTCTGTGGGGATAATCTTCATCATATCCATATCTGTTTCAGCAGCTAAGTTCAAGATAGTTTTTAATCGGTCTTCACTGCTCTTTATCAGAGCTTCCGCCTGCAGGATATCTGCCTCCCGAATGGCAACTTCGGACTGTGCACTCAGGACTTCTATGGGTGCCAGCATGCCGACTTCTACCTCTCTCTTGTTCTTGGCGAGCAAATCTTGGGCAAGCTCCAGAGATGACTGTATGACCTTTAGATTTTCGATGCTGTAGACAAGATTCCAGTAGGCCTCCTCTACGTCATAAATCGTACCCAGGAGAGTCTGTTTCAACAAACTCTCGGATATTTCTGTGTTATTCTGCGCAATTATGATCTCACGACGGGTGACTTTGAAACCGAAATTTTTCAGAAGCGGTTGGGTGAAGCTAAATCTCAATCTGCTCCAAAAGAGTGGATTGATTTCCTGGAACTTCCTGTTCGTGTTATTTTTGTAGGAAAATAAATCAACTGAGAAACGCCCTCCTGTGGGGATGAGCTGGGAGATCTGGGCAGAATAATCATTGTATCTTTCTTCAACCTGGTTTGTTGCATCAAGCCAAGAAAATGCAGGAGTTTCAGTTTTTTGTCTGTTGTATCCAAAGGTCAGGCTGGGGAAAAATATTTCCTTAGCCTGGGTGACAGATATATCAGCGAGCTGGGGATTCAAGATTTCAACAGCCAAACCCAGATTGTTCTTCAGGGTTCCGACGATACAATCGTCAAGAGACAGGTGCTTTTCTGTCTGCTGTCCCCACATCATCGTTGCAAAAATCAGAACTAGAAGAAGATTTAAGCATTTTGTCCTTTTTATCATTTTCATCCTCCAAATGGACAATTCATAGAATCACGGCTCATCTACTATCCATCCATCGAGTAGATTGATGATTCTTCGACCATACGCGGCATTTTTTTCTGAGTGAGTGACCTGAATGATAGTAGTGGGGTCAATGATAATGGCTCTGGCTACAGCAACTTTTTGTTGTTGGCCACCAGAGAGTTGGTTAGGAAAGAGATTTTTTTTGGCCACCATATGGAACCTATCGAGCATATCGGCTATTTTGCCCTTTCTTTCTGAACCTTTGACTTTTTTGTAGAGAAGAGGTGTTTCGAGATTCTCATAAACTGTGAGGTCATCGATCAGATGGTAACTCTGGAAAACAAAACCGATATGATTCTTATGGAGGTCTGAGAGCTGCCGCTCACTCATCCTGTGGACAGGTTGAAGGGGTATCCAGCATCCCGAGGATGTGCAGCAATGTGGATTTTCCTGCTCCCGAGGGGCCCATTATGGTTAAAAACTCCCCCCCCTCTACATCGAGATCGATGTTGCGCAGAACAAAAGTTTTGACAAATCCCGTTGAATAGTACTTGTTGATGTCTCTCATTTTTATCATGGCATACTCCAAATTTAGAATGTTCTCCGATATTTTACTGTGGATTTGATTTTTATTCTATTCATATCTCAAGGACTCTACTGGATCAGCGAAGGCTGCTTTGATGGCTTGGAAGCTCACAGTCAATACAGCAATGGCCCCGACTAGAACTGCTGCCAAAAGAAAGACCCAGATTTCTATATCGATGCGGAATGCAAAATTTCGAAGCCAGCGACTCATCGCATAATAAGCCAGAGGCCAGGCAGCAATATTGGCAAAAACAACCAATTTAAAAAATTCCATACTGACCATTCTGGATAGACCAGGGACAGAGGCGCCTAACACTTTGCGGATGCCGATTTCTTTTGTACGACGGGCTATAGCCAGTGCAGAAAGGCCAAATAGACCAAGGCAGGATATCATAATGGCAAATGCTGAAGTGTAGCTTATAATTGTGTTCCATCGTTCTTCAGCCATGTAGAGCTTCTGAAATTCCTCATCAAGGAAGGAATATATAAAGGGATAGTTCGGCACACTTCTTTTCCAGGCTTTCTCAAAAAGACCAAGTGTGGAAGGGATATCAGTAGGATTAATATTGACATAGATGTAATCGAGGCTCCATCGAGGTTCAATAAAAAAAATAGCCGGTTTGATCTGGTGATGCAAAGACTCGAAATGGAAATCTTTCACAACACCGATAACAGTCAAAGGCTCTTTTCTACCCATGAAGGTCTTGATTTCTTTCCCGAGAGCTGAATCCCATCCCATTTCCTTAACCAGCATCTCGTTGACGATAACGGAATCTTCAGGATCAGAAGTATAAGCTCTCGAAAAATCCCTGCCTTCAACGATCTCAAGTCCAACCGTTTCAAAAAAACCAAAAGTGATGAAAAAATAATGTGCCATCAGTTCTGCTCTTTGGTATCGAACCATGCTTTCAGCATATGTGCGGTCGTTGCCCATGGCAGCACTCGATCCCGATACACCGATCACATTCTCATGGGATGCCAGCTCGTTTCGAAAACGATTCACAAGCTGAGTTCCTTGTGGGCTGCCCTGTATAGGGATGATGACGACTTGTTCTCCTTTGATTCCTATGTTTCGGTTTCGTAAATAGCTGAGTTGATGCATCATGATAAGAGTACTGATAATCAAAAAGATCGATATAGAAAACTGCACGACAACAAGCCATCTGCTAAATTTGCTTTTTCCTCCTATTCTGAGACGACTCCTCAAGACCTCCACTGGACGAAAACCGGATAGAAACAGAGCAGGATAGGTTCCCGAAAAAAATCCGACCAATAACATGAGCCCTACGAGTGTTAATAAAGAGCTCCAATTCGAAAAGTAGTCTACCCTGAGTGTTTTACCTGCTAAGTTGTTAAAGACAGGTAGGAACAACTCTACCAACACTATGCCCATCCATAGAGAAACAAAGCTAAAGAAGATCGATTCCCCAAGAAATTGGATCGCTAATTTCTTCCGATCAGCTCCCAAGACCTTACGCATGCCAATCTCTCTGAGTCTTGCAGTTGAACGAGCGATAGCAAGATTCATGTAGTTTATCGCGGCAATAATGAGAATGAGGAGCGCAATACCAGATAGAATATATGAATAAAGGGGATTGCTGCCAGCCATGAAGGAAGAACTTAGCTTTTTTTCAAGATAGATATCCTTCAGAGGCTGGAGCTCAAGTTGAACGGCAGAATAATCCCCTCCCATATATTTTTCTATGACAGAACCAAGATGTTTGCGGATAAAATCGGGAAATTTGCTTGCTAATCCCGAGGCTGAGGCGTTTTCTTGCAATTCAATAAAGGTTAAGGTCGTAAATCCTGTCCATTGATTCAGTTGTCTCTCGGACGTAAAATCTTTTATCCGATCATATGAGACCAAGAAGTCGAAGGTGATGCTAGAATTCCCCGGGATGTCTTTAGCTATTCCTGATACAGTGAAGTTATAGAATTTTGATCTCATCTTGATCGAGATGAGCTTTCCTATCGGATCTTTATCACCAAAATACTTTTGCACTATTTCTTCTCTCAAGATGACTGAATTCCGATCCTGGAGAACTGTTTGAGGATCTCCTTCAATAAGAGGGAAGCTGAACATCTCAAAAAAATCAGGATCGGCTAAAGCGATTGACTCCCTGAAGGATTGCCCTCGATAGTTGACCACTTCACCTCTTTTTATCCATCTGGCCATGCGCACCACTTCAGGAAATTCAGTCTGGAATGCAGGTCCTAATGGCGGAGGAGTCATGGCAGAGGAGGATAAACTTCCGTCATCTTCTTTTCCCAAAATGATAACTCGATAAATTTGATCTGCGTTCTTGTGGAAGTTGTCGTGTGTCACTTCGTTCCGTACAAAAAGAAAGATCAAGACACAGAAAGCAATTGCGATCGCCAATCCGAAAATATTGGTAAAAGAATAAAGTTTTTGCTTGATCATGCCTCTGAGCACGATCTTGACGTAACTCCTAAACACTGGCGGTATCTATCCGTACCTCTCGCCTTTTTCGAAACATGATCGGAATGTGTGTTTCTGTCGGCATACCGATTTCGATCAACCGCCAGTCTTTATCGTATTCTCTGATGACTCTTTTTATCACATCCACTTTATCTGCTGACTCTCCATCATAATCTTCCCAGGCCACGATCTCTACTCTGTAATGCATCGTTCTTTTTTTTCCGTTGATCTTTACCTCGATGTCGATGTTCTGTTCGGATTCCAGAGTTGGTATTTGGAGCACAACTTCTCTCATTTTATTCCTCCTTTTTTTATGTTATTCGTATCTCAATGAGTCTGCAGGATTAGTCAGGGCAGCCTTGATAGACTGATAGCTGACTGTCATCACGGCGATCGCTAATGCAGCAATCGCTGCCAGAGCAAAAGTCCAGATTTCAAGATTTATGCGATAGGCAAAGCCCTGTAACCACCTGGACATTGCATAATAAGCAGCAGGCCAGGCAACAATATTGGCTATTAGAACCCATTTGGCAAACTGCTTGTTGAGCAAGACAACGATTCCATTAACCGAGGCTCCCAAGACTTTGCGAATTCCGATTTCTTTTGTGCGTTTCTCGGCCATGAAGGAGGCCAGTCCAAACAATCCCAGACAGGATATAAAAACGGCCAAAATCGTGAAGGAATTGAACAAAGTGCCCATCCGTCGTTCAGAACGATAGAGCCTATCATACGCATCATCGAGAAAGTGAAACTCAAATGGCGTATCAGGGAAAAATGACTTCCATGCACTCTCGATGTTGGCCAAGGTGTTAGAGATATTTCCAGCATCGAGCTTGACAAAAACATACCGATACAGACTGGGGACAATGGCCAACACCAGAGGTTCTATCTCGCTGTGCAGGGATTTAAAATGATAATCCTTCACAACTCCGATTATTGTTACCGCTGACTCCCCAAAAACCAGCTGCTTTCCTACGGGATCCTCAATCCCTATGATCTTTTCAGCCGTCTCATTGATCACGATGGCTTCTTCTTCATCGGAAGAAAACTCATTGGAGAAACTTCTACCTTTAACCATCTCCATGTTTAATGTTTCGATAAAATCATATCCTGCAGATGTCACCTCCAAAACAACGACATCCTCGGGATTTTTTCCCTCCCATGTCACTTTATCCGTCGTCAATATCACTCCTGAAGTCGGAAGATTCGAAGATACCGCGACATTCTTGATTCCTGTATTCTTTAACAACTCGCTCTTAAAAGATTCATATCTTGGGACGAGTTCATCCCTTATGGGGAAATAAGCCACTTGCTCCTTGTCAAAACCCAGCTTTTTATTTCTCATGAATCCAACCTGATGGGAAACGACAACTGTACAGATGATGAGAAAAATGGAGAGAGAAAATTGTGAAACCACCAGGATTCTCCGGAACAAATAGCCTTGACCTTCTGTCTTTGAAATCCCTTTCAAGATCTTGACAGGCCGTAAAGAAGAAAGAAAAAGGGCGGGATAGGAACCGGAGAGGAATCCGGTAATCAGCGTCAACAAAACGATTGCTGATAGAATATTTACATGACTAGTGAAATCAAGGGAAAGCTGTTTTCCGGATAAATTTATAAAAACCGGAAGAAAAAGCTCTACAAGGACCACTGCCAGAATCAAGGAACAAAATGCCATAACAACAGATTCACAAAAGAATTGTCTGATGAGTTGGGCTCGTTTGGCTCCGACGACCTTTCTCAAACCGACTTCCTTGGCTCTGTTGGATGACCGGGCAGTAGACAGATTCATGAAGTTTATACTGGCGATGATCAAGACAAAAAATGCAACAATAGAGAAAATGTAGACATACCTGATATCTCCCTGTCCTTCGATACCAAACTGAATATGCGAGGAATACAGATGAATATCTTTTAGCGACTGAAGATAAATGACATCTTTGGATTCTTGGACATGCTTCTGGAGATAGGTGGCGATTTTATCCGTCACTTCCACAGGAGATGCATTTCTGTCAAGCTGAACGTAGGTGGCAAAACCATTCAGTGTCCAGTTGTCCAGCACTGCCCAGGCTCTTTCAAAATCCTCTATTCTGATAAAAGGACCAAGAAAATCGAACTGAAGGTGGGAATTATGGGGAATATTTTTGAGAACCCCTGTCACTACGAAGTCATATTCATTATTGATGTTGAGAGTTTTTCCTATGGGATCTTCCGTCCCGAAATACTTGGCTGCCATTTTCTCGGTTAAAACGAATGATTCAGGATTCGACAAAGCCGTTTGAGCGTCACCCTGGACGAGTGGAAAGGTAAACATCTCGAAAAAGTCAGGGTCAGTCAAGCAAATCTGAGCTTCAGTGAAATTTTTGTCACCAAACTTGACTAACTGGCCCCTCCTCAACCTGGTGAAGCGTGCGGCTTTGACGATCTCAGGAAATTCCTCCTTGAGTGCAGGAGCTAAGGGAGCACATACTGGCCAATAATGAGTGGCCGGTTCAGTTTTTCGCCATTCTGCGACAACTCTGCAAAGGTCATCCGCACTGGTGTGGAACTTGTCATAGCTCAGTTCATCCTGGACCCAGAGGAGGATAAGGATGCAACTGGCCAAGCCCACAGCAAGTCCCACAATGTTTATAGATGAATACCCTTTATATCTCCTGATGTTCCTCCATGTGACCTTTAAATAATTCCATAACATTTCATCACTCATTCCTTAAAAATTCTACTCATATCTTAAAGACTCCATGGGATTGGCCAGTGCAGATTTAATGGCTTGGTAGCTAACCGTAATCATTGCAATGGCAAAAGTAAAAAAAGCCCCAAGGATAAAGGGCCAGAATCCTATGCTCGTGCGATAAGCGAATCCAAGAAGCCACCTGTTCATAGCATAGTAGGCAACGGGCCAGGCAAGAATATTGGCCAACAATACCCATTTGGTGAAATCCGTGGATAGAAGCAGAATGATATTGGAGGCTGTTGCACCCATCACTTTTCGGATGCCGATCTCTTTTGTGCGCCTCTGTGCAGCAAAGTCAGCCAATCCGAACAATCCCATGCAGGCGATCAGGATGGCGATTATGGAAAAGGTGCGGATGATTCTGCCTATCTGCTCCTCTCCCTGATAGAGCGATTGGATATCTTCGTCCAGAAAGCTGTAGTCGAAAGGATATTCTGGGATAAATTTCTTGAATGTTTTCTCTATCGAGGCTATGGATGATGGGACGTCAGTCGATTTTATTTTTACACTCATTTCCCAAAAGTATTCTGGATCGTAGCTCAGGAGCATTGGTTCGATTTCCTGATGGAAAGAGGAAATGTGGAAATCCTTCATGACTCCGATGATTTTTCCTTGAAGACCCATTCCGGTTAGAAATCTTTTACCTATGGCCTCCTCAGCAGAGGTGAAGCCGGATTTTCGAAAAGTGGCCTCATTGATAATAAAGGCTTCCTTCAAATCAGTGGAATATTCCCTGGAAAAATTTCGTCCCGCAACCATTTCGATTCCAAAGTTATCGACATAGTCTGTATCGACAAAATTGTGATAAATAAGAAACGCTTGTTCTCTAGATGCTCCCTCGATACGACCGTAAGTTACAATAGCCGTACCCGAAATGGGAGCCCGCAAGCAGGCAGTCGCTCCTATTATACCTGGCCGGGTCAGAAGCTCATTCTTGATAGTCTCATGTTGTTTCCGCCCCGTATCGCTCTGGATAGGCACCACAAGCATGTATTCCTTATCGAAACCCAGATGAGCATTCTTCATATACCGCAGTTGTTGGGCGATAACCAGCGTGCAGACGATCAATAGAATAGAAACGACAAACTGGACGACGACCAAAGACCTTTTTAAAAACACCTGCCCGAAGGATGCTTTAACCGATTCCTTCATGCTTTTCAACGTCTTGATGGGTTGATGACGGGATAGGAAAAGTGCCGGATATAGGCTGGCAAGAATCCCGACAACCATGGTTATCAGAAAAAATACTGCCAAAAATATCAGGTTCTGTCCATATCCGAAATCGACCTGCTTCCCGACCAAAGAAGAAAAAGCGGGCAGGAGCAATTCTACCGACACCAAAGAAATGAACATAGCCATCAGAGTAAGAAGTATGGATTCTCCCATAAATTGTTTGATGAGCTGTAAGCGCTGGGCGCCCAAAACTTTTCTCATCCCGACTTCTCTTGACCGTCTGGCTGATTGGGCTGTGGCTAAATTCATGTAGTTGATACAGGCAATGACCAAAATAAGAAAGGCAATCGTGGAGAGGATGGCCAGGTTAGAGACAAAATTGTTCGCTTCGATTTCATCTTCAAGATGAGAATGGAGATGGATGCTTTTTAAAGGCTGCAGGAATATCTTCCTCTCAACATCGGGTCTTTTCCCTGCATGACGGGTTATGGTGTCCTCGATTCGTCTTTCGAATTCTTCGATATCTAGATTCTCAGGAAGGACAGCATAGGTATAAAGAGTTGTGACTCCTGTCCACAGGTTAAGCCATAGGCCAAAATTCTGCTCGTTTTTGGCCAAAAAGGAAAGGACAAAATCGAAATGATAATGAGAATTAACAGGCACATCTTCCACAACTCCTGTGACCACGAAGTTGGTTTGTTTGTCGACCTGAAAGACTTTTCCTATGGGATCTTCATCCCTGAAATATTTTTCAGCCGCAGATGCTGTAACGACCATAGATTTAGGGGTATCGAGGAGGTGTAAGGGATCACCCTTGAGCAGCCGATACGGAAAAACTTGGAAAAATTCAGGATCTGCGTAGATCACGTTCTCTTCATAGATCTGTTTTTCTCCATATTCGAACAAAACTTGAGAATCAAAATAGATCCTGGTGATGTGTTCGATTTCCGGATATTCCTGTTTGAGAGCTGGCGCTACAGGAGTGGGCGTTGAGGCACTGATGCTGGTGCGTTGGGGCCGGATGAGCTCGTGTCCGATGCGATAGATTTTATCTGCGTTGGGGTAGAATCTATCATAGCTAAATTCTTGTTTGATATACAGCAGGATGAGGAGGCAACAGCTAATGCCGATAACAAGACCTATTACAGTGATAAGAGAATATATCTTTTGTTTCACGATGTTTCTGAGGGCGACATTCAGATAATTTCTAAACATTGTTAATTCCAGCCCTGGCTTTTCCCACAAAATTCATACCAGTCGCCTACTAGCCAAGGAAAAAAAGAATTAAAATTATGACGATCGCTACAATCCAAAATATTTTACTCATCCTTAAAGCTCCCCTTGTGAATGTCTTTTATCTCCACCAGGTTGATAGAACACATTCTTCATCTCTTTTTTTTATTGAATAGAAAGCAAAAACTATGCCATCCTCTTTATCAGCATTAACAGGCAGAGAGAAAGGGGATCCCCTTATAAAAGTGTTCATTAAGGTAACAGAAGCTGTCCGCCAGCGAACAGATT
>SMTZ1_10002303_pt1 | contig 19310 bp, 10 predicted proteins | sample DeeMarSWOR136_30_FD_25667 | JGI IMG/M metagenome (IMG submission 25667)
AGCGGTTGGAATTGAGCATGCCCGGCGACGTGGACAGATTCGGCGAACGTCAGTACATTCGCATCGACCGGGTCGATTACAGCGATGGCTCTCACCCTGAGAATTGTCCGGGCGATGTGGACCTCTGGCCGACCGGCCCGGACGGCAGCGGCCAATCGCTCACACGCAAAGTCTCCACCGACTACGGCAACGACCCGGATAACTGGACCGCCCTGGCCCCCTCTCCCGGCGATTAGACTCTCACGGCGAAGCCCGAGCATATCATCTGTCGGTTTCAGGCGAGATACTGGGGTAGTCTTAAGCGCCGCCTCGGTTGCCGTACGAATCAGCTCTATCAAGCCCCTTGCCAATTGCCGCACAAGTGCCTCAATCAGCTTCTGGACAAAACACGGCTCACTTAGTAAGATTCAACGTAATCCTGGTTGTTACGCTCTGTCGGCAGGTCCTAATATGTTGGCCCGGGATAGTAGAAAAAGGGGATGGTCTATAGCTTTTTTGCCGATGATATGGTAGATGTGCGTAGTTGGCATCTTAGCTTTTTGAGGATGAGCGTTGAGTAAGAAGGGCAGGTTAGAATCGATAGGCACGGCTGCGAAAAAAGCTGGCATTTCGCGGCAATCTCTGCAATATTACGTTATGGTCGGGTTGCTTGAGCCGACAGAGGTGACGGAAACGGGCAGACGACTGTTCGACGAAGAGAGTATCGAGCGAATTAAACTGATAAAGAAACTTAACGACAGCGGTTATCCTTTGCGTGCTATCAGGGAGTTGTTTTTGGAAGGCCGCAGCGATTTGAAAAGGAGCGAACCGTGAGCGACTACGAAACCATCCAAAGAAGACGCAATATTGTGGTGGGTATTTTTGTAGTAGTGGGTGTGTGTGCGCTTGTATGGCTGATATTTAAGTTCGGTGATTTGCCCGGGGCCGTCAGCAAACACCGCTCATTTCAGGTGTACGTGCAGTTCCCGACGGCACCGGGGGTGGAAAGGGATACGCCCGTTCGGTTTTGCGGCTATCAAATCGGCAGAGTTACGGAGGTTATGGCGCCGGAGATACGCAAGGACAGGAGGACACACCTGGAATACCATCAGACAGTAGCTGTGCTTAGCATAAAGAAGAGATACGTCAATATCCCCTCCAATGTTGAGGTGAAACTGATGACGCGGGGCCTGGGCAGCAGCTACATTGAACTTAAAGTTGACCCAGCCGCTCTGCCGGCGCCGCCGTTTGACCCGAACCGGCCCGAAACACAATTTCTGGTACAGGACCTCTGGCTGCAAGGCTCGACCGGAGCGACCAGCGAGTTTTTCCCGGAAGAAAGCCAGAAGAAACTGAACGAGCTGATTGAGGGCCTCAACACTTTTATTACTAACGCCAACGATATTGTTGGCGACCAGGACAGTCAGAATAACATAAAGCTGACCCTGGCTAATTTGGCTCAGGCTTCAGAGAAGGCCAAGCAGACGATAGAGGAATTCCGGAAGCTCGCTGTTACCGGGACATCAACTTTGAAAAATGCTGATGCCAAAATTGAAGAAGTTGTTGCGGCTGTCGTCGATACAAGCGAAGAGGTCCGGAGATTCGCCGCTGCCGGGACGTCCACTTTGAAAAACACCGATGCCAAAGCGGAGACACTCGTTACCGCGATGGTCGATACAAGCGAACAACTAAGCGGGGCGATGAAGGAACTGCGGTTGATTTTGGAGAAGGTAAACAGCGGCCAAGGCAGCGCTGCCAAGCTCATCAATGACGGAAGATTCTACGAAAATCTGCTTGAAAATACTGAGCAGCTCCGGATGCTGTTGGAGGAGATGAAATCTTTCATCGCTGAATGGCGTGATAAGAAAATTGAAGTGACGTTGTTCTAACTGGTACGCGCACCATGAGCGTCGCGCCAAGAAAGGACGTTGCCGCCTGTATTCTGGTGCGCATTTTCTATTAGGTTCCCGCAGGGGCCGGCCCTTCTCCAAATATTTCCTTTCTTTCTCGCGGTGTTACGGCGCCGGGCTTTTCCGGAAACTGACCCATGTCAGAAGTCTCTTTGATCCATTCGTCCAGAATCGCCCGCATCTTTTTCAGCGTCCGTTGATGTCCCGGCGAGGCGGCGAGGTTGCTGACCTCATACGGGTCGTTTTGGATATCGTAGAGTTCCTCATCCGGCTTTCGCGGCGCCATGAACAGGGCCTGAACAGCCGTTAGCTTGCCCTGGGCGTGAAGCTCCTTCATCAAATTCAGCATCGGATAGGAGCGTTCTTTATATGCGTTCTTCTGAGTGTACGGACGTTCGGGCATGAAGTTGCGGATATACTTGTATTGTTTTGTCCGAACGCAGCGGATGCGATCGACTGTCTCATCACAGCGATCACGAGCGGCGACGACGTATTCGCGTCTTCTCGCCGGCTTGCAGAGACTCTCTCTATCAGGCTCAAGAAAAACCTTTCCTTCCATGTAGTCCGGCGGCTCGATGCCGGCGATCTTGAGCACGGTGGCTGAGATGTCGATGGCACTTATCAGATGGTCGCACACTTGCCCGGCTTCAAGCCTGCCTGGCCAGCGGACAATCAACGGAATATGAATCCCGCCATCGTAAAGCCATTGCTTGCCGCGGACGTGACAGCGGCCGTGGTCACCTATGAAAATCACCACCGTGTCATTCGTCAAACCCTCCTCATCGAGGCGTTTGAGAATCTGGCCGACATATTGGTCCATTACCTGAATGGAGTTCAGGTAGGTGGCCCAGTCGTCCCGTGCGATGGGGTGGTCGGGGTAGTAGGGCGGCAGCTTGACGTTGGCTGGGCCGACCGGGTTGTTCAGCTTTTCTCGCAGATTCTTCCAGTGCCCGCCTCGGTGCGTCATGCTGATGGACAGTTGGGCGAAGAACGGCTGGCCGGGCTTGCCCTGATTCCAGTCGCTGCCGTCAAAGGCATTTTTGAACTGGAAGTTGAAGTCTGTTTTGCCCGAGCCGCGGACGCCAGGTGCGGCGGTTTTGACGTTGGCGGTGAAATAGCCGGCCTCGCGGAACAGCTCCGTGATTAGCCGGACCGGTTCAGGCAGCGTGTAACCGTCGTTGCGATGGCTTCGGTGATGGTGGGCGCCGATGGAGGTCTGATACATTCCTGTAATCATGGCAGATCGGCTGGCAGAACAGACCGGGCCGGTCGTAAATGCCTCGGTAAAGCGGATACCCTGGCCGGCGAGCTTGTCAAGATTCGGAGTCTGTACGGCCTCTGTACCGTAGCAGCTCAGGTCAGGGCTGATGTCCTCGGACAGAATCCACAGGATGTTGGGCCTGTTCTTTGGCGTTTGGTTCGCAAACAGCCTTCCCTGCATTGCCATCGCCGCAGCCCCCAGACCCATGGCTTTTAAGAAATTGCGTCGATCGTGTGTTTTCATAGGATTTCTCCTTCATTATAACTACCGTCTGATTCATGTTTGGCGCCGTAGCCGGGAACGTGCTCTTTCGGCCATCGGTCAAGTTTACCTCGATGTAATACTCCAGGTCCGTTTTAATCTGGCCGGCGGGGATTCGGGCGGAATATACGCCGCGCGCGACATGTGCGAGCGGAATCCTTTTGTAGTCACCCTGGCCCATTTCTCGCCAGTACAGCGCCGCATCTTTCGGCTGGCCTGTGGCCATAACAATTACCTTGAGTCTCAGGTCTTCGGCGGCCATCAGACTGCCGCGTACGGTCGGCACGACTATTCGCAACGGCCCATCGTAGGTTTTCGAAGGCACTGCTTCAGCCGGCAGGTCTTCACCCAGGATTTCGGCCAGCTCCTGGCCGGGTTTGGCAAGCAGCGTTGGCATCAGATGCTGCTGCCAGTTCGTTACGTTGCCCATGGCACCGTTTGTAGTCACGGTCGCAAGCAGATACCGATGCACATCAGCTACGTGGGCGACCAGCTCCTTCCTGATCGGCAGGGCGATCTGGCGTGCTAATCGCTTGCGCGCCTCCGGCTGCTTTTCATCCTTGACCTTCTTCATTGCCGCATTGAACCTTGCCCACGTGCAGTTTACCTGTCCGACCGCTCGAAGATAGCGGAAGTTGTTGAGCCAGTAGTCGAAACGTTCGAGGCTGCCGGGTCCTTTGACTTGCTGACGCAGTCCGGTCATTTTCTCGACGAATGTGTATTCTTCGCTCACCTGCTCCCACGGCCTTTGGTCAGGCTTGATTCCACCGGGTCCTCCTACCCAGGTAGAGGGACGCGGGAGATTTGCGTTTCGCTGGCCTTCGGAAGTGGCCTGTCCCCCGTCGAGAGAGACGAAGAGTTCTGCTATCGACTCGGAAGCCTCGGGCCCGAATTGGGCGCGGGCCCAGTCCGCATAGAAGTCGTCGGCCGGCAGGTCGCGCTCTCGCGTGTCTCGCCAGGCCGCGGGCAGGTCTGCTGTGTAGTCCCGGTACTCCGGGCCGCCGCAGTTGATTTTGCGCGTGCCGCCCTCGCCCTCGACAGCAATCGCCGCGATGCAAGGGAATTCGACCTGGGGGAGGAACTCGATATTCAACAGACCGTCGGTGACCTTGGCGTCTTCGAAGGTGTAATCCAGCGCCCTGTTCTTGCCGACCTCGGCGAAGATGTCGAGACGGTCGATGACCGTTTTGTTCTGGAGCTTCACACCGAAGACGCGTTTGCCGGATTCATTGTAGTGAGGCTCGCAGAACTTCAGCGTCACGGCATACGCCCCGTTCGCCACCTTCAGGCGGTAAGCCTTCACGTCCCAGATGACTGTCTGATATAGTGGATCGTTCTCGGTCTCAGCTATGGGGCTGTTCGGGAACTTGGCGATGTTGCCGCCTTCGCGGCCCTCGGATAATCTTGGTTCGGCCGCCTGGATTTCCTTGCCAAAGTCCGGGTTCCAACTTCTTTGCTCCCAGGCTGCGCGTGCCAGCGCTGAGATGTTCGGTGCGAGGATGCGTGTTCGCCAGTGAATGCCCATCAGGCCCGTACAGCCGTAAGCCAGCGCGTCGGCGGCGTCACGGCGCATCCGGCCGACCCAAAGCTGGGGGATAATCAGCGCAGGGTCATCTTCCATCCAGGGGATGGCCCACTTCGGCCGGTCTTTGACCCTGGCGAAACCGGGCTCGACAAAAGAAAAACCGACGTTGCGGTTGATGCAGCTTACCGGCATTTCCTTGGGCAGTACGTTGTCGAACAGGGCTCTGTCATTCGGCGGTCCCAGGACCCACCCGCATGTGGCCAGCGTGAACGGCGCGTTGACCTTCTCGGCCGCCGCAATCGCAGCGCGAAAGTCAGCGAGCGTCGCTTGAACCTGCTCATCTTTTACATCCCTCCAGGTCCAACCCTCCGGCGTCCAGAACCAGTAGTAGTCCAGCGGATGGGTCCTGCTGATTCGGCGGAAAATACCCTCGTAAAGCTCGCGCACCACTGCCGGGTCGGAAGGGTCCTTTCCCGCGGCCTTGAGGTGCTCCTTTACCAACTTGGGTATTACGAGCGGCGTCTCGGTGCCGATGCACGTCTTAACTCCCAATTCACGGGCAAATGTGAAGGCATCGTTCAACAACCTGCCCATTCGAGAGAGCAGAGCGTTGCAACCTTCGGGTGACATTTCAGTCCAGGGATCGGTGCCGGCCATGTAATCGGCGCCGTAGTCGTCTCGCTCGTAGAGAGCCGCGGCCCCGAAACAATAGTCGCCGGTCTTTGCCCGCTGATAGCCCCAGGAGCCGGTGACGTTGCCGGTCACGAAGTGCCGCGAGGGATAGCTGAATTTGACCGTACCATCGCCGTCAATGTCTTCCGGCAGTCCGATCCACGTCAGCGGCTCCGGACCGACGCCGCCCTCGGGATACGTGTGCAATCCGAAGAAGTTCATACGCAGCTTGGGCAGTTGCGCGATGATGGCCTTGTAATCGTCGGTGTTCCACCAATCCGGCCCTTCGGGAAAGTCGTGGAACGGCTGAATTCCCCGCAGGTTGAATAAAGGTTTGCCCTGCTCGTCCAGCTCGGGCATCTCCAGGGCGATGCGCGCATCGGGTATGGTGTCACCGTGCATATAAAAACGCACGCCCAGATGCTCGGCGAATCGGTACGCTCCATAGAGCGTCCCGACAGAGTCGCCGCCGGCGATCAGGAGAACCTGGCGGCTGGACTTCCCGCGTGGCCGGTTGCCTCCGGAGGCGATCGTCTTAAGAAGATATTGCTGAGGCTCCAGCAGAGCTACTGAGGAGGCCAGCTTTCTGTTGGTGCCTGTTAGTGCTTTGATGGCGGGACGGTCCTTCTTTCCGACAACAATCAGATCAGTTCCCGAAGGTAGTCGATTATTGCTGCGGACGACTGGAGGCAATGTGCCGGTTCGCAGATACAAATAACGGCGAATCTCTTTTGCGGCCAAACGTTCGAGCTCCGTCGCATCCGGCGGGCTGACAATCGTCACCACTGGAACATCAGCTCCGGGTCCGCCGACGGCCGAGCAACCGGTTGAAACCAGCGGCATAAAGACCAGGACCAGCTTCAAGAAACAAGTACCTTTGCTCATGTCGGTGACTTCCTTAAACCGTCATTACGTTCAAAGGTTCTATTGCGATAAAACGAACCGGACCAGATCTTTGATCTGTCTGGTGGTTAAGCTCGACGTGTGCCCGTGCTTGTCATCCGGGTTGTACGTGGTCAGCATCTCTTCGATGGTGGTGGCCCGCCCATCGTACAGGTACGGCGCGGTCCGCCAGACTTCGATCAGGGTCGGCGTATCGAAGTGACGGCCTTCATCCAGCCCTTTTCCTGCGCCCACATCGTATTTCTGTAAGTCGGTGTGTAGCGGTCCGCTGTGACACGAAGCGCAGCCCGCTTTGTCAAAAACTTCTTGCCCTCGCCTGGCCGATTTGCTGAGTTTGCCTTTAACGAGATAAGGACTCGGCACGGGCTTGAGGGACTTGAGATACTCGTCAATCGCAGCCGCTTCGTCTTCAGGACGTACTGCAAACTGAATGTGCGTGATTCCGGCTCGCACGGCCAGCTCGGCGTTTTCGCGGACACCGGTAATCATCGCTGGCGGCGTTTCGTGCGAAAACAGCAGGCTTTTGGTATTCTTGGGATTACCTATGCCGTCGTTAAGCAGGTCCCAGTTCAGGGCATCGGCACGGGCACCGGAAGGATGACAACTGGCACAGCTCTGCCAGCCTTGAAAGCAAAGGATCGCATCGTTGAAAAGCATCTCCCCCCTCCGCTTTTCCGTCATTCGAGTCTTCGGGCCAAGGGCTATAAGACTCGTCCTGAATCTCGATTCTTTGCCGATATCGACCACGGTTAAGCTGTCGGTGAAGTACTCTGCGACGTAGGCCTTTTGTCCGATGATCGCAAGTGCCCGGGCGCCGTTGCCGCGAAGCTTGATGCGCTGCCGAATTCCATAGAGAAAACTCAGCTCATTCGGGATTTGCGAAACTGATGATGCGGGATCGTAACCTTGCGCCTGATCTGCCCCCGGTGTTTGATATTGAGCGCTTTTATTGTCAGCCTCATAGCTGCTAATCTTGCCAAGCATGGCAGCGACGTCTATGACGCTCAATTCATGGGTCCCAGCATGGGTTACGCACACATGGCTGCCGTCAGGTGTGCAGCAGACGGACCACGGATTGGCAGCGCCACTGTCCACATCATCCAGAAGGACGGTATTAATCAGCTTTCTACCGGTGGCATCGATAATACTAAGCGCATTAGTATTCATCCATCCTCGCTCCAATTGCGTCGTCGGTACGGTGTAGCGGCCGAGGACGTGAGAGACATATACATATTTGCCATCCGGCGAGGCGGCGACGCCGTGCACGTCTGTGCTTCCATTCGGCAGAGAAATAGGTCTATCCACGCCCATTGTCTGCGTATCAATCACAGAGACCTTGCTGGCAACGTGATTTGCATCTGCGGGTCCATCGGGAAGGAGATTTGCAATGTAAAGCCACTTTCCATCCGGCGTGATATCGGCGGCAAAAGGTTCTCGCGGGACACTGGTCCGAGTCGTGTGTTCATTGGTTCTGGTGTCGATAACTGAAACGCTGTTATCAAAGCGATTGCAGACATAAAGCATTTTGCCGTCCGGACTCAGCACCGGCGCTCGTGCGCCGTAACCGGCCCGAATTCGCCTAATGATCCTATTGGTGTCGGTCTCAATGACACTTATCGAGCCCTGTGGCTCCGCACAGGTGACATAGAGAAATGCCCCATCGGTGGTCAATGCCAGCCCCGTCGGTTCCGCGGGTATACTGATTGTCGCTGTGACCTTGGCCGTCTCGGTATCAAAGACGTCGACCTGTTTCGCCGTGGCCTCAGCTATGTAGAGCCGTCTGCCTTGAGGCTCCGCAACCAGCGCTGTCGGCGAGAGATAATCCTGTGCCGCGGCAGGCCAATCCGTTGCCAGGCACGATATGACAGCTAATACGACGCCACATGAAACCAACCTTATTTCTTTCCTGCTCGTCATTTGTATTTGTCCTCTGTGATAATTAACGCCAATTCTAATAGATATATCTTTCCAGAGCAATGCTGCCCGCGCCGGCGGGCTCAAGCCCAGTCAATGTCTAACGCCGGCTTCGACAGGCTTTTCCTCAGCCTTCTCGAACGTGTGCCCGGCTGCTATCAACGCCTCGATGTTCCTGCGTTCGAGCTGTTCCATATGCTTTCGCTTGTTCAGGAAATGGTCGTATTTTCGCACTTCCTCGTCGGACCAGGCGTTGGCCTCTGTGTAGTGGCCGCAATAAGGTACAAGCAAATCGATCCAGCAGGCAATCTTGTCCATCTCCTGGCGAGAAAGTCTCACGCCCTCGTGTCCCTGCTGAAGCATGGTCATTAATCTGCTCTTGGCGGCACCCTTGTAGTAGGGCGGCAGCATTGTCGGAACAGACATATTATTTATCCAGTTCACCAGCTCACTATCCTGATTACCTCTATAATAAAGGACCTCGCCCGAACGTTCAACCGGAAGGGCACCGGTCAGGGCTAGATAAGAATCACTCCACTTTCGTTTGGAATCCTTCCCTTCGCTTCTACTTGCCAGGAGACTAAAAGACTCTGTTTCCGAGCCGGTGTGACAACTGATGCAATGGCGATCAAGTATCGGCTGAATCTCCTTGTTGAAGCTGAAGCCTCGCGGTGGGCCGTAGAAAGGCTTGAGCGATTGAGGGCCCGCCTCCAACGCCAGTGTTCTCCTGCCGGTTGAGGGTGCCGTATTTTTGTTCTCGTGACAGCCTACACACGAGAAAGTCTCACCTGGCTGCAATGTGGACCAGCTTCGCATGGTCTGAACCATGTGCCCGTTTGCATCGATGGCCTGAAAATAGACGGGCGTGCGTGCCGGGACGTTGAACAGGGCCGAGCCGTCCTCATAAACGGTGGCCTCACCTAAGACAGCCTTGACATCCCAACTGGTATTACCGATGCCCACCGGCGTGCTGGATAGCGAGCCGCCACCCGGCCCGTTGTTGTAGGTTGCGCCGATGCCCGCCGCACGATACTCCAACGCAACGACGCGAAGTCTCTTGATTGTACCACGAGCGATCCCTTCAAGGCCGGGCCCGACATATACGTCCTGTACATAATATGTGCCTGTTTTCTTCCGGTAATCTACGATGGTTGGACGGATGTGCGGCCTCTTGCGCGGCGCCAACGGTATCGGCTGGTTACACGAGATTTTCGGATCCGATGCGAGCAGCTCGCGCCGGCCGTCGATTGTCACAAAGTATATGGCGTACGGCCGAACGTATCGCTTATTGCGGCTTCCCTTCGGATCGTAGCTCACCAAGAATTCTGTCTCACTCAGCGGATACGGGTACTGAAACTGCTCTCCATCCTGGCCGTAGGCGTCAACGCGAACGGCTTCGGCCTTGCGAACGGGAGCGAGCAGTTGCACCCCTGAAGCTTCCTGTCGGCCTCTGCGAGTGTCGATCGTCGCAAGCTTGCCTCGCTGATGCGTGTGATGGCCCGAGAGAACTCCAACAACCTTCTGCGTTCCCGGAATACCGCGCGCGTGCAGGATTGCGGTGGGAAACCATGAGTTGTTACCGTAGAGTTCGGTCTGAGCCGTTCCATCAGGGTTCATCTGGAAAAGTCCCTGTGGATAGATTTGCCCGCGGTCGTTATAGTCCCATCGCGTGTAGATCACCCGACCGTCGGCCATAACAGTTGGGAAATTCGTGTGCACCTGGTCAAAGGTCAGCCGCCGCAGATATTTGCCGTCCGCATCGCACGTATAGAGGTTGCTGACCTCGGTCCACCAGCAATCGACCGTCTGCACACAGCGGGTGGAATTGAAGACAATATCGCCGTTGGGCAAATAAGCTCCTTCGTAATCGGCAAAGCCCAGCCCAAACGTCAACTGGCGTATCCGGCCGGTTTCCACTTCCATATCGTAGAGGTGATAATCATCCGACCGGTCCGATTTCTTCCAGGCGAAGAGAACACGTTTGCCGTCGAAGGAAACGTCCGGATCACGAATCACGCCTTCGGGATCGTCGATGAGCGTGCGAACGTTACCATAGATGCCTTCCATTTCCAGCACGCACAGGGCTGAGCCTGGCACAAAATTCCTTTCGTGCTGCGCATCGGACTGGCACTCGGTGTAGGCGTAGTGCGAACCTCCCATGTTGAAGTGCTTGGTAAAGGCAACCGTCCCATACTTTTTCAGGAGCGGCTTGAGACGAATCTTGCGACGCTTCTCGCATACTCTGACATAGAGGTCCAGCCACCGCCGGTCATCCGGCGGCGATTTGGATCGGCAGAGCTGCTCGAAATCGCCGGTCAGCTTCCTGCCCGCCGAGCCAAGCTCAGCCAGCGCCGTAGCTGTGATCTTTTCCTCAATCCGCGTATCCGAATAATCACCGAACCAGTCACAAAAATCCATCCCGTAATCCTGACTGACCCAGTCCCATTGAACGGGGAAGTCTCTCTCGATCTGTCGGCAGGTCTGCCTTCGCACATCGGGCTTCTGGCGCAGCATCCTGAGCTTCTGGCGACAGACAAGCATCGTCTCCTGCCATGTGTCCATTTTTGCGTACAACATCTCAAGTCTTTTCGTTCGGTCAGTATCGGAAGCACGGCAGAAGCCTGCAACAGCCGCACAGACGACAAGCAGAATGGTATCTGTTGTCTTTCGTTGTCTTGTTCTCGCCATCATGACTATCTGCTCCGGACAACATCGGCGTCGGGCTTGTACCACAGCGACCGCCAATACGCCCGGTCGGTTGCATAGACGTCTATCTTGGCGTCAGCGGCGAGATTCTCAGGGATGATTCCGTATCTCTTCATCTCGCGTACGTACGGCGGGCCAGGACGGAAGTCCGGCATGTCGAATCGTGTGATGTTATCGAGGTGTTCCTTGCCGGCCACACAGAGACTCAGAATCGTCTGGTAGTCCGGATCGTTCGCATCTGTGAAGATGGTTATGGGCTCACCGGGCTTGCCGTTTGTGCCCCGATGCTTACACAGGCCGTAGCCCCCGGCTTGGCTTGACAGCGGCGCCAGCAGGATCAGCGATTTTTCCGGTTGGGTCAGATTGAACGCCAGGTGGTTTGCGGGGCCGTGGGAGAGGACGCGCGGCACCGGCATCGATTTGTCGTGGCATCTCGCACAGCGACGCTGGATAGCGTTGGCCGCAGCAATCGAACTCGGCCACTGGTGGTCGGAGACGTCCTGTTTGTTCTCGTGGGCCCCGCCGATCATCCCGCTGCCCAGGGCCGCGTACGTGCCGGGATAAGGCGCCCCGGATTCGATCCAGTAGCGAATCATATCAAGCTCGCCGGCTGTGGCTTTGGCGTTGTAATGGCTGCCATCGAACTTTTTCATCAGCGGGCTTGCGCTGGTTCCGATGGACCTCGGGGGCAGATTGCTCTCTGGCAGGTTGCGCCCATCAGCAAACTGGCGCCGGGCGGTCAGCGTGAAATAGCTGTGGGAGAATATCGGGCCGCGGTCGCCGCTGAGAATCACCCCTCCGCCCCGCGGGCCGCCCTTTTCGGTCGCTTCGTAGTCATGGCAGCTAAGACAATGTCTGTCGAGAATTGGCTGGATGTCTCTCGGAAAGTCGAATACCTCCGGGATACGGGCAATAGGCGTGATCCTGTCGGGCTCGCGTCTCAGTGCCGCAAGGATGTTTCCGTTCCCGTTCACCGGCGTCCGGGTCCGCTGTTCGTGGCAGCCGACACAACTGGTGGTCTCACCCGGCATGACCGTCAGAAAGCTCTGCATCCTCTTGACCGAGTCGTTGTTTTCATCCAGCGCCACAAAGAACAGGCTTCGCATCGCGGGCAGTTCCATGTAGGCCGAGCCATCCGGCTCAACGGGTATTGTCCCGAGAACGCGCTCTAATGTGAATGTCCCGCCCAGACTGATCGGTTGCATGCCGCCGGTATAATGGATCGGCATGGGCAAGGTCTCCAGGACAAGCAGTTTTTTGATCTCACCCCGTTTGACACCATCCATCCGTCGGCCGTTGTAGATGTCCGCCAGAACGAGCCGGCCGGTTGTCTGATTCGGGTCCACCCGCGGCGGGATCACTCGCTCGCGTGCTCTCGGCCGCAGCGGACGCGGTTCATGGCACTGCACTCCGGCTTGGACGAGGTCGGCCGGCAGGCGATAAATTTCAGCCGCTTGGCCACGACCGTTCATAACCAGCAGCCTCGTGCCCTGGACGACGAGGAAGCAATCTTCTGAAAACGGATAAGGATCGCGGTAATTCTTTTCCCGGCTGACGGGCCGAGCAGAGGCCTGTTCATCCGGCCCGGCCTTGGGTGTAACAATCGTGATCTGGCCGTCGTGCTCCTTCCGCCCGTGACCGGGCGAAAAGACCGCCACCGCCTTTTCTGTGCCGGGGATCGGCTTGGCGTCGATCATCACCGTGCCTGGGTGGAAGTTGCCGTAGTAGACCATCTGGCCGGTTCCGTCGGGATTGGTCGTCCAGAGGTGGTGATAGTGCACCTGGCTGCGGTCAACGTACTCCCAGCGCTGGTACAGCAGCCGGCCGTCGGGCAGCGGCCAGGGAGTATTCTCGTGCTCGCTGTTGCTCGATATCGGGCGTATGTTCTTGCCATCAGCGTCACAGCGATACAGCACGGCCACATGCGTCAGCCAGCAGTTCACCCAGCGTTTACAGCGGCTGGAGCAAAACACGATGTCACCATCGGGTAGGTAGGTCGGCTCGATGTCATCATACGGGCCATCGGTAAGCTGCTTCAGTCCGCTGCCGTCGGTATTGATCTGGTGCAGGTGGAAGTTTTCCGAGCCGGCTCTGCGGTAGGAAAATATGATCTTCTCGCCGTCGTAGTGTACCTGAGGGTCGCGTACCGTCCCTTCAGGGTCGTCCAGTAATACAGTGACCCGGCCGGTTCTGATGTCGAGTTTGCACAGCCGGCCCATCGCTCGATATGCCTTTCGCTCTGCGCTGTCGGCGTAATATCCGAAATTGGCATACCAGTGGGGGTCGTAATTCAACTGCCGGCAGGCGAAGATGATCTCATCGACATTGGCCATCGGCCCGGCAAGGAACTCCTCAAGCAGTTTCGGCCCGCTCGACGGTTTTTTCGCCTGGCCGAACGCGACCGCAGACAGAACACCCGCAAATATCCCGCATAGGATTACAAAAAGAACGCCCTTGGGCTGTCGTCGTCTTGCTGCTGATACCATCTTAATCATGTCGTGTTTCATTAGCCCTGATGATATTCGCCGAGGCTGCATATTCTTGCTCGCGCGCTTCTATCTCGCAAACGACACGAAACCCTACATTGTGGACACGCTGCCAGGCTGGATAACTTAAGCGAAAAGCAGAACGGCATCGTTTGGGGCGGTCGCACCACGAACCGCCGCGAACCACCTTTCTGCCCGGTTCGGTCAGGCTGTCACGACCGTCGTTAGGTTTGTATGGATAAGGTCCGTATGTTGTTCGCGTCCATTCAGATGCGTTTCCGTGCATGTCATAGAGACCCCAGATGCTCGGCCGGTAGCTGCCTACGTTCGCCGTCGCTACGGTCCTGTCGTCAAAACGTGTATCGCATAGGATGTTCCCTCCGTAGACAGCCGATTCCAGGATGCCTTTGCCGAAGTGGGCGGTGATGTTTGATTCCAGGCCGCCCGTGGGGCCGGGCCGAACGCTCAGCGACGCATCGGCGACGTTTGCCCATCGGGAGAAATCTGAGTCCACGCCACCGTAAGAAAGCGGGTCCTGCGAGCCGGTACGGCAGGCGTACTCCCATTGGGCTTCAGTGGGCAGCGTGAACCTCATGCTGGTTTCTTGCGAAAGCCAACGGCAAAAGCCAAGGGCCTGGTCCCACGAAACGCGAACCGCCGGCTGGCCCGATCCGGCCAGTGACAGACCCGGGCCGTCCGGACCCTGGAAGCGCTTCGTAAAATACCCCGATTCGTGGCCCGGATCGAACTGATGGTACTGCTCATTGGTAACCTCGCAGGCTCCTATCCAGAAGTCTCGACCAATCGAGACCGGCGTGAGCGGGCGTTCGTCAGCCTCGCCGTTCGGGTCACCCATGACGAACCGGCCCGCGGGAATCCGCACCAGCTTTATCGTCACGCTGTTACCCAGATCAACTGTCTTCTCAAACGGGCCTGCGGCTCTCTGCCGTTGCAGCGCCTCTTCGGCGTCGAAAGGCCAGCCGGCCAACTTCGGCATTTGCGGCTTCGTTTCGGGCGTCGGCTCCGCGCTTGACGGCTCCATGTGCGCGCGGGGAATCTCCGGAATCGCCTCAGGATTCTCCTTCGGGCCGCTGTACAACAGACACAGCTCGCGCCTGCGCCGGTCGGCGTTATCGGGGATCGGGCCGACCTCGCCCCAGGTGCCGTGACAGGGTCCGTTCAGGTCGATCCAGGTCACAAGCCGGTCCCAGGCTTCTTTGCTCAGTTGGACGTCGTAGTGACCCTTGCTGAACATCTGGATCAGTTCGCTCGTATCGGCGTGGTATTCGCCGGGGACCAGCAGACCGACGTGGTCCTCGATATTGACCCTGCGGATATACGGCACCAGGGCTTCGTACGCGGGCGTGTATTTGACCTTCGTTCCTCCGAGCGCCTCGCGAAGCACCGGGTGCAACCGAGTTGCCCCCAGCTTTGTCAGCTCCCGTCCGCGATAGTTTTTTACGTAGCGTTCCGACCGCAGGTCGGCAATCCTCCGGCCGTCCGGGCGCGGCGTGCCGTTGTGACAGCCGACGCAGTATTTGTCGAGCACGGGCTGAACTTCCCTTTCAAAATCAAGGCCCCTCGATGGGCCGTACCACGGATCAATCCGAGCCGGCGGACGCGCGGCGGCCAACCTCTGATTGGGTACGGGGATCTGCTTCGGCTGCTCGTGACAGCCGACACAGGAGACGGTCTCGCCCGGCATGGCCGTGAACCAGCTCCGCATCAGTTGGACCGCCTTGCCTTCCCTATCGAGTGGCTGCACGCTAAGCGGCGTGTTGGCTGGAACACTGAACATCGCCGAACCATCCTCATGCACGTCCACGGTGCCGATAATCCGCATGACTTCCCACGGCCCGCCGCAGCCGATCTTGTCCGGGCCGGCCATTCCCGGATAGCCGTAATGATAGGCCAAAATCCGCAGCTTCTTCACAGCGCCGCGGGGAACACCCGCCAGTCCCTCTCCAGCATACACGTCATCCAGGTAAACGACGGCATCGTCGCGCCCCAACTCCACCCTGTCGGGTATGGCAGGCGGGCGGGGCGTACTGGCCAGCGGGATAGGCTCGAACAGATCGAACTTTTCCAGCACCTGAATCGGCAACATGTTGTCGAAAACGTCCACGAGGTAGATACCCCAGGGGCTCTTGCGATCAAGCTGGGACGCTACAAGGAAGTACTTATCGCTCAGCGGATAGGGATGGAGGAACTTCGGCCAGGAGTCATCGACCAGGTTGTCGCGGATGACGGTCTGGCCAGCTTTGCCGCGGCCGGGTATCCGCTGAACGACACCCGCGGCTTCTTGCCAGCCCTTGGTCAGATCCAGCAGCCCCAACTCGCCCATCCGCGGCACGCCGTGGTAGCCGGCGATAATGGCTATGATCTTGGTGGGCGCACCAGGGATCCCTCGTGGAAAATAGAGCGCGTTCGGCCAGTACGAATTGCTTCCATACGCTGCCCGTTGACCGGTGCCGTCGGGATTCATCACCATCAACGGTCGTAGATACATATGCATAGGCCCCGTGTAGTCCCATCGGCTGAAGATCACCTGGCCGGTCGGCAGCACGGCAGGATGAAGATCGAGGTCCTGGTCGAAACATAACTGTCGCATGTTGCCGCCGTCGGCGTCCATCAGGTAGATATTGCACGCCCGCTCCTTGCCGTGCCAGCAGGGGACTCCCGTATATGAGGCGGTCGAGACGAAGACGATCCGACCATCGGGCAGATAGCAGGCGTCGAAGTTGTCGACGTCAGCGTGCTCGCCCCGCGAGACCTGCCGCAGGCCGGTACCGTCTGTTTTGATCTCGAAGATTTGCCAGCTTTGACCTTTAGGCATGGTGAAGAGCAGCTTCTCGCCCTCGAAATGCAGGTCTATCTCACCAACGAACTCACCTGCGGCCGGTCGAAAAAGCGTTTGCAGCGTCCCGTCTGGACTAACAGGCCCAAGCACCGCGATCTCGTTATCGTAGCCGACCTGTTCAATGCCTGAATTGCACTTATGGTTGACGGGCAGACCGAGTTGCCCTCGCTTACGTTTGAGCACCAGCAGCTCCTCAAAATCAAGTAGTGGATTGGAAAGCAATGCTTCGTATCGCAACCTGGCCAGATCATCGGCAATCTTCAATAGACCGGCTTTGGCCGAATTATCGCCCCGGTCAAGAGAACTGATCGCGGCTTTGCTCAGACTTTTCAATCTGGCCAGGCGCTGCAAATACTCCCGGCCTTCAGGGTACCGCTCGCCAAAGGTCTCGCTCAGGTCTGCGATGGCCAAGCGGAGGGATTCGAAATTGAAACTGCGGACGCGCCGTGTGGCCTCGTTATAGCGGAACTCGGAGGCGCGTGCCGATACCGCGGTGATACCGGCGGGGGATAGGGGCACCAACATGATTCCCAAGGCGAACAAAAGGAGATTACTGTATAGAAGCCGTTTAGGGCCATTGCATCCGAAATTAGTCTTTTTTACTCTCGTTGCCATAGTTTTACACGGTCAATGCGGGGCACGTCGTTCCCAAATTGTTCACTTAGTTCAACGGTGCCCGGCAGGATTCGAACTTGCGAAATCCTGCCCAAAAACACCGATGCCAGCCAAATCCAAATCTCGAACAAACGAATACTTGCGAAACATCGAGCGCTCAACTGACACCAGAATACCAAAACCGGGCCAAAAATCAAGTTCAAAACCTGCCGCATGATGTCGACGAGGAGATGTTCAAACGACCTGCAAAATTTCCTGTCGTCGGCATCGCAAGCATTTGCGTCAGAGTAGCTCAAACGGTCGAAATAGCGATTGTCTCAGCAAGGGCGTGTCGAAAGAGCCCCAGCAGCCTGCGTCCGCGTTGAGGCGCCGATTTTGACATAATTTTGGAAGAGGCAAATTTCATGCACGAATACGGCTGTTCCGGCTATTGGGCGCAAAGTGAGCCATTCTGGGACGTGCGTTGAGGTCATTCATCAAAGCGAGGCGAGCATGTAATGGGCCAGGGCAGGGCTTTGGGGCCGCCGTCGCATTCGCGAAGGGCTGGTCGCCTGCCTTTTCGAGGGGCGCCGTACATGCTTTTGTCAACACGCAAGTAGCCCGTCCACGAGGCAACGTCCCCAAATAGCGGCCCCCAGGGTAAAACTCGTCAGGTATTGAGCAAATACGAAACACAAGATAGAAATTCGAAGAATGTCTCATGATTTCACTTGACTTTCCTGTACCCAAAATGGTAAAATAGGGGACTTGAGAAGTTTGAGAAAGACTTTGCGGCGTGAGTTTGAGCAAATAGCAAATCTTCTGCGAAGGTGTTTTGTTGGTCCCCCTTGGGGGGGGGTTGTGATGGTGTTGAGAGAGGCCTCCAACCACAAGCTACAGCAAGGAGAATAAATGAAGAGTTTCTGTATAGCCTCGGTCCTGTTAGTACTTAGTCTCTCGGGTGCCGGCAGTGGTCCGTCTGCGGCAGTAGAGCCCGATGGAACAACAGCGCAAAATGAATCGGCAGAAACAGCAAAGGAGACTTCCGGCGTTGCGACAGCGGCGACAGATTCGCAAGAGGATGCAAAACTCGAGAAGACGGTAGCGTTGCAAGGAGAATCGACGCAGGAAGGTGCCGACAAGCAAGACGATGCGAAGCCACAGAAGACGACACCGGCGCCGCCAAGGCTCAGTTCATTGTTGGAGTTAGCCGAAGGAGAGAGAGCGGCAACAAAAGAGGAAATAGCGGCCGAAGAAGAGCTGATGGCGGAGATAAGCGGGCTCATTATCGAACAGACCATGACCAAGATTGGCTATGACTTCTACGAATACTTCTTCCTGTTCTGGGAAGCGCCACAAGACGTGGGCGTTAAGGATTACAACATCTTCATCAGCGAGATGGCCAGCCCTTTATGGGGAAGCTGGGTATCGGTTGCGGTTAACGAGGCCATCGTCTGGAGCAAGGTGCTCAGGCCAAGGTCCGAGGAGATTGAGGAGGCGGTCAAACAGGCGATCGAAGCCACAGGGCAATATCTCTATAACTACGAGCAGTACCAGTTTCAGACCGAAGACATGGTGGGAACCGGTATATAGCAGAACGTGTTAAACAAGGCGTGTTCCGGCGCGTGCCGGGGCGGAAAAGCTCACTTGGTTTTAGCAAAACGAGGAGGAAAAAATGAAAAGGTTAGTGATGTATGCTATCTGCGGCATTTTCTGCGGCCTATTTTTGATGCCGGCGGATACAGCAACAGCCACCGAGCTGGTCTGGGTACCCATCAACCCGTCTTTTGGCGGCTATGCGGCCAATGCGACTTGGCTGATGGCCTCGGCGCAGGCCCAGAACAGTCACGTGGAAAAGGCCGCACCGTACACCAGGCCGGACCCGATGGACGATTTTGAATACACCTTGAAGCGCAGCTACCTTTCGGCGCTGTCCAGGAAAATAATGGATGAGGCATTTGGTGATGGAGGGCCTCATACCGGAAGGCGAAACCGAGGCGCACTATACTTTTGGGGATTATACTATTGATATTACGACCAACGGCGTGATAACCATTACGATGACGGACATCGTTACCGGAGACACGACCGTAGTAGAAATACCATACTACTAAAATAAGCAAGGGGGATGATAAATGAAAAGGCTGCTGGTTACTTTATTGATTTCGACGTTTGTTTTTCTGTCCGGCTGCAAGGAAGTGGATCTGGCGCTTACGCCTACGCGGGCAACCATAGGATA